>Ga0172370_10009745_pt1 | contig 11169 bp, 8 predicted proteins | sample LakKiv5m_FD_114538 | JGI IMG/M metagenome (GOLD analysis project Ga0172370, IMG submission 114538) | Freshwater microbial communities from Kabuno Bay, South-Kivu, Congo - kab_022012_11.5m | ecosystem: Environmental > Aquatic > Freshwater > Lake | place: Democratic Republic of the Congo...
ATCTTTTTTTCAAATTATTTCCACATTTTATTTAAGCAATATTTATTTAAACACAAAAACTTAAGCAAAGAACTAAATAAAGGAACAAGGAAGAATAATTTAATTTTTCTGAGATGATATTACAGATAAGAAATATAAGAGTCAAACAGAAAATGAAAATATTTCTATTCCGCATAACGTTCATAAAAATCTTTCCCACGCAATATGCGAATAGTAACATTTCAAAATTCCCCTTTCTTTTTAGAGATAATTTTAGTATGATTTAACCACAAAAATTAAAAGCTCTTCAAAATTGTCTAAGAGGATTGATATGAAGTTTTTTCTTGGTTTGCTTTTTGTTTTAACTCTTTCATTAAAAGCACAAGAACTTCAAGCTACGGTAACAGTTGATTTCGAAAATCTCCCTGTTACTAATAAAGAAAGCCTGGTAAATTTTAAACAAACAGTTGAAGATTACCTGAACAACAATCGCTTTAGCGGTTCCACCTGGAATAATCCGAAAATCAATTGTACGTTTACCATATTTTTCATCTCCGCCTCCGACGAAACATCTTACTCAGCCCAAGTATTTGTCGGCAGCCAACGACCGGTATACAATTCAACTAAAACCTCACCCATGCTGACGATTCTCGACAACAACTGGAATTTTAATTATGAGAAGGGACAACCGCTTTACTTCAATACGCTCATGAACAATTCACTCGCAAGTTTTTTGGATTACTACGCTTACATCATTTTGGGAATGGACAGTGACTCATGGGAGCAATTGAGCGGAACACCATTCTTTAACAAAGCTCTTGATATAGTTCACTTAGCCATGAGCAGCAAGTATAGCAAAGGGTGGGATAGAGGTACCGGAAGTTATAACCGGAGAGATTTGGTTGAAGATGTTCTCAATGAAAGGTTCAGACCTTTCCGCGAAGCAATTTCTACGTACCACTATGGAATAGACTTATGTGAAGTGAACAGAGCGGCCGGGCAGAAAAAAATCGCCTCGCTGGTAACTACCTTGCAATCGATGAAATCGAAAATTGATTTACGAAGTGTTTTTCTAAAAGTCTTTTTTGACGCTAAGTACCAGGAGATTATTGAGTATTTAAAAGATTATCCCGATACAACTATCTTTAAAACTTTGAAAGAAGTTGATCCGCCGCATATGGCAAAATATGATGAAATCCTGAATTAAGGAATTACTGCAACGGAGAGGATTTTGTCGTTCTGTTCAAGCTGCATTACTGTTTCCATACCTTTCGAAACAATTGCGAATAGCGTGTAACGTCCGTTCAAATGAGGGTGAAAACCTTGCATAACGAACCACTGAGAAGTTTCAGTATCTTTCCCGCTGCTCGCCATACCTACCGCGCCAGTTTGAAACTGATAAGGTGAAAACTCGGACATGATCCCGTTTTTCGAACCGCTCCACCCTGTGTTGGTTGGGTCGCCGCCTTGAATAACAAAAGCGGGAACAACACGATGAAATTTAAGATTATCGAAGAACTTTTGTTTCGCCAGAAGGCAAAAATTCCCTACAGTAATCGGAGCGGCTGAAGGCATAAAGTCAATGGTGAATTCACCTTTTTCCGTTTCAATTTTTGCGGAGCGGTATTTAAAAGCCTCTTCAAATACCGGCGTGAAAAATTTTTTATTCGTATGACTCTTAAACCGTTTTCCAATTTTCCCGCTTGCCAATTTACCCGTTACATATACTTTTGAAGAGGTAAGTGAAGAACAGAACCGTTTAACTTCTTTTGGTTTGTACTTGAGAACAAATTGATAAAATGACTCGAAGCTTCCCGCGAAATCGATATCATTTTTATACTCCTTCGAAAGCGAAGCAATTGCTTTATAGATTTTTTCCGAGTTATCAGTTTTAAATTGGTTTGAAAGTTCATCAACTAAAGTGGATGCGAGCGGGAGACTTTTTTGCTTGAGAACAGTGGTTATAAAGGAAACGAAGTTTTGGTTATTGCCTGCTTCCTTTCGATGTTTTAAAATCGACGAAAGAATGAACAATTGATTCGAGGTTGATTCGCTTGCAAATGAAGTATAAAGAAATTGAAACAAATCATCCGGCAAAAAAGTAAGCTCACCGCATGCTTGATAAATAAATTCGTTTCCGACAAAGGGGGAGAAGTATCCAATCATTCCCACGTCAAGTGTATTAAGCAGTTTTATGAAAGTAACGAACAGTTCTCCTCTGGTTTCAGCGCTCAAATTTTTATTGGTGATGAGTGGCCGGATAAATTTTAATATCGTAGTCCGATGGTCATCCGAAAAGTTCATATCTCTGATTGACAACGCAGTCTGGCGTGCTACATTTCCGTTTTTATCAAGAAGTAGTTGAAGAAGAAAGTCGAAGCTTGAGTTTGTTTTAAAAGGAAAGAATACCGCGGCTTTTGCTGTCTCGATGCGAATTATCGGATCGGAATTGGTAGTCAACTCAATCAGGAGCGCTTCATCATCCGGAAAAAACTTTGCTCTTCGTAATATCCCAAGAGCGTATTGAAGAATAAAGGTCGAATGCTTTGTTTGGCGAATTTCATCTCTTACAATTTTTTCAACATTGCTCAAAATGAGGGTGTCCTTTACTCCCAAACGGTAAAGCGTGAAAAGGGCCTCTTCTTTTCCTTTGTCGCTTGAAACAAGGAGGTGATTGAGTATTGATGCGGTTTCATCGGAAGAAATATTGCGCAGGCCAAAATTGTAAAATGCCAGACATAATCCACAAGGAGAATAAACTTTGTTCGCATGAGAAAGCGAGATGATTTTTATTAAATCTTCTTTCGTTCCAACCTTTCCAAGGGTTTCCAAAATAACTTTTTGTTGCGCAATCTCTCTTGTTGTATCAAATTGTTTCCAAAGGAATACGGCTGCTTGGGTTGATTGTCCAAGTTGTCCGATTGTGAAAGTCAGTTGTTCGAAATGTTTTTGAAAATCAATTTGAAATAAGAGGGGGAGATAAGAAGTATCTTCAGCATGCGCTATCGAGAGTAATGCCGCATCAATCTTTCGGGCATCTATGGAATGTAAATACGAGAGGATTATTTTTTTATCAAACGTACGATTGAAGGTAGATTCAAGAAGCGCCTCATCACTTTGATTATACTGACAAAGTGATGAGACTGAAAATAAAATAAGGAATACAAACGGAAGCCTAAACGGCGATTTCATAAATACGGTATTTTTTATAAACCGCACCGTTCATTACCTGCGCACCGCGGTTCATCATTTCGTTATCTTCAAGTATCCAGCTTGCTTCACCAAGATTAAGTCCGAGTGCATGAGCGCGGTTGACAATTTCCCAATAAAAGACTGCATCGAGTCCCCGTTTTTGGAATGCCGGAATTAACCCGAGCGTGATAACACGGGCCCAGGTAATTTCTTTTTTCTTCGTCATCAATTTTATAAAATTGAATGGGAAAAGGTGCCCGTTCATATCTTTGAAGAGTTGATTGTAATCAAGCATTACAAGGGCAAAACCGACTATCTCATTATTTATTTCACCAAATAAAACAAGTGAAGGTTCAACGAGCGGTTTTAAATCCTTTGCCATCGCGTCAATTTCTTGATCGGTCATGGGAATGAAGCCCCAGTTTGGCGCCCAGGCTTTGTTGTAAACATATTTTACTTTTTCAAGTTCGGTTTTAAAGTTTTTCATATTGAGTGAAGTGACTTTAATTCCTGAACGCTTTTGAGCAATTTCGGCAACCCGTTTCAACTTCTCAGACGAAACAACTTTTTTATTCTCAAGTTTATAAGCGAAGAGGTCTTTTGCTTTGTAAAAACCGTAGTTGTCACATAAGTTAAGATAATATTTAGGATTGTACGTCATCAGCAAGCGGGGCGGATCTTCGAATCCGTCAATCAGCATTCCATATTCATCGTTTGATGAAGGATTTGCGGGACCGCGCATGTGGGTCATTCCTTTTTCGATAAGCCATTTTTTCGCGGTATCGAAAAGTGCGTTAGCTGTTTCTTGATTGTTTTCACATTCGAAAAAACCAAAGAACCCGACTTTATCATTATGATGTTTGTTGTGGAGGTCGTTTTTTATTGCGGCAATGCGCCCTACGATTTTCCCATTCCGTTTAGCAAGAAAAAAATCAGCTTCGGCATGCTGAAAAAAAGGATTCTTTTGTTTATTCAGAATTTTCTTCCGGTCCATGATAAGCGGCGGAACCCAGTAGGGATCATTTTTATAAAACTGCCATTGACATTTTATAAAATCCATCAATTCGGAATTCGTTTTTACCAGAGATATTTCTACAGACGCACTCATTTCAGCTCCATAACGGGATAATCGATATATCATTGCTTTGCATGTTGACTTAAATAAGTCCCAATCCTTTACCAACTTTTGTAAATGTTTCGATGATAAAATCAAGATGTTCGTCTTCGTGCGTTGACATGTAGCTTGTTCTCATCATTTGTCTGCCTTGCGGTACACCCGGTGAGATGAAGGTATTTACGAAGACGCCGGAATCGAAAAGCATTCTCCACATTTTAAATGCAAGTTCATCAGAACCAACAATAACGGGAACAATCGCTGTTCTTCCCTGTTCAACTTTAAAGCCGGCTTCGGTTAACGCTTTTCTCACTTTAGCAGCATTGCTAATAAGTTTGGTAACTCTTTCCGGTTCTTTTTCAAGAATAGTGAGCGCTGCTAATGCAGCTGCAGCGGATGCGGGTGTTGGAGAAGCGGAAAAAATCAATGCTGCCGCGTTGTGTTTTAAGTAATTAATTACACGCTCAGCGCCGGCAACAAATCCGCCTAACGATGCAAACGTTTTGCTGAAGGTTCCCATGGTAAGGTCAATTTCTTTTTCAAGCTTGAACTCACTTGCGGTTCCTCTTCCGCCAACACCGATAACGCCTGTTGAATGCGCATCGTCTATTAAAATTCTCGCGTTATATTTTTTTGCAATTTTGTTTAATTCGGGAAGATCAACAATTTCTCCGCCAGTCGAAAAAACACCATCACTCACAACAAGTTTTCCCGCGTCAAGAGGAAGTTTGGAAATGACGCGTTCGAGGTCGGCTGTGTCGTTATGTTTGTACCGGATAACTTCAGCGGTAACTCCTTTAGCCATTAAGTTTCCGGCAACAATACATGCATGGTTGTCTTTATCGGAAACAACATACTCACCGCGGTTAACAAGTGTTGGAATAATACCCTGCGCTGTTTGATATCCGGTGGAAAACAACAAGACCGCCTCAACTCCGAAAAATTTTGCGAGACGTTCTTCAAGTTCTATGTGAAGATCAAGCGTTCCGGTTAAATAACGGGAGCCCGAACATCCGGTGCCGTATTTTTCCACAGCTTTAATAGCGGCTTCTTTTACGGAAGGATGCGCAGTTAAACCCAAATAATTATTTGAACCCGCCATGACAATTTTTCTTCCCTCAATCTGGACGACCGGTCCTTCATTTTCTTCTATGGGTCTGAAGTAGGGGTATAACCCAAGCTGCTTAACTTCATCCGCACGGGTAAATTCAAAACATTTGTTAAATAGATCCAAAAGATCCTCCGTAATCGGTTTAATGATAAAATAGTTTAATTAACGAACTTATTTTAGTAATTTTTCTTTTAAAATCTATAATTAAATCGTCTGAAAATCAAATAACGGAAGAAAAATGAAGGAAGTTGCGGTCGTAACTGGTGGAAACGGCTTTGTCGGCAGCCATTTGGTTGATTATTTACTCGAACAAAATTATTCTGTTCGATGCATCGTGCGGAAAAGCAGCGATTTGAAATGGCTGGAAGGAAAGGATGTTGAAATTATTACTTCCGGATTATTTGATAAAGAAGGTCTGCGAAAAGCATTTGACGGAGCTTCCTATTTATTTCACGTTGCCGGTGTCGTAAAGTCCAAAAAGCCGGAAGGATATTTTAAGGGAAATGTTGAAACAACCCGTACCTTGCTTGAAGTGGCGGTTGCGTTTAAGAATTCATTTAAAAAGATTTTAATTGTATCAAGTCAGACTGCCGGCGGTCCATCGCATACCGGCGAACCGGTTACGGAAGAAATGACTCCCGGACCCATTACCACGTACGGAAGAAGCAAGCTTGAAGAAGAAAAAGTTGCCGCACAATTCTTCAGCGAACTGCCGATTACCATCTGCCGCGCTCCGGCGGTTTACGGCGAACGCGACACCGAAATATTGATATTCTTTAAAACCTATCACACCGGAATTTTTACAACAATCGGTTTGGATATGAAGCATATCAACCTTATTCACGTAAGCGATTTGGTGCGCGGATTCTTTATGGCTGCTCTTTCCGAAAAAGCTAAAGGAGAGATTTATTACATCACCTCGGAGAAGCTTTATACTTGGGAAGAAATTGGAAAAGTAACCGAGAAAGTTTTAAACCGGCATGCGCTTCACATCATCGTGCCTCATTTTTTAGTTTATGGAATTGCGGCAATCGCGCAGTTCTTCTCGATTTTCTCCAGCAAAGCCGCAACGTTGAATTTGGAAAAAGCAAGAGACATTACGCAAAAGGATTGGATTTGCTCTTACCAAAAAGCGTTTGAACATTTTGGATATAAGCAGGAAATTTCTTTAGAAGAAGGAATAAAAAGAACCGTATCCTGGTACAAAGAAATGAAATGGATTTAAGAAAAAAAGAGAAGCAATTGTGTTACTTCTCTTTCTTTGATGAATGTTTACTTTAGAACGACCATTTTCTTTGTCCGGACAGATGAGCCCGCCCTGAGCTGGTAGAAATAAACTCCGCTTGCTAATTTGTAATCTTTCAAATCAACATCAAAAAAGTAATTACCCTGCGGCTTTTCTTCGTTTAAGAGCACCGCAACTTCATTCCCAAGGATATCATAAATCTTTAGCGTTACGAAAGTCTTTTCCGGCAAAGCATAAGTGATGCGGGTAGAAGGATTGAAGGGATTCGGAAAATTTTGAGATAACTCAAAAGTCGCCGGTTGTGGAACCGATATTTCAATTTCCTTTGAACAAGATTGTGCGCCTGAAAAATCGGTTTGCTTCAGACGGTACGAAATATTTTTTCCTCTGCAATTTGTAACGTCATCCTTAAATGCATAAGACGTTTTGATTGCAGTAGTTCCTTTTCCTTTGAGAGAACCGATTATTCTCCACTCGGAACCGGGCGCAACTACCTTTCTTTCAATAGTAAAAGAATGATTATTGGTTTCAGTTGCCGTCGTCCACTCCAACAACACTTTATTGCCATTTACTGCTGCAGAGAAAGCAGTTAATTCAACAGGAAGCGTCCCGTCGAACGAGCAGTACATGAGAAGCTGGTTACCGGGAAAGCTGCCGTCTACAACATACTTTGCATCTCCGCTTTCAAAAATGCTGTCTCCGCCGCCGAAGCTATTTTTTATGTGAACTATTAATCCTTTCGGAACATGAAATGTAAAGACACATGTGTCGGAATCTTGTCTTTGCATCTGAATCAAAAAAGTTTTTAATCCAATGTAATTAATATCCCCTTGCCGAATGTCTTTCAAGGAACCTTGCTGTCCTATAAGAAAGCGGGCATCAACAGTGTTTGGAATTGGTGCGGGGAGCGCTGACTCTCCCAATGCCGGATCGATTCCATCCGACGCAAGCGGACTAATACCCGCGGTCAAATTTATTAGAGTATTTCCAGATTTCATTTGCAGCGGTAACTCAAAAGCATCAGCAGGATTGTAAGCATTGGTATAAATCGAGAAGGTTCCGTCATTATCAGCATAATTACATGGAAAATCTCCGATCCGGATTCTGCAGCTTGTTGAATTCAACGCAGGCACTTTCCATGGAAATGAGGTAGCCACTGTTGATACCGAGTCGTAAATAAGCTGCCAGGTAATTCCATTATCCGGAGAAAAAAACGCGTTATAGCGTTTATGCACTGTTATATTAGCTTTATAAGAAATTGTAATTATCGAATCTTGTTTCAAAATTTCTCCACCATGAGGGGAGTTAATTTTAAATGTCAGTGGAGTTAACACGCCGCCAAAGATTACTCCAATCTTTATGTTATGAAGTGACGATTTGGGTTGATAATAAATTGAGTCGAATGGATAAAACTTAGCAAGCACTTCTCCGCTTGTTTCATCATAAAAAATAATGTCCCCTAATCTACTATAATCCGGATTTCCCCGGATGGTAACCGCGTTGTCATTTTCCCATTGGAGATGATAGATACCCGCTGCAAAATCTTCGCATCCGAAACGAATATCGGTATAAGATGTTGTAACAGAATCCGGTAGTAAGAATCGGGCATCAAATTGGATTCCATCGTACGGCGGAAGGGCAACTTCTCCAAACATGGGGTCGATACCGTCGGTTGCATTTCGGTCAATTCCAAGAGTTAAATTCTTAACTACATTGTTGGAAGAAATAACATCGAAGGATACACTTGCGTAAGGTACAGTTTGCGCAAAAAGATTGCATGTTACTAAACCCACAATAAAAAGAAATAGCTGCTTTCTCATAAATACTCCCTGTTTACAAAAGAAACTTATCAATTCTTTTTAAGAAGTGAAAGAAAAAAATCAATGAAGTCCGTACACAATTGACGCTGTTACACTGTCGGTGGGGAGAGAAGATTTTGGATTCAAAATAGAGCTGAGGATTGCTATATTTCATTCCAAAGAATTTATGTTCTCGAATAGGGAGACTCAAAATGATAGATTTTAAGAACGCGACATTTCTGAAGTTGAAACCCATTCCGGCTGAGGAAATTATTGACATCATGCCGAAAATGTTTATTGAAAATGAATCGGTGTTTGCAGCATTCAAAACCGTCCGCGACCAGCTCGTCTTTACTAATAAACGCATCATTGCAGCAAATGTGCAGGGTATAACCGGAAAGAAAATTGATTTCACTTCAATACCGTACAGCAAAATTCAAACGTTTTCTGTTGAGACTGCAGGTTTAATGGATTTGGATTGTGAACTGGAAATTTTTGTAAGTTCTATCGGACCAATTCATTTTGATATTACCGGCGGATTTGATCTGGTATCGTTCAGTAAATTTATTGCTGAAAAAACATTGTAGAAGATAATTTACCAGCGCTCTAATTATTTTTAGCGCCTTCTTTAATCCAGGTTTTAATTCCATCAATTTGATTTTGATTTAGCGCCGGATACCCAAATGGGGGCATACGCGTTGCGCCAAGTTGTCCTTCCACCGCCCATACCAACCGGGAGGTTGAAGGTTCATAATCATTTACAATTCCCGGAATATGAACGTTAGTCCATGTTGTTAAACTCAGTCCCGCGGCACGTGATTCATCACTATGGCACCCTGAGCTTGTACATTTAACCGAAAGCAACGGTTGGATATATTTTCCAAACGAAACATTGGATGAAGGGATTACGGTATCATCTATTTGTTTATTTGTAATGGTATCTTTGCATCCCCAACTTGAGAAGAGAAGAATCGAAAGAACAATATGGATTGAAGCTGATTTCATACTATTCGAAGTTTTTGTTAGTAAGTGCGTTTGAAAAATTCAATTAACGTTACAAATTTCAAGAGAAAATGTTCGCTGCGCAAGGGGAAAAAGTAACTTTTTATCCATTTGCTTCACATCATTCTCAGTTGCCAAAAGTTGATAGCAGTTTACCGATTAATTTTTTATTTTTGTAGCAACTTTAACAGATTAAAAATAATATGAAAAAATTCTTACTGTTCGTTCTTCTTACTGTGTACTTTTCAAATTTGTTCGGTCAAGCTTTTCTACCTAAAAGGGAATTTAGAGGTGCATGGATTGCAACCGTAACTAATATCGATTGGCCCGTAAGATCCGCATCAACCGAATCTCAAAAAAATTCTCTCCTCACTATTTTAGATAGTTTAAAAGCTTTAAATGTCAATGCGGTAATGTTTCAAGTTCGGTCTGAATGCGATGCAATGTACAATTCAAACATAGACCCTTGGTCGTACTGGTTGACCGGCATTCAAGGGCATGCGCCAAATCCTTATTATGATCCTCTTCAATTCGCCATTGAAGAATGTCACAAAAGAGGCATTGAAATGCATGCATGGTTGAATCCCTACCGTGTTGAACGAAGTGTTGGAAATTATACCACCGCAGCGAATCACGTTTCTAAAACTCATCCGGAATGGACTTTCACAAAAAGCGGTGTGAAAATTCTTGATCCGGGAATTCCCGCTGTGCGAAACTATGTTGTTTCAGTTATCATGGATATAGTAAGAAGATATGATGTTGACGGAATTCATTTCGACGATTATTTTTATTTGGATGGAATGCTATCCTCAGACGATGCCAATACCTATGCGACGTACAATCCGAAATCACTTTCTTTAGGTGACTGGCGAAGAGACAACGTGAACACCCTTGTTAAGATGATTAACGACAGTGTGATGGCTGTAAAACCGTATGTGAAATGGGGAATCAGTCCTCGCGGTATCTGGAGACCGAATTACCCTTTGGGAATTTCCGGTAATGACAATTATAACACTATTTACTGCGACGCAATGGCTTGGTTGCATCAGCGTTCAATTGATTATATCAATCCCCAATTATACTGGGCTTTTGGCGGTAATCAAGATTACGCTAAACTCATGCCCTGGTGGGCAGATTCTGCCGGTGCTAACGGTAGACACATGTACGTTGGACACGCAGTTTACCGCATAAATTCGGGTACAAACCCATTTAATGGAACGGAGGTCCCGAGGCAGATTCGGTTAAACCGAACGGATAATTTTTGTCAAGGCAGCGTTCTGTATAACACCACATCAACGTTGGGAAATCCGCTGGGATTTACAGACTCGCTCCGGTACAATCTGTATACTTATCCTGCGCTCACACCGATCATGAGCTGGAAAGCCAATACCCCTCCCATGGCTCCTCATAATTTGCGCATTGAGCGAGATGGTATTTCAGCAAGAAACAAAATTGTTTGGGATAAAAGTGATCTTGATATGGATGGTGATTCTTCTTTCTTCTATGTGTTATATAAATTCAGCACCGCGAATCCAACCCAAAACGATATAGACAACAATAAAAATATTTTGGCAATTACTTCGCTCAAAGAAGTTGCTCCACAGTTGGTGTCATCTCAAGGGAATTTTTATTTCGGTGTTACCGCATTGGACCGCTATGGATATGAAAGCACGCTTTCCAATATTATTCAACTGCTTCCTCCGGAAACTCCGGTATTGGGCGCCCC
>Ga0172370_10009748_pt1 | contig 11168 bp, 7 predicted proteins | sample LakKiv5m_FD_114538 | JGI IMG/M metagenome (GOLD analysis project Ga0172370, IMG submission 114538) | Freshwater microbial communities from Kabuno Bay, South-Kivu, Congo - kab_022012_11.5m | ecosystem: Environmental > Aquatic > Freshwater > Lake | place: Democratic Republic of the Congo...
ATTTAGAGGCGATATAGTCTAGTGTTTCACTTTTATGAAAATCCGATGTCTGGGCAATTTGATCGGTCCAATAACGTCGGACAATCGGATCTTTTACCAAAGGCAATATTTCCTGAACATACTTTTGATCAGTCAACGCTCTATTAACTTCAATAAACGTTGCTCCTGGAACCATGGCCACAGTGAGCATTGCATTACGTACAGCGTGTTCAAACCGAGCCCCCACCATTCCCGTTCGGTGAGGGTCATATAGCTTATACATTAAATTAATAATTGAAGATGCTACTTGATACATTTCGTCATAATTTCTAACCTCCAATAAATTAAATCCAATTGGTCTTTCGATATCCGAAGGATCAAAAAAGATAACGTCCTCAGCTCTTTCGGGTGGTACTAACTCCATCAGCTCCTCAATCCCCTCACCGTGTGGTTCCATAAAACATAAACCTCTCCCAGCTCTCATATCTTGAATAATCATTGATTTCAATAGTTCCGTTTTTCCGGTTCCGGTTCTTCCAATAATATACATATGACGCATTCTGTCCTGTTCTCCTATATAGATATTTCGCTCCTGACCTCTATATATAGATCTTCCAAGCCATAATCCATTATCTGGGAATCCACCAGTTGCGGGTGCGGCCTTAGCCGTTAACCAGAAAATATGAGGTGTATCTATTGTTTTGTTTGGTAAATGCCAAATCGTCGCTAATTCGTCGGTTGTTAACACCGAATTACTTCCCCACATATTTTGATATCTATAAATAAAGTCCATCATGTACATCTGCTTCAGTCTTACCTTCTTACTTGAAAAACTATTTTGATTCCCTGCAAATTGTGAAAAAGTACTTTTAAGATTTGATAAATTTGCTTTTGCCACCCCCTCATTTGCCGCCACGCTTATTATTCTGATACTTGTCAAAAATCCCACCTTACTACATTTATTTGTAATCGCCTCCATCTCTTGAGGGTTCATTTTAAACTTGGCTTTCTCCGGGTTCGCTTCATCTTTTTTCAGTCTTGATACATATCCCTCACCGGATTTACTCCACGAAGATTCGGCTGGAGATATTATTATTTGAATCGACGCCGCTTCATTGTCTCCAAATTTTGCCATTGAAGCAGTAATTGATGCCAAAGAATCAACCGGCAAATCTTTATATGTTTTTATTGGTTTAAAACTTTCATTTTTCAACACCAATTCCGTAAATGCCACTGAAGCATCTTTATAAAAGATGTTGTATTCGTCAACTTGCTTTACTTGAACTCCGGAGTAAGTTCCAGCAATTAACTTTTCTACCAACTCCATATTATCTTTATGGCACGACACATAAAACCTTATATCTTCTTTCTTTCCCACAATCTCCAATGATAAGTGCTGTTGTGCTTTATATTTTTGCCAAAATCCACCTTTTTTTATAGAAAATAAAGAAGAAAACATTTGCTCCACCGCATCAACTTTCACTTCATTGTCTTTCGGTACCGCTATCTCCATCAACACAAAATTAAGGCTCACTTCTTCTCTATTTCTATTGCGAAGCCATATTAAAAAAATCATCCAACAAAATATCAAAACCCCAATCACCAAAATCAATCCAAAAATCACAACCAGAGCGTATTGAATCAAATAATTATAATTATTCATTTTGCCTCTGGTGGAAGATAAAACACTCTTCCGGGATATTTTTTAATCATCATCACACACCATTCAGACAACCAACGAACACTCTCAAATATATTTTTATGCAAACCATTGTTTATTTCCTGACTATTCATTGGTAACACAATATTCGGTTTTGTTTGAACAGCAAACTGTTCCGATACAATTTTTCCCATATCTTTTTCTTCAGATTTATGCTCAAAAGTATTTTGTTGTGGTTGTATATTCGCCGGCTGTTGCGTTTCAACTTGCTTTTCAATTTTTTCCACATAGCCAACCGCCTCATTAGATTGAGCCGTCATTTCGGGTGTCAATGGATGTTCTATCTCCTTACCTGGGACAGGCATAATATAACTATACCTTAAAAATCCAAACCTTGAACCGCCAAAATTCCTTTATCGTAAGGATGTTTTAGCTTGTTCATCTCGGTTATTAAATCGGCTATTTCAACTAACTCAACCGGACAATCTTGTCCCGTGAGAATTAAATGGGTATCTCCTCTCAATTCAATCACCCTGAGCAACTCATCCACACTAATAAATCCACTTTCAACAGCCCGAAGTACCTCATCCAATACCAAAAGATCGGGGTTGTTTTCAGACTCACTTTTATTAGTCAAAATTTCACCGGCGAGTGTTAATGCATCAATGGCCGCACCTTTATGGCCTTCTTTTGTATCATGATCGTTTGGTCCGCCAAAAAAACCTCTCCCCATCCAGTGCATATTAAGATTTGTTTTAAATACTTCCGGTAATTTCATCTCTGCAGTTTTCCATGATTCTTCCTTAAACCAAGAAATCCATTCAACCTTTTTTTCAAGCAACAACATTCTTAATGCTACTCCCAAAGCAGCACTAGTTTTCCCCTTTCCGTTTCCTTCAAAAACATATACCAAACCTTCTTTCTCTTTCATACTCTTTCAATATACCCCAACATCACTAAAACACAAATTTCCAAAAAATGCTAACAAATATAACTAAAACTATAGTGTCACCCCACTGTCCTCTGGCAAAGAGTAATTCATTCATCTAAAACAACACCTAAATAACCAAAAAAGATTGCTGTATGGGCAAAACAACCACAAAACCACCTCTTAGCAATGTCAACAAAACAATGCTAGTAAACAATATTACCTAATATCATTAAATACCACTTTTCAAGACTTGTCAAATCATTAACAATTCGTACTAACTATATCATAGTATTACCAATCATATCAACATTTACTTGCACCGCAAGAGTAACATTTTTGACATCCTTCTTCCAACACCAGAGTGGCTTGTCCACACTCGGAACATAAATCTCCTTTTTTAGTAGTCAAAGGTAGCTCCTGTTGTGTTGCCAAAAGTTCAGGTTTTTCTCCGTTGATAAATTCTTTTTTTGTTTCGTCAACACGAATATACTCGGAAATGACTTTAGCAACACCGTCTGCCAAACTTCTTATTCTGTTATTTCCAAACCCCACACTATCAGCTCCCCCAATTCCGGACAACTGATCAACAACAGCTTCCGCAACCGCTTTTGCCGGATATGATGAAGGAACTCTCAAAGACAACGAAATCAATCTCCCTATTGCTTCTGCATCCGCCATTACATGAGACCCTGCTTTTCCAACATTAATAAACACCTCAAAAGGATTACCCAGTTCATCCGCATTAATCACCACAAAAGCTGTACCGACAGGTGTTTGAACTTTATAAGTATTTCCTTGAAGCTTACTTGGTCTAATTCGCATTTCTGCTTTTTCTGTGTCTCTGTCTATATTTTTTTCTTCTTTTTTTGTTCCAACATTCAACACTTGCCACTCTTTACAACCGTCTCTATAAATTGTTATTCCCATACAACCCAACTCATAGGCAAAAAGATATGCTTTCGCAACATCATCCACCACAGCATCGTTTGGCAAATTAATTGTTTTACTTACGGCATTATCCAAATTTTTTTGCCACGCACCCTGCATTCTTACATGCCAATCTGGAGTTATTTCATGCGCCGTAACAAAAACTTTTTGCCACTTTTCGGGAACTTCTTCTAACCCGTGAACATTTCCCTTTTCGGCAACTTTTGCCATCAATTCTTCACTCCAAAAACCTTCTCTTTTGGCAACCACATCAAATGCTGGATCCGTAAAAAACATTTCTCTATTGGTTGACTCATCTTTTACCATGTGTTTATATGCCAACGCAAACACCGGTTCACATCCACCACTTGTGTTTGCAATTATGCCAATCGTTCCTGTTGGAGCTATGGTCGTTATTGCGGCATTTCTGATTGGCTCTTTGTCTTTGTAAATACTTTCATGCCACAGAGGAAAAGCTCCTCGTGTTTCAGCCAAATCTATACTTGACTCATGAGCCGCATCATTTATTGTTTTCATTATTTTTTCAGCAAGTTTCAAAGCTTCTTCTGAGTTATACGGCACACCCAAAAGAAAAAGCATATCAGCCCAACCACCAATTCCCAAACCCACTCTACGAATAGATCTCACAGTCTCCCAAACTTGCGGAAGAGGAAAAGGATTAATCTCAATGACATCATCCAAAAATCTCACTGCCTCTTTTGCAATTTTTTTTAATTCATCCCAATCAACTTCCTGTTTCCCGTCTTTCTCAACAACAAAATAATTTAAGAAGATACTACCCAGATTACACGCATCAAAAGGATATAAAGGTTGTTCTCCGCATGGGTTTGTACTTTCCACTGGACCAAGACTAGGCACAGGATTTGCAGGTCCACTGTTGACTCTATCAATAAAAATCATTCCTGGATCTCCGGATCTCCAAGCACAATCACAAATTAAATCAAATATTTCTCTTGCGTCTTCTTGCCCAACAACTTTTCCATCATGAGGTTCCACCAGATCATACTTTTCGCCTTCGGCAATAGCTTTCATAAATTTATCGGTTGCCGCCACCGAAATATTAAAGTTTGTTAACCCTCCATCCAATTTACAGGTAATAAATTCGCGAATATCCGGATGATCAACTCGCAATATTCCCATATTTGCGCCCCTTCGTGTCCCTCCTTGTTTTATTTGTTGAGTAGCTTCGTTAAATACTTTCATAAAACTCACAGGGCCACTGGCTACTCCTCTACTTCTTTTCACCATTGCTCCTCGTTGACGTAATCTGCTAAAAGAAAAGCCTGTCCCGCCTCCCGATTGATGAATTAAGGCTTGATATTTAATTGCATCAAATATGCCCTCCAAAGAATCGGAGACAGGTATCACAAAACATCCTGAGTATTGCAAACCGTTATTCTTTCCTGCATTCATTAAAGTTGGTGAGTTTGGCAAAAATTTCTTACTACCCAACAACTCGTTAAAACCTATCGCTGTTTTCATTATTTCCTCACTAGTTGCCCCAAAACGAACTTCTGCACTGGCAATCGTATATGCTACTCTCCAAACCAAATCATCCGGTGTTTCAACAGTATCTCCATCAGAATTCTTATCAAGATATCGCTCTTTCAAAACCTTAATTGCTTGTTCCGACCACTCTCCAGGGGCTAAACTAGAAGGTCTTTCCGGCCTTTTTCCGGCTTTTTCATTTACTTCAGCAATTACTTCTTCGTATGTCTCGGAAATAAGCTTATTTTCTTTTTTATTCATATTTTGATAAATTGTGGATGATACTGACATTTTTAATGGCTAGTTGTTAATCTTTTTGATCCGGCAACAAATTCTTGAAACTCTTTTGCGTTTGCAAAATCAAGATAAACACTTGCAAATCTCATATAAGCCAGATCATCAAGTTTCAACAAACGCGACAAAACCATTTTTCCGATATCGCTTGATTTTATTTCAACAGTTTTTCTATTCAACAATCGTGCTTCAATGTCGTCAACTAAACTTTCCATATCATCATCTTCAACCTTCCGCTTATAACAAGCTTTCTTAATTCCTTTTAACAATTTATCTCTGTCATATTGCTCAACTCTTCCATTTTTTTTAATTACTTTAAGATCAATATTTACTACTTTCTCATGAGTTGTAAATCTTTTACCGCATTTTTTACATTCTCGTCTTCTACGGATTCCGTCATCTTCTGGTAAGCCACGGCTTTCCAATACTGAAGTATCTTCGTTTGTGCAATAAGGACAGTTCATAATTAACACAATATTTAGTGTCGGATATCATCATGTAACACTACCCCTAGTAATGCAACTACCACTTAATACATCAAAAAATATCATCATGGCCAATCTCCGCAAAATCTTCTTCAAACTAACCAAGTGCCGCCAGATTCATACCCATCCTTGCCAACACTGAACCTACAACATTATCCGATCTAACTCTAATCCAAGCGTTAATCATTCCACTTACCAACGCAACCAACAAAACACCCACCAATTCCATTCCCGAAGCTTGATATATAAACAATAAAATCGGTAAACGTATAATACTTGTCATTAAACCCACAATTAATAGATTCGTCCATTTCCCTTTTTGGATTTTTTCCAAATATCCGGCAATAAATCCACTAAAGGCAAGCTCTTCGGTCACTGCCGTAGCTAAAGCAATACCAATCAAATTTATATCAAAATTAAAATTATTCAAAGTTTTAAATTTTAATATCAAATAGTAAAAAATACCCACAACAGCACCCAACACCAATGTCTCTCCCCATTTTTTGCCAAACATCATAATCTTTTCTTTCAAAGCCATATTCCACCAAAACAATGGCACAAGCCACAACACCGGCTTAAACCACAATTCTTCTATTACCTCAGGCAAACGCACAAAATATCTAAAGCTTCCCCAAACAACAAGAAGGTATATATAGTAATACCAAAGTCTTTTCATTATCTCATCGTATCATAGCGGTTATAATGTTACCTATGATTCTTACCCGGAAGCAACTATTAAGCACAGTAAAGGAATTTTATCGGAAATGTACCAAAACTCGCAATTCTCGCATTGTCTCAATAGTTTCAATCGCATTTGGTATTTTTTTCATTAGTTTGATCATTCTGTTAAAAGATGTTCCCAATCCCGCAAAACTTGTAAAAACCCCCGCCCCTATAAGTACTCAAATTCTTGATAGAAACGGAAAACTTCTTTACGAAGTCTATTCACAATACAAACGTACTCCGGTAACCCTCGACAATATTCCTCTTACTGTCCAACAAGCCACCATTGCCATTGAAGACAAAAATTTTTATCATCATCACGGTCTTGATACCATTGCGATTATTCGCGCTGCATTTAATACTTTAACCGGCAAAAGACTTGAAGGAGGTTCTACGATTACCCAACAACTGGTAAAAAACGCTCTCTTATCTGATTCAAGAAGAACTATTACTCGCAAAATAAAAGAGGCCTTACTTTCAATTGCCACCGAAATTACATACAACAAAAATCAAATTCTTGAACTTTATTTAAACCATGCCCCTTATGGTGGTGCTGTATATGGAATTGAAACTGCGTCAGAAACATATTTTGGCAAACAAGCAAAAGATTTAACACTCGCCGAATCGGCTCTTCTTGCCGGGCTTCCTCAATCACCAACACGTTATTCTCCTTTTGGAGCCAATCCCGAACTGGCCATCAACCGCCAACAAGACGTTCTTCGTCGTATGGTTGAGGATAAATACATTACTCAAGACCAAGCCAATGCCGCCAAAGCCGAAAAGTTAAATTTTCTCAAAAAAAATATTTCTCTAAAAGCTCCCCATTTTTCTCTTATGGTTCGTGATTCTTTAGTTCAAAAATATGGTGAAGACAAAGTTAATCTAGGTGGATTAAGAGTCACAACAACCCTTGATCTTGATCTTCAAGAATATATTGAAGCTTCACTCGCCGCTGAAATGAAAAAAATCGCCAAACTAAAAATAAGAAATGGCGCTGCGGTTGTCACCAAACCAAACACAGGCGAGATTATAGCTCTTATCGGTTCAAAAGATTACTTTAATGATGAAATAGATGGTCAAGTAAACATTACCACCTCTCTCCGTCAACCTGGAAGTTCCATAAAACCAATCAACTATGCTGTTGGTCTCTTGGAAAGTTGGCCTGCCAGTACAGTCTATCTTGATCTCCCAACCTGTTTTAATGTTACCGGTCAAAAACAATACTGTCCAAAAAACTATGATGGTACTTTTCGCGGTCCGGTTTCCATGAGAATTGCTTTGGCAAATTCTCTTAACATCCCCGCTGTAAAACAACTTGCTCTTAACGGTATTGATTCTTTTATTGCCACAGCCTCAGCAATGGGTATTTCTACTTGGACTGATCCAAGTAAATATGGCTTATCTCTAACACTAGGAGGAGGTGAGGTTACTATGTTGGATATGGCCAAAGCATTTGGTACTTTCGCCAATTCGGGAGTAACAGTCCCTTTAATCTCTGTTACAAAAATTGAAGATTATACTGGTAAATTACTTGAACAAATTGAAACAGATAAGATTGCCAACGTTGTTTCAGTTATGCCTGAAAACTGGACTGATTTTTGGGCCAATCAATCTCAAACCAAAAATCAACAATTACCTCCAACCGAACCTCACGTTACTCTCCCCCAAGAAGTTACCTTCATTATTTCGGATATTCTCTCAGACAACGGAGCGCGAAGTGCCGCTTTTGGAGCAAACAGTCAACTAGTAATTCCCGGTCATACCGTCTCGGTCAAAACTGGAACCACAAACGACCTCAAAGATAACTGGACAATTGGTTATACCCCTGACTATCTTGCGGTAACATGGGTTGGAAATAATGACAACTCTTCCATGAGCTATGTCGCCTCAGGTGTAACTGGAGCATCTCCAATTTGGAACAATATAATGAGAAAACTTCTTAAAAATGTAAAGGATAGACCTCTTATCAAACCTGAAATGATAACCAATTTTCAAGTATGCAATCTCACCGGACTTCTTGCTCAACTGGAAAATCAATGTGAATCACACAACGAATATTTTATTGAAGGCATTCTTCCTCTTGGACAATCTTCATATCCCACAAAACAACAGGTTTGGCTTCGTCGTTCCGACAAACAACCTATTCAAGAAGGAGACGAAACTGTTGATAGAGACCTTGAAGAACACACAGTTGTTTCAGATCCGTTTGTCAAAAACTTCTGTATAGACTGTGTCTATCCTATCGACGAAAAAGGAAATATTTCTTGGCCACAAACGATTATTGATTATTCAAAATTTCAATACAAAAATGTTACTCCGAGTAATTATCTAGACGTTACTCCAACAAATGTTACGCAAAATTAATCTCTATATTTTTCTTTTAGGATTTATTCTCACTTCAACGATTGCCTTTTTCATCTGGAAAAATTCTCTTCCTCTCGTAAGCCCTATTGCTCTTATTGGCAGTCTAATAGGAAACTCTCCGGCGATAAAATCAAAAAAGGTAATCTACGGATTTTTTCCATACTGGAATTTGAAATACTCTGAAACCCTAAATATCAATTCGCTTACTCATTTTGCATATTTTGCCATTGATCTAAATGCAAATGGCACGATAAATAAAAAAATAAATAATATTGAAACAGAACCGGGTTGGAACAAGCTCAAATCAAAACAAACAGACAAGCTTCTCTATCAATCAAAACTCCTTAGACAAAAAACCGCTATTGTCGTTACGGCCATGCAACCGGAGATTATTGAGGGTATTCTAAACTCTCCGGAAAACAAAAGAACCGCTGTAACCTCAATCATGACAGTTTATAAAGATTTTGGATTTGACGATATAAATATTGATTTTGAATATGTTGATGAAGGAAATAAAACTTTAAGAGATAGTTTTGTCGGTTTTATTACAGATCTTCGCTTTGCTTGTATCTCTTATAAGAGTCATTGTCAAATTGATATTGATATTTTTGCAAGTGCAGCCGAAAGTTCGAAAATTTGGGATTTAAAACAGCTAGAACCGGTCACTGATAAATTTATTGTTATGGCCTACGATTACTATCGCAAGTCATCCCCCCAAGCTGGTCCTGTAGCTCCCATCAAAGGAAAATGTACTTCTTCTTTTTCCAACGAACAAACATGTTTGGAAAAAGACATTATTACTCATCTTTCTCAAATCAGTAAATTAATTCCATCAACCAAAATAATTCTCGGTATTCCTTTTTATGGTTACGAATGGCAAACCGCCTCTTATGATTTTTTAGCCAACACCTACTCGGGTTCTGGAGCTCTAGCAACTTATCAGCGTATCCAAACTCTATTTCAAGATACAGAAATTTCATCCTTGTCCGCCAAATGGTCTTCTATTACTCTAAGTCCATATCTTGTATATGAAAAAAATAATCACATTTTTCAAATTCATTTTGAAAACGGTCAATCTTTGGAACAAAAAATAAAACTTGTTGAATCTGCCAATCTCGGAGGAGTTGCTATCTGGGCACTGGGCTATGAAGGTGATTCCCAGGATCTTTGGACAACTATAAAATCCCTATTTCTCCCCTAGTCTTTTCAAACGCTTAGTTCTAAAATATAGATAGTCAAAAAGTCCTGTCCTTTTAAACATTTCTGCCTTAAACATGGCACAAAAAAGACGCTTTAATCAATCAAAGAATTTATTATTTTATATTGGTAGTCCTGTCTTTAAAATAATTCTTTGGTTAATTCTTTTCTTGAGCTATCTCGTTTTGTCTATATCAAAATTATTTTCCAAACCTTTACCAAAAATTATTTTTCCTCGTTTCAACTTTTCTTTTCCTTCATTTTCATTTCCAAAATTTATATTTCCTAAAAATATATTTAATATCAATTTCCCCCAAATTGTTGTTGATAAAAAATCTCTAAGTTCGTATCTTTTCTTTACTCTCGGTGTTGTTACTTTTATTTGTTTTATTTATATTGAATTTTTCTATGGACTTCCCGATCCAAAAACTTTAATTGATTACCCATCAAAACTTACAACTCAAATCCTTGATAGAAACGGAAAACTACTATATAAGATTTACAAAGACGAAAATCGGACTCTTGTTACATTAGACTCTCTTTCAACCAATGTAAAAAACGCTTTTCTCGCAGCTGAAGATAAAGATTTTTACCGCCATAAAGGATTTTCTATTTCCGGCACCTTTCGTGCTCTTTACAAAAATATTACTAACAACAAAACAGAGGGTGGTTCCACCATCACTCAGCAATTAGTTAAAAATACACTTCTTTCAAACGAAAAAACTCTTACCAGAAAAATAAAAGAGTTAATTCTTGCAATAGAAGTTGAGTTCACTTTTGACAAAAACAAAATATTTGAAATGTATTTAAATCAGGTTGGTTTTGGTGGACCAGCCTACGGAATTCAAGAAGCAGCCAGACAATATTTTAATGTTGACGCAAAAGATCTGGATCTTCCTCAGGCTGCTTTTCTCGCAGGCCTTCCTCAAGCTCCCAGCAAATACTCTCCCTTCGGAAATCAACCGGAATTGGCAAAAGAAAGACAAAAATTTGTTCTCAATCAAATGTTCAAACTTGGAGCAATTAGCGAAGAGGAATATCAAAAAGCAATTAATCATACCCTTGTCTTCAACTCTGCCAAAATTGAAATCAAAGCCCC
>Ga0172370_10009749_pt1 | contig 11167 bp, 8 predicted proteins | sample LakKiv5m_FD_114538 | JGI IMG/M metagenome (GOLD analysis project Ga0172370, IMG submission 114538) | Freshwater microbial communities from Kabuno Bay, South-Kivu, Congo - kab_022012_11.5m | ecosystem: Environmental > Aquatic > Freshwater > Lake | place: Democratic Republic of the Congo...
GAACTTCTCCAGCATCTTCACGCGGCTCTGGACCTGGCTGGCCTTGGTCGCCTTGTAGCGGAACCGCTCGATGAACTCCCTGATCCGCTTGATCTCCGCCCGCTGCAGCTCCATCTCCTTTTTGAGGGCCTTGCGGCGGCGCTCCTTCTCGGCGAGGTAGTAGGAGTAATTCCCCTTGTAGAGGGCGATCCGCCGGTTGGCGAGCTCGGCGATAACGGTGACGATCTTGTCGAGAAAGACGCGGTCGTGGGCGATGGCGACGATCGTGCCGGAATAGTCCTTGAGCCAGCTCTCCAGCCATTCGAGGCTCTCGGTGTCGAGATGGTTGGTCGGCTCGTCGAGGAGCATGATGTCCGGCCTTGACAGGAGGATGACTGAAAGCATGATCCGCATCTTCCAGCCGCCGGAGAAATCGGCGCAGTTCTTCCCGTAATCCTTCTCCCGAAATCCGAAGCCTGCGAGCATCTGTTTGGCCTGCGCGTCGAAGGCGTAGCCGTCCTTCGCCTGGAAGCGGGCGACGGCGGTCTCGTAGTCCCTGAGACATCGCTCGTGGTCCGGATCGTCGGCTGCGGAGGCGGCCAGGGCCCCCTCGCAGCGCTTGAGATCCGTCTCCAGCGCGGCAATGCCGCTTTTGAGCCGCAGGGTGTCCATCAGCGGGAGCGGCTCCAGCTCGACCAGGTCCTGGGGCAGGTAGCCGATCGACACCCGTTTGCGGTCGGGGATCTCGATCGCACCGCCGTCGAGATCGACGGAACCGAGGATCGCCCGCAGCAGCGTCGTTTTCCCGGTCCCGTTGTCGCCGACCAGGCCCACCCGGCCGCGGTCGGTGATCGTCCAGTTGATCCCGTCGAAAAGCTGCCGGTCGGCGAACGAAAGGCTGATGTCGCGCAGATAAATCAAGTTCCGAAAATCCTCATATCGATGTCTTTTCCCCTGACGATGTTTCTTTCGGGGGATGATTCCTGTTCCACCGGATCAGGTAACTCCTCTGATCCGTATCCGGGAATGGCGCCGTATATATCAGGACTTTGCGCCCAAGGGAAGCGAATCTCAAAATGGTTGACAAATCCGCCCGGAGATGGTTGACTTTCATCAAAATTCCCTCTGATTCTTCGATCCGTTCCATTGTTGGCTCTGCGGAAGGAGGATGACTTGACCCCAGCTGACAAGGCTGACAAAGCGATCCGCATACTGGAACTGGTAGATGCGAACGTCAGGCACGCCCTCAAGACGCGGGCGTACTTCACGCGTTACGGCGATGCCGAGGAGCTTCTTGAGCAGACGGCAGCTTTAAACAGCCGTCTGAATGCAGCCATCAGAAGATTGCACTGTGACTTTCCCGACCACGAGAAGACGTGGACGGAACATGCCGACACATTCTGGAGAATGGCAATCCACACAGAAGGAAAGGAGCCAACAACCGAATCGAACGCAAGTTCGGGTTAGCCGCGCCGCTGCGCTCTGCGGCCAACCCGAAGCGGTTCATTTGAGGTGTTATGCGCATAAAGAAGTGAGCACATGTCATTAAACGAAGCCGACACCAGAGCCAAGCTCATCGACCCCGCCATTCACAAGTGTGGTTGGACGGAGGACCTGATTCGCCGCGAGGAAACGGCCGGGGCCGTCGAGATTATCGGCGGCAAGGCCCGTCGCCGTTCGCGCGGAAAGGTGGACTACGTTCTCCGCGTAAAGATCAACCCCGAAACTCAGCCTGTCGCCGTCGCGCTCATCGAAGCTAAGAAGGACACCCTCCCGCCGGGCCACGGACTAGACCAGGCCAAGGGCTATGCCGCATGCAAACGGCTCAACGTGCCGTTCGTGTTCTCCTCCAACGGCCATATGTTCGTCGAGTTCGACAACTTGACCGGCCTGACCAGCGCGCCACGCCCCCTGTCCGAGTTCCCGACGCCCGAGCAGCTACGCGCCCGCTACGAAGAGAGAATGGGCTTCTCCCTCTCCACGTCGCAGGCAAAGCCGCTCCTGCAACCATACACAGGCGGCGAAGGAACCCGGCGCTACTACCAGGACGCCGCGATACGCGCCGTGTTCGAGAAGTTCGCGCGGTGCGCCCTTGCCGGGAAACCTCAGCGCGCCTTGCTCTCTCTCGCCACCGGTTCCGGCAAGACGTTCATCGCAGTGAATCTGTTAAAACGTGCCGCCGATGCCGGGCAGCTAAAGCGCGCGCTTTTCGTTTGCGACCGGGATGAACTGCGGTCGCAGGCGTTACGGGCATTCCAGAATGTCTTCGGGGCCGATGCCGCCGAGGTCTTTCGTAAGGCCGACGGCGCGAACAACGCCAAGAACGCCCGCATTCACATCGCCACATACCAGACTCTCGGAATTGACACCGAGGAAGGCGACGCCAGTTTTCTGACCACCTTCTATCCCGAAAACTATTTCACACACGTCGTCATTGACGAGTGCCACCGCTCCGCCTGGGGCAAGTGGTCGCAGGTTCTCACCCGCAACGCCATCGCTGCCCAGATCGGCCTGACGGCAACGCCGCGCCGCTTGAAATGTGACGAGAAGACCAAGGAGGCAGAGGCCGACGCCCAGATCACCGCCAATAATGTCGACTACTTTGGAGAACCTGTTTACGAATACGACATGGCCCAAGCCATCGAGGACGGCTATCTCGCCGCCTGCGACATCGAGACCTTCGATCTCTTCCACGACAACAAGGAAATCAGCGAGCGTGACAGCGGCGTTTCCCGCGAAGATCTGCAAGGCAAGAAGCTCACGGACGCGACCACTGGACGGCCCATGACCTTCGACGAAGCCAAGGCGCACTACGGGGCGGACCGGATTGAAGACCGCATCCTCATGCCCGAGCGAGTCGCGGCCATGTGCAGGGATCTGTTCGCGCATCTGATAGCGACGGGCGGCCCGGTGCAAAAGACCATCATCTTCTGCGCCCGGGACCGTCACGCGGACGATGTTGCCGTCTGCATGAACAACCTTTACGCCCGGTGGTGCAAGGAACAGGGCCGGGAGCGCCTGGACTATTACGCCTTCAAGTGCACGGCAGCGGCGAGCGGCAACGACCAGCTCCCGGACCTGCGCGCCTCGTCGCGAAGCCACTTCATCGCCACCACCGTTGACCTGCTGACCACCGGCGTGGACGTGCCGTGCGTGAAGAACATCGTCTTCTTCAAGTACCTGAAATCGCCCATCAGCTTCTATCAGATGGTGGGCCGCGGCACCCGGATTGACGAAGTGACCGGGAAGCTGATGTTTCGCGTATACGACTATACCGACGCGACGCGCCTGTTCGGCGAGGAGTTCATCACGAAGCCGCCGAAGAGCGGAGGAGGCGGACCGGGGCCGGAACCGCCACCCCCGCCGGAACCGACCATCAGCGTGGAAGGCTTTGACGTCCATGTAACCCACGCGGGGAGTTTCATCGTCACCGACGTGGACGGCAGGGCGATGCCGGTCCCCATCGCCGAGTACAAGGCGCGGCTGGCGGCCCGGCTCGTCCAGGAGGCGCACACGCTCGACGAATTCCGCAAGCTGTGGGTTCACCCGCCGTCCCGAAAGGAGCTGATCGACACTCTCGTGACAGCCGGTTACTCGCCGACCGTCATTCGCCTGGTGGACGACAAGCAGGACTACGACCTGTACGACGTCCTGGCAGAACTCGGCTGGGGCATGAATCCGCGTACCCGCCGCGACCGGACGCTCGCCTTCACCTACAAGCACGAGGACTGGCTGGGCGCCCTGTCGCTGCCGGCCTGCCTCACCATCCGGGCCATTGCCGGCCAGTTTGAGCGCGGTGGGACGGACGAGCTTGAGAACCCGCACATCTTCCAGATTGCGGAGGTCAGGAAGGCCGGCGGCCTTGCCGCCCTGCAAGCGGCCGGGACGCCGGCGGCTCTGCTGCGTGAAACCAAGGAGAGGATGTTCGCGGCATGAAGAAGAGAACCGTGATGCATGAAGTTGCCATACCGATTTGTAATGTCAGGGGGCTGAAGGTCATAGTGGATGCGGATTTAGCCCGCATTTACGGGGTAACGACCAAAGCGCTGAACCAAGCCGTGAAGCGTAATATAGCCCGGTTCCCGTCGGACTTTGTGTTTGCCATGACGGATGCCGAGAAAACGGAGGTGGTCACAAATTGTGACCACCTCGCCAAACTCAAATTTTCGCCGGTCTTGCCCTATGCCTTCACCGAACACGGCGCCCTTATGGCTGCGTCGGTGCTCAACAGTCCGCAAGCGGTGGAAATGAGCATTTTCGTCGTGCGGGCTTTTGTCAAGATGCGGGAACAGCTTCTTAACCGGGCCGATCTGGAAAAGCGTTTGACGGAGATTGAAAAGGGATTGCTCGCTCACGATGCCGTCTTGCGCGACCTGTACCGGAAGATCAGACCGCTGTTGTTGCCGCCCCCTGATCCCCTACGCAAACCAATCGGCTTTTCGGTCAAAGAAGGCCGCGCCGTATACCGGGTTCGGCGTAAGAAAGGCGCGCACTCATGACCCTCCAGTCCAAAGATTATCTAATCATTGGAAAAGAGAAAGGGCAGGGTTTCCAATCTCTGGAAAACCCACGCAAACTGCCCAAAGGCTGGCGCTGGGTGAAGCTGGGGGAGGTGTGTGAATTTCTGGACCACCGCCGGAAACCCATAAGCGAAATTGAAAGAGCAAAACGCATAGAAGGCAGAAGCAAAGACCAACTATTTCCGTACTATGGAGCGAATGGGCAAACTGGTTGGATTGACGACTATCTTTTTGATGAACCGCTAATTCTGCTTGCAGAAGATGGCGGGGCGTTTGGTTCGCCTGAAACTCCTATTGCCTACAAAGTGAGCGGCAAGACTTGGGTTAATAATCATGCTCATGTTTTAAAACCACGTGAGTGCATTGATTTTGAATTCTTACTGTTTACGATTTCCATACGTCCGGATCTATCCAAAGTAGTTACGGGTAATACTCGGCCGAAACTCAACCAGGCATTAGCAGCCAACATACCAATCCCCCTCCCGCCGCTCCCCGAACAGAAGCGCATCGCGGCGATTCTGAATGAGCAGATGGCGGCGGTGGAGCGGGCGCGCAAGGCGGCGGAGGAAGAACTGGCAACCATCAACACCCTGCCGGCGGCATTGCTGCGAAGGGCTTTTGCAGGAGAACTCTGAGCATGGCGAAGAAGAACAACAACGGGAACGGGAAAAAACTCGCAACCCAGCAGTCGGTCGACCAGGCGGTCAAATCCATCTGCGACATCATGCGCCGGGGGAACTGCGCCGGGGCGCTGCAATACGTGCCGGAGCTCACCTGGATTCTCTTCCTGCGCATTCTCGACGAGCGCGAAGAGCGCGAACAGCACGAAGCCGAGGCGCTGGGCGTCACGTTCAAGCCGTCGCTGGAGCAACCCTACCGCTGGCAGGATTGGGCCGCGCCGAGCGGTCCGATGCGCAAGGAACTGCAGGAAGGCGCGCTGGGTTCGTTCTTCGGCTTCGTGAACACCGAGCTTCTGCGCTATCTCAAGGGGCTCAAGAACAGTCCCGACGCCTCGCCGCGCCAGAAGGTCATCAGCGAGGTGATGACTGGCGTGGAGCGCGTCCGTATCGACACGGAGCGCAACTTCCTCGACGTGCTGGACAAAGTTGACGAGATCACCGCCGAGACCGTGGACCCGACGCACGTCTTCACGCTTTCGCAGGTGTACGAAGGCCTGCTGCTGAAGATGGGCGAGAAGGGCAACGACGGCGGGCAATTCTTCACGCCGCGCCAGGTCATCAAGGCCATGGTGCAGGTCATTGCGCCGACGGTGAACGAGACCGTCTATGACCCCGGCTGCGGCACCGGTGGCTTTCTGGCGCAAAGCTACGAGTTCATGCACGACCGCTTGGGCGACCAAGCCACCGCCGAACAGTTGGAAACGCTGAAACAGCGCACGTTCTGGGGCCGGGAAAAGGAGAACCTGATCTACCCGATTGCGCTGGCCAACCTGGTCCTGCACGGCATCGACAAGCCGAACCTCTGGCATGGGAACACGCTGACTGGTATGGAAATCTACGGCGGTTTGTTCGCGGGTGCGCCAGGGCAATTCGACGTGATTCTGACGAACCCGCCGTTCGGTGGCAAGGAAGGCAAGGACGCGCAGACGAATTTCGATTACAAGACCAGCGCGACCCAGGCCTTGTTCCTGCAGCACGTCATCCGCAGTTTGAAGGACGGCGGGCGCTGTGGAATCGTGCTCGATGAAGGGCTGCTATTTCGCACGAATCAAGACGCCTTCGTAAAGACGAAACAGAAACTCCTGAACGATTGTGATGTCTGGTGCGTCGTCAGCCTGCCTGCCGGCGTGTTCACTGCGGCGGGCGCGGGCGTGAAGACGAATCTCATCTTCTTCACGAAAGGCAAGCCGACGCGGAAAATATGGTACTACGACCTGACCGACATCAAGGTGCGGAAGAAGACTCCGCTCACGCTCAAGCACTTTGAGGATTTCCTCCGCCTGCTTTCCGACCGCAGCGAGAGCGACCTCAGTTGGGCCGTGGACATGGACAAACGCAAGCGGCACGCCGCCGAAGAAGCCCGCCCGTTTAAGGAAGAGGCCCAGAAGAAAGCCCGCGAGGCCGCCAAGTGTGAAGACAAGGAGCAGGCCAAGGCGCTGGCGAAATCATCGCGGGAAGCCGCGGCGAAGGCGAAAGAGATTGAGGACGCGGTGTACGACCTGAAGGCGGTCAATCCGCATAAGAAACAGGTGGTAGACGCCCGCACGCCGGAGGACCTGCTCGATCTCATCGAGGCCAAAGGGCGAGAGATCGCGGAGGCGCTGGCGGTGCTGCGCAGGTCGTAGGCTCTGGGGCAAGATGGAGAGAGCACTTAATCGGGTAGCCGGGATGATTAGCCACCGCCCGCACACCACCCGGCATGCGGGACCGCCCCGGGCAGTTCGCAGAGATTACCGGACCGTAGCCGGGTAGTGCCCTTCGGCGGGGTAATTTTCTTGCATTTACCGTATCTCCAGAATCCAGGGCTTTGTCATGTTGTGCTGACTTGCCCGGAGACTCAGCCTTGTATGCTGTTTCTGTTCGTCGGCTCATATCGTTGCGCTCCGGCTTCCTTCTGACGGACTCTCGGGGTCCCGCCCTTGCCTTCGGCTAGTGCTTGTGTCAATGTAAATGTCATTGACAGGGTTTATGTGCAGGGGAGGGGGATTTCATCCCATAAGTTCACGCCCATGCCGGGCGTACACAACCGGCGGCACCTTACGTCGCTAATCGCGCCGCCGGTGCGCCGTAACGTTTGACTCGTAGGAATAAATGAACAACCTCATCCGAAAGGCACTGGCTGCCAAGCGCGAATCAAAACATGTCGAGTTCAAGCAGAACTTTGACCCGAACTTGCCGGGCGATTGGTGCGAACTGATAAAAGACCTTGCCGCGATAGCGAATTCCGGCGGGGGTATCATCGTCTTCGGCTTGGACAATTTCGGAACGCCCACAGGTGAATCGGTCACAGCAATCGGCAGTGTTGACCCGGCGGACTTTGCAAACAAGGTCGCCAAGTATACTGGGTTGGTGGATTTCGAGTTTGAGATTCACTCACCTGAGAAGAACGGACACAAATTGGTGGCCTTCGTGATTCAGCCGGTGTCGATACCGCTGGTATTTCAGAAACCCGGCACCTACGACATCGGCACCGGCAGGCAACGCACGGCCTTCGGTGTCGGCACCGTCTATTTTCGCCACGGCGCGAAAAGCGAGCCGGGAACGAGCGATGACATAAGGCGAGTGATAGATAGACAACTCGAACACATCCGAAAATCGTGGATCAAAGGCATACGGAAGGTGGTGAAGACTCCACATGGCTCTCAGATCATCACGGTACACCCCGCGAGCCGTCTTTCGGTGCCGGTTTTGGCAACGTATGTTCGGGTGGTCAAAGATCCAAAGGCAATTCCTGTACGCCTGACACGTGAGTCTTCTCCTGCAACTGGAGCATTTGTGCACGAGGAGGTATCCGAAGCGATCTTCGACGAGATAAACAACGTCATAGACGCAAATCGAATCTTGGCGAGAGGGAGGAAGGAGTTCTTCCTGGGCCAACCTGTTTATTATCGGGTCTATGCCGAACGGCAGCACGTTCGTCAATCTAAGGAGGCGGTTTCCTTTCTCCTTCGCAACGGGATCGCAGATTTCTATGCACCTGCCTTGTACTGGGGTGTGACCTTGCCAGAAGCGTACATCGTCCAAGCTGTGGCAGACCTCTATCTCTACACTACAAATCGGCACGTTCATTACCTCATGCGGATTGCCACGCTCCTTGGAAACGATTTCTCTAAATGGCTTTATGAGAAGTGGCGCGAGAAGTGGAAGGGCCACACGCAACCGCCATCATTCTATTTCACGTTCAAGGAGATGATTTCCAAAACGAAAGACACAGATGCCCGGCTGGTTGCCGCACGGATGTCAGCAACCTCACATGTCGTCATTGAAGGCGAAAGCCAGACCGTTGTAAGAACGATACTTGATAAGCCGGATCAAGCGGCTGCTCTGCTGTCCAAAGCGTGCATGAGAGTTTTCCAGGGGGACAATGCTTGCCGGTCCGTAGCGAGGAACCTGGACTATATTGCCTACGGCCCAGAAATCCAGCGACGGGCAGTGCAAATAAGCAAGGCGGTCGTAAAGACCGTTGGTGAGCGCAAGCCGGGTGATGTTGTGGAAACGAGAGACACTGGAATGTAGGTCCAACAACCACCTGCTCCCGTATTGCTCGCCCGCTCGAACGCGGGTTCGCAAACGGAGAGGCGGGGCGTTCGGCGTACAGTCTGAAGGGGCGTGACAGTGGCGAGAAAGCTGCGGACCAGCGACGAGCTGCGCTCTGCGTCTAAGCATCTTCATTACGAGGTGTGGATGTTCCTCATCCTCGCCCGATCGTTGAGCACTGGCGTATTCGGACAAGGTCCGATCAACAATGCGGCCCTCGAGTCCTTTACCGTGCATGCGCGAGTGCTTCTCGAATTCTTCTTCGGCGACAGTCCACGTCCTGACGACGTCGTGGCCGATGATTTCCTCGGTGGCCAGGGTAAGTGGAAGAAGCTACGTGGAGACATGCCTACGGTTCTGTCTGATCTCCGCACTCGGGTCGGTACAGAAGTAGCCCACCTGACCTATGCTCGCCTCTCAGTAACCGCCGAGACCAAAGGCTGGCACTTCGTCGAGATACTGCAAGCGCTCGAAGGCGTCGTCGGGCGGTTTCTAAAGGCCGTTCCTCCAGAGCGGTTGGCGAAGGTGTGGTCTCTGCCTGAGGAATCACGATGATGCCTAACACTTATAAGGCCTCCTCATGTCAAGGGGTAAAATAATCCCTTAAACGGCGAATGAGATTGATAGCATTCCGCTTCACAAGTATAGATGGTGCTGCAAAGGGTGCAGTCCATTTCTCTTTGTATTTTTGGGGAAATAGAGTAGCATTTTACTAATCTTCGGGAAAAACCAGCTTGGTATTTTAATCGTTGTGTGCCATACATTGTCAACAAACTAAAAGCGGAGGCTCTTGATGGCAAAACATGACCGCGACAAAGTGATGCTAGTTGAGCACGTGCTTGAAGTACGTCATGAGGCATCTGGTACATTCCTAGACGTAAGGGGCCAAATAGCAGATTTTGTGCGCAAGGCCAACTTCTTGCCTCACTGGAAAATCGACTCCAATGTTGTCAACTTCCGAGATGAACAAAGCACCATCAAGACCGAAGGTGCCTTTGTCGGATACAAGAGTGCGGGATATGTAGTCTTGAATCCGCAAACACGCAATTTCTTCCTTGAAAGGGCGTCTGCGTTCTGGAGATTGCTTTCCTCGAATTCCACGTATCAGCTGCCATCGCCAAATCGATTTGGCATGAGAACTAAAGTCTTTGTGCCATCATCACTGGCTTTTGAGCAAATCAACAGGACTATGTTTGAGAGTATGTTCACCGAGAAGGCTCGGGCCTTGTTCGGCGGAAATGAAAAAGATCTCCAGTTAACTATTGATCTCACAGAAGCAGGTTTTGATGTTCGAGTCATCGGTGGACCAATTCACAAGGACGAGGCCCCGCAATACTTCCAGTTCGAAGCTGACGATCTCAAAAAGTGCGGCCTATTCCTGGACATTGATTACTTCAAGACAACTGATCTTGCCATAGGAGCAGTCCCAAGGCTGCTAAACGAAGCAGTCACCAGAATGTGGGAAAAGGCTGAGAAGATCGCAACCGGATTGGGTCTCTGACATGGCCGTGAAGCGCGTTACCATTGAATTGGATGATGTCCCGGACAGGATGAGTCGAACCGCTGTGCCAGCATCCCTCATGGTCAAGAGTGATGTTTTGCCAACCCACCAAGGCCTTACTGGTACACCAGCTCAGCAACCCGATTATCAGCAAGACCTCGTAGGGGCTGATATTCTATCTGGGGGGCCTGCCAAGAAGGAGACAATTGGACGCACACCCTCTGATTTGGTATTTGCTTTTATCAACCGTCCCGAATTCATGGCCGTTACCCTAGTCTTTCTTGCCTTCTTGATTTCCGTTTCAAGACTTCAGACCATGGGGGATTTATGGCTTCCGGCGGTAATCGGCGGCGTATTGAACCTATTGTGGTTCGGAATCCGTGGCGTGCGTCTGCTTATTGTCAGAAAGTTTACATAGGGCGCACAATCGGGTTGCCGGGGGTTTTTCTCCCACAATCCCCACACCACCCGGCATGCGGGTACCCCCCGGGGTGGTTCGCAGAGATTACCGCGAAAGGGGAAAAAGGTCACATGGGAGGATCCGTACGGGAATATACATGACCTTGACTATGTGCTTGAACGAGGTGGTACAAACGAGGCAATGGGAACGCCAGCCGCCTTCATTGAGGTGGCATGGCGGCGCTATACGAAGCACTCACGCAACAAAGCCCAAGAAATCCAAGGTGCCATTTTGCCCCTCGCAGAGAAGTTCCGATGGTCAAACCCATTCCTCGGGGCAGTCTTAGCCGGCGTGTTTACCGATGGTTCACTGGAACAACTGCGATCTCTCGGGTTCCATGTGCTCTATTTCCCATATGAAACGCTTGTGACAGCTTTTGGGGCCCAAGGGATAGACATTCAGTTCGATGAGCGCACTCCTGACGAAGCTTTCCAACAGTGTATGAATAAGATTGAAGCTGCATCACCGGCGACGATGCGGGAGGTAAAGA
>Ga0172370_10009751_pt1 | contig 11165 bp, 7 predicted proteins | sample LakKiv5m_FD_114538 | JGI IMG/M metagenome (GOLD analysis project Ga0172370, IMG submission 114538) | Freshwater microbial communities from Kabuno Bay, South-Kivu, Congo - kab_022012_11.5m | ecosystem: Environmental > Aquatic > Freshwater > Lake | place: Democratic Republic of the Congo...
GGCGACGAGTTTATCACGACACCCGTCGCCTTCCCGACGACCGTCAACCCAGGAATTATTTACGGATTAAAGCCGGTGTTTGTGGATGCGGATTTAAATACTTTAAATATCGATGCCGTTAAAATAGAAAAAGCCATTACTAAAAAAACCAAATTGATCATGATCGCCCATACTTTAGGCAAACCGTTTGATTTAGACAAAATTATGCGACTTGTAAAAAAATATAATCTGTGGTTAATTGAAGATTGTTGTGATGCTTTAGGTTCTAAATATAATGACCAGTTTGTTGGAACATTTGGAGACATTGCTACCTTTAGTTTTTATCCGGCGCATCAGATGAGCTGTTCTTTTGATACCCCCATTCCCTACAAAGACGAAGATGGAAATTGGAATATACAGCCAATTGAGAAAATATTTGAAAAATATGCTAAAAAAGCAGAAAAAATACAAGTTTTGTCATTTGGAAGCGATAATAGAATTAATTGGTCTACTCCATCAGCAATTTTGAGACATAGATTAACGTCTTCAAAAGAAATGTTCAAAGTTACCACGCAACACGGTAGATCAGTTGAAGTTACGGAGGATCATAGCGTTTTTGTCATAGATAAAAAAACTGCAGATATTGTTCCAAAAATTATTAAACAAATAACTATTAATGATTATATTGTAACTACAAACAACATTCCTGATATTCATTTAATTAAACACATTGATATTTTAAAATATTTTAAAACCAAAGACGCCTATGTTTCAAATTTTTCACATGATAATTTAAGATTTGTAAAAAATAAAGATTACGTGTGGCAATATAAAATTAGAAATTCTTTGCCGATAAAATATTTAAATAATTTCAATCTTGATAAGGAAACTATTTTAGTTGGGATATCTCAGTCAAATAAAATACCGGCAAGAATTATTATTAATGATAGTTTTTGTCGATTACTCGGATATTATATGGCAGAAGGTTCATATCAAAATGGACCCCTTTTTTCATTTAATAGAAATGAAAAAGATTTAATAATTGATGTTACCCAAATATCAAAAAATCAGTTTAATATAAGAACCTCTATCTCAAAAAACAGACATAATGTGACAAATGTAAGGATTCAATCAAAAAATCTTGAAATTATTTTTAGAGAGGTTTTTAATATAAAAACTGGTGCTAAAAATAAAAGAATTCCCTCTTTTATGTATCACGTTAATGAAAAATGTATAAAAGCATTTATTTATGGTTATACAAAAGGAGATGGTTCAATAAAAATCTTAAAAGATAATACAAATAGGATTGATGTCTCAAGTGTCTCTAAAGATTTACTTAATGATTTTCAATACCTACTTTCTAAAATTGGGATAAGTGCTTCATTTTACCGAAGAAATAAAGCTCATGATATTAAAAAAATTAAGGGTGTTATTACGTCAAATAGTGAAAACTATACCTTAGCTTTTGGCGGATATAAATATAAAGGTAAGACTATAGTAAAACAAAATTTAAAAGATAGAAACAATTACGCTGACCAAATTCCGCTACTTTTACCGTTTAGAAAACATATCAGCGTTAATAAGAATCAACAAATAATATCGAAAAAAAGATTACTTAAACATGTTAAAACAAATAAAAAACTTTATTCATTATTAAGTAGCAATCTTTCTTTTATGAAAGTAAGAAGTATTGAGAAAATTCCATATGATAAAAATAAATATGTTTATGATTTTTCTGTTCCAGGGAATGAAAACTTTTACGGAGGATTTTTAGGTATATTTATGCACAATACTATGGGAGAGGGCGGTGCCGTTATTACAAATGAATCTCTTATTCATCGTTCGATCCGCCAGTTCCGCGACTGGGGGCGTGATTGTTGGTGTGACACCGGTCGCGACGATACCTGTGGACGGAGATTTAAATGGAAGTTGGGAGAACTCCCCGAGGGTTATGATCATAAGTATATTTATTCCCAGATTGGTTACAATTTAAAAACAACAGACTTTCAAGCAGCAATTGGCGTGGCCCAATTAAAAAAACTTCCCTACTTCATCAAAAGAAGACAAGAAAATTATCAAGAGCTTTATAAATTTTTCCAGAAATATAAAAAGTATTTTATTTTGATGAGAGAAAATAAGAATGAAGACGTCAGTTATTTTGGATTTCCTTTAATTGTGAAAGAGACCGCTCCTTTCACGAGAAATCAAATTACTGAATATTTAGAGAAAAATAAAATCGGGACAAGAAATATTTTTTCCGGCAATTTACTCCACCACCCCGCATATCTACAGATAAAAAATAAGATTAAAGTTAGGGGTAAGATGAAAAATGCAGATATAGTCATGAACAATGCTTTTTGGCTTGGTGTCTGGCCGGGCATTGATAAAGACAGATTGAGATACACCACCAAAATGTTAGAGCAGTTCATTACCTCTTTCTAAGAACCAGAAAGTAGTCGGAAAAAAAGGGCCATTTGACGTATTCTAATAATCTATCAATTACTACTAAAATAGGGTAGAAAAAATTTGTTATCGCCGCCGGTTCAGTAAAAATATTATTTAAATATTTTAAAATAAATATCTCGTATTTCTGTTTTGGAAACAGATCAATAAAATCATTTTTTTGCAATCTCCAAAGATGAGAGCCTAAAGATAGTTTATCCGCTATTGTTTCAAATAACCCGTTTTTTTGAGGACATCTTGCAATGATGAAATAACCATTCTTTTTAAGTTTTTTTTCAATACCTGCAATAAATTTTTTACGTTCTTTAGGTATAATATGTTCTAAGGTCGCATAAAGCATAATAATGTCAAAAAAATTGTCAGGAAAATCTAAATTTCTACCATCATAAAGGTCAAAGTTAATGTTGTACTTTAATTTAATTTGTTGAAAAAAATTAGGTTTATTAAAACGATATTTATTTATCTCTACGTGTCCAGGATCATCGGAAATTTTTGTTTCAATACCAAATATTTTAGACTTTGGATGTAATTTTTTTAAAATAAAAGATTTATCTAATCCTCCGCACCCCAAATCTAATAATTTAAATATGCGTTTTTTATAATTCTTTATAAGAAATTGATCAATTAAATCAATATTTCTAAAATCAATATATCTGTTTACTTTATTATTGATATGATGATTAATTGCAATATGAGCATTAAAATCTTTTTTATTATAAAAATACTTTAAGAATATTTTTGAATATTCATCATAATATGAGTTAAATGTTTTTATGTCCATATCGATATTTACTAATTGGATATAATTTGTTGATAAATTCTGTTAATTCGTTTGATTTCTATTGGAGTAGCAATATCTTCAATCATTAGATCTGTATCTTTTCTTACATAATGAATATTATTTCTAATAAAGCCAATTAACCATTTTGGTAGTAATATAGAAAGATAGAAAAAAAACAAAAAAAAAGTATTTGAAGTAATTTTATTATCAAACTTATTTAAAGCTTCTTTAAAACGAATTAAATTAGAATTATTTGTGTAGTATTTTAGTGATGGTAATGCAAAAATACTTTGTTGTATTATTTTATTTGAATAAAAAAGTTTAAATTTTATTTTCTCTTTATTACTAAGTAAATTATTAACTATATTTTTATAGTAAGTATTAAAATATAAATCTTCTATATCAAATAAATTATTAAAATTATTTGCATTAAAACCTGACCAATTAGCCACAATAAAAGAATTAAAAAGAAAATAAGCTCCATATTTTTTAGTTAGTCTAAATATTATATTTATCCATGAAAATATCTCAGAATTTATGAATTCTTTTTTTTCAATATCCTGATTTTTAAAAACGAGACCGGAAATAAAAACAGAATTGGTTATTTCAAAAAAATTAATTATATTAAGTGACGTCGAATTAGGCTTGATATAAATATTATTTTTTTTATTTACCCAAACATGCCTTATTTGTTTATTACTTCTGTCTTTTGATAAGACGTTTATTCTAATAAATCCGACTTTTTTTATTAAAATTATCGAGCGTAATACGGATAGCGAGTTATGAAAGAGAATAACATCATCATCCCCATGTGTAATAATATACTTTCCTTTTGCTTTAAGAATTGCTCGTTGACAGTTTTTAATAAATCCAATATTAATTTTATTATTAAAATATTTTATACGACGATCATTAAAGCTATTAACTATTTCTTTAGTATTGTCTTGAGAGTTGTTATCAAATATAACAATTTCAAAATCAGTGAAATCCTGAAAAAGGTAACTTTTTATAGCATTGTGAAGCAAATTAGCCCTATTGCAGGTTGGGATCACTATTGAAAAAAATGGCTTATCTTTCATAGTGATTTATTTTTGTTTGATTACGTTGTAACAAAAATGAGAAGATCAACTTAAAAAGTATTATAAATAAAAGTAAAATTACAATGAAGCCGAAGATAAGGTAAGTTAATAAAAATAACGCCTGACTTTTATAATAAAGCAATAAAGATATAGTGATTGAACCGTCAGGGTTTTCTATAAAATATTTCCAATCAAGTGAGTTGTCGGCTCTTTTTTTTGGATAACCTTCATTTTTTAATCGTGTATTATCAATTAAATTTTTTAGTTTAGCTTTCTCAATTAACCAACTATTGATAAGATTTTGTTTTTCTTTATTTCCGACATTTTTAAAATCACTATTTTTAAATAAATATTTTAATTCATCAATAGATGACAATTTTGACGTAAAAGAATTAAAGCACTCCGTTAAATTATCTTCTTTTTTAAAAAAGGCAATATTATTACATTTAAATAAATTTGTTTCTTGAAGAAAAAGTTCCCAATTATTATCGTAATTAGAGTTAAAAGACAGCAAAGACTTATCTTGCAGTGTGATATTGATTTGGTATTCTGAAGGATTAATTTTTAAGAATTTTATATTTTTACTAATTATTTTTGGATAAAAAAACCCATCTTGGATTTTATATATATCAAAATATTGATTTGAATCTACTTTGATTAAGCCTAGTGTCGTTGATTTGTTTAACTTCCTTTTGATTTTTGACGAAGCAGCCGCCGATTCAGTCGTTTCATTTAGTAATGACTTATCAAAAATTATATACTCAATACTATTTTGACCTAATAATTTTGCAAAATCCGAATTATTTAAAACAGTGTCATAAATTTGTCCCTCTTTTCTTAAATTATAATCTTCGCCTTCATAATTGAATATTAATCCTCTATTGAAAAAATCATAAATAAAACTTAGTCCAATATTTTTATATGCCCAGTTATACAGGGCACCCCTTGAAAAAGGGACATATAAAATATAAAAATCATTTTTTTGGCTGTTAATTTTTTTTTGTAAAGTTAAATATTCAGATGGGATTATTAACCTTGGTGGTCCAAATTGATCATCAAATCTTTTTAGCGTTGAACAACTTAAGATAATAACACAAATGATAAAATAAATCTTTAAAGTTTTTGATTCAACTGAAACTTTCATAACACTACAGAAAAAATATAATAATAATATTAAGTTAATGAGATTAATATTCATAAAAGATCTAAAAAAACCGAAAATCACTAAATTACTCAATAAATAGTTGAATATAGCACCCAATGGTGTTATGGAAGGACCAATGGAAAATACAATTGTAATAAGTAATAAGATGAAAACAAGTATATTTCTAGAATTTCTATATTTAATTAAGCCAATAACAGAGATCATCCAAAGAGATAAATATAAAATAATGATTGGTTTAATATAATCACCTAAATTGAGTGGAAGAATATTTTCGGCGCTGTCTCTAGGTGAAAAAATAAAAGATTTAATTAACTTAGCATAGGTTGAGTTGATTAGAATCAAAATATTTGTTGTGTCATTTATTACTGTATTTCCAGAGTTATGAAAAGTTGAGAATACAAACGGCCCAATCCAATATAAATTAGTAAAAAAAAGAAGAACACATACAAAAAACCATGACTTAAAATTTTTATCTATAATGAAAAGATAGGATAAAATAAAAAAATAAAAGACAAAAACAAAAGGATGTATAATAAAACAAGACGCTATAGGAATTAAAAATAGGAATAAGTCATTTTTCAATTTTCTATACTTTTCATAAAGCAAAAGAGATAAAATTAAGCCGTTTATCGCAATTATATAGGTTAATGTCGCAACTCCTATCGCATGATATATATAAATTGGACTATAAATGAAAATTAAAGAAATACATAGGTTTAAAATAAACGTCGACTTTTTCCCTATAGTTTCTTTAATTAATAAAAAAATTAAAACTAGCGAAGATAAGGTGTTAATATAAAAGGCTAAGAATGTTGATAAACGAATATTAAAAAGACTATACAAAGCCTTCAAATAAATTAAATAAAGTGACGTCGAAGGATTCCCAAACGACCGTCCAAAATTATTCTCGGACACGCTTTGAAAATATTTTAATGGATCATTAATTAAATTAAATGAACCGTTAAAATCGGTCCAAATAGAATAATGATGGATAGAAAGATCTTTTAATGGAAGATAAGCTACTAAAATAAAAATAATAATTTTCAAGATAAATTTTAAAACGCTTACTATATCAATATTGTTTTGTTGCAATTTGTTCATATCTATTAACTATGTTGAAATAATTTCTACATTTTTCATTAAAAAATCAAAATTATGTGTTTCACCTTCCGACTTATTTTCAAAATTTCGATAATAAATTAACTGAAAATTAAATTTTTTTGAGTACAATTTACTAATTAATGAAGTAAGCGTGTATTTAATGTCTTTTGTTAAACTTACTTCTATTAATAAATATTTGGTAATCGATAGTGCTTTATGCCCTCCTTCAAGTATAAAATCCTCAAATCCTTCAGTGTCAATTTTTAAAATATCAATAACGGCAATTTTGTTCTTATAAATAATTTTATCTAATGTTGTTATATTTACCATAACATTTCCTCGATTCGAAATCTTGCTTAACGCATTTGTATTTTCATTAAATGTCATCTTTGCATGTCCAGATTTGTTTGATAGCGCAAAATTATAGGTTTTAACTTGGGTATTTTTTTTAAAGTTGTTTTGTAAACATTTATAAATGAGAGGTATAGGTTCATAGCTATAGATTTTTGCTTTAGGGTACAGATAATTCATGATTAGTGAAAAGAAGCCTACATTTGCACCTATGTCTATAATTGTTTTAATATTATTACCGCAAAGTAATTTTATAGGATACCCATTTGAGACGATTTGTCTTTGATAACCAGCTAAACCGAAACGTGAATCGTAAAATATTTTTTGCTTAAAGAATATAATGTAATTTTTCCCTAAAACAAATTTTTTTAATAAATGTTTAATTATTAAATAATATTTAATCAAGATGAAATTTATATTCATAAAGAAAGGCCATATTTTCGTTTTTATTAATTGATGATCTAATAACAGAGATTGTATTAATAAATTCATAAATCTATTTTTGAATATAAAAAATTGTAATTATGGTTTTGATAGAATGTTTCAGACCTCTGACAATAGTTTTTGGCATTAAACAGATTTATTTTCTTTTTAATATCATCCAAATCTAATTTTTTGTAAACAATTCCTAATTTCTTTTTTTCAATATACTGCGATATTTCAGGCACAGAGGACAATATCACAGGGCAACCACAGCCTATATATTCATTGATTTTTAAAGGAGAACAATAATATGTCCATTTTGATTTTATGTTATATGGAGCAAGACCGAATCCATTAAACTTTTGTAAATAATTTATTACAAATTCGTGATTTTTTTTATGATATATTTCTGAATTTATTTTATTGTTTTTTAAATACATAATAATTCTTTTCCAATCGTTTCCGTCTCCAATCAAGATGAATTTTTTTATTATGGGTTTTAGTTTTTCTAATAATTCATATAGACCATGTTCTTTGGTAACCGAGCCGATATAAATAAAAGAAGATTTATCGATTGATTTGTTTTTAAAAGAAGGTTTATTTAAATATAGTCCGTTTGGGATAATTAAGCTTTTTGATAAATTTAATCCGTATTCAACTCTTTTTGTTTCCGACCTTTTTGTGTTTGAGATTACTAAATCAGCATATTTAATCACTATTTTTTCGGTTAAATAATAGATTTTGTTTAATATTGGCGATTTAAATCGATCTTCTGAAAAGTCGGTAGCAAAATATATTATTTTTTTGATTCTTTTTTTAAAAAAAATTCTGAGAAAAATAGCCGGAAAAACATCAAAATTATTAGCTCCAATATAAATGTCAAATTTATTAAAAAAAATATATTTTGAAGAAAGTATGACATCAAAAATTAAATTTATTAAACCCAAATTTAATCTTTTAATTTTTTTAACTTGAAACTGATTTTTATAAAAATAGGTATAGTTATTTTTATAATCGTCTAAAGGATGAGCCAAATATAAAACAGAACAACCTTGCCTTAATAAATATTTTCTTAGATAATCAATTGGACCGGTAATACTTGAAAAATGTAAATTTAAGAAAATTGTTTTCATGGTTGGAGTTTATTTAAAAATTTTTTAACCTACTTTCGATATATCCTAATCCTCCAGCTAAATACTCTAAAGTTTTTATAAATAGTAGGCCTATTCCAACAAGTGGTTTTTTGAAAAACTTTCTAGGTTTTGATAAAAATAACCGATATCTTTCTAAAAGGCTCGTTTGTTTTTTCGTGTAATTAGCTCTAAGATGCTTTTTTCGATATAAACAAATATTTTTTGCATAATAATATTTTTTACCAATTATATTAAAGATATTGGCTTGTTCTTCGTTGTGGAAAACGTAGTTTTTGGATCTGACAACTCTTGAGATTTTTTTTATTCGTTGAGACAAGTCCCAATCTTCCGGGCCCGTTAATTTTATATCAAAACCGCCTGCTCCCCAAAATATTTTTTTATTAAAAAATCTTGCTGCTTCAATCCAATCAACATTCATATACATTTCTTTTTCCAATGTTTTGCATTTAGCCCAAAACCCTTTTCCTACAGATTTTTCCGGAATAATTATTCCCCCAATTGGATTAAAGCTTGTATTTTTTTGATCAATTATAACGACACATTCTTTAATCACATTTTTTGTTAATTCCATATCAGAATCAATAAAGAATACATATTTGCCTTTACTTTTTTTAGCTCCATAATTTCTTTGTGCAGATCGTTCAGGGCCATAAGTAAAAAAATGCAGATTACTATTTTGAGAGGGTTTTATTAAGGAAAAGACAATCTTTTTTGTTTCATCATTTGACCGATTATCTACGACAATAATTTCAATATTTTTAAATGACTGGTTAAGTATAGATTTAATACAAGCACCAATAAATTTAGCGCTATTTTTGGTAGGAATAATTATGGAAACTAATGGTAGTTTATTCATTTTTACTACATAAGCGGCTGATTATTAAAGCGCCTCGTTTAGTTATATCTAACCAATTATATTTAGTAGAGTAATCAACTGACGATTTTACTAGTTTATTGTATTGTTTGCTGTTATATAACGATAAACATTTTTTGACCATTTCTTTTTGTCTATTTTTTGAAAAAAGATAACCATTAATATTTTCTTTAATTATATCCCAAAGACCTGGATTATTATAAGCGAGCACAGGTGTTCCTTGTGAATTTGCTTCAATTACGGTTAAGCCAAATCCTTCACGCACGGAAGTGTGAATAAGAAAATGAGCTTTTTGATACATACGTAATTTGTTTTCTTCGGTTACATATCCATAAAATTTTGTAGAGCGATTAATTTCTAGATCCGTAGTAAGTTTTTTGAGCTTTTTTAAATATTCTTTACTGCCATCACCGATGATCCAAAATTTACTTGTTATGACTTTATCATGAATGTGTTTGAATATCTTTAATGCGTCTTCTATTCCCTTCATTTTGACTAATCGGCCGACAAATAAAAGTGTCAAATTTTTTTCTTTATTTGGGAGGTTCTCAACTGGTTTTAGAAATAATCCGTGAGCTAGAACAATAATATTCTTATTATTGATGCCAAATTTAATTAAATCTTTTTTGGTTGAATTAGATCCGGTTAAAAATAATGTATTTTTATAAAACCAAAAATATAATTTTTCATACAACTTTCCAATTAAATTAATTGGAAAAGGAAACATTTCATTCCAAATTTCTTGGGCAACTTCATGAATATAGGCAAGTTTATTTGATTTCCAAGCCCATAAAGGTATTAAAAACGGAATGCCGTGAATTTCATCAATCACTAAATCAAATTGTCCTTTGAACTTTAACCAATAAATAATTGGCGCTATAAAATAAATTGTTATAGGACTTCCATAACGATAAATGCGCACACCATTAATTATTTCTTCTTTTTTACCTCCGATATAGTTACCAGAAATCCAAGTAACACAAAACCCATTTTTAACCCATGTTTTGGCGTGTTCTAAGGTTACTTTCTCTGCCCCTCCAGAAAGCGGATTTTTTGGACACCGCCAGTTAAGAATCAATACTTTTTTATTAGCCATTATTACTATTAATTTTTATGATGAGTTTTTTTGTAATAGCGAATAATATTTTTTCGGTACCAGATGGCCAAGGTGTCGATAAGGATGTGATAAATTGAGTTGAGAGTGGCGGCGGATGTTATACTGCTTAAAGTGTAATCCAGTTTAATTGGTGCTTCATAGATGCGTTTAAAACCCAATGAGTTGGCTACGACCAGAAGTTCAAGATCTCCGGCAAATTTTTTTTCAATCAATCTTGGCAGTACTTTTTCAATGACGTTTTTTTTGAAGATTTTAATTCCCGCCTGAGTATCTCTGACTTTAATTCCAAAAAGAAATTTAACCAAAAAGTAATAACCATCGCTTAAGAGTTTCCGAGAAAATGCGTAATTAACTTGTGATGCCAAGTGGCGTTTTGAGCCAACGATGATGTCCGCGTCATACCATTCCATATGCTCGAGGAGCATGGAGATACTGTTTGGGTCAATTTCCATTCCCGAGTCGATGAACATAATATAATCCCCTTTTGCCCGTTTCATCCCCAAGCGAATCGCATGAGATTTTCCTTGGTTTTTTATATATGCATAAGCTTTTACTTTTGGAATATTGGCAACGCGGATTTTTCTTAGCGAATCATCGATTAAACCGTCAACCTCAACAATAATTTCATAATCATAACGGATCTTATCAAGCACGGACTTAATCTGACGGAGATTTTTA
>Ga0172370_10009753_pt1 | contig 11164 bp, 11 predicted proteins | sample LakKiv5m_FD_114538 | JGI IMG/M metagenome (GOLD analysis project Ga0172370, IMG submission 114538) | Freshwater microbial communities from Kabuno Bay, South-Kivu, Congo - kab_022012_11.5m | ecosystem: Environmental > Aquatic > Freshwater > Lake | place: Democratic Republic of the Congo...
GCCCTCCTTGTCGTAGTCCTCCGCGTGAATCCCAAGTGCATTCGCACGGATACGTAGGTTCGAGTCCTTCGACACGAAGATCGTCTGCATGTCGGGCTCGGTCTTCATCACGTGCAGCGCGACCGCGAGGATGGAGTTGTCCATCACGTGCGAGATCGAGAACTCGGGTGGGACCTTCTCCTGCGTGAAGATGACGCGGATCGTGCCGCCGTTGGGGAGGCTCAGTCCCTCGGTCAGCGACCCCATCTCGCGGTACTTGTCGAGCTCGCGCGAGACCTGGCGCGCGTTGCGACCGAGCTCGGTGACGTCGCGCTTGAACTGGTCGATCTCCTCGACGACGTAGATCGGGATGTTCACGACGTTATCCTCGAAGCCATGGATGGCCGAGGGGTCGTGCAGCAGCACGTTGGTGTCGAGGACGAAGTTCTTCTTCATGGTGCGGTCGACCTGCGCGCATGGCGGAGCGCGAAGGCCGTAGCCTTTCTGAGCGATCACGCGCTGTCAATCCTGCCACCGGCGCGCGGGTGATTGCTTCCGCGCGCGGGCTCGGCTTCAATCGGCGCGAGGAGGCGACGATGCGAACGTGCCCAACGTGTGGAAGACCGGCCGGCGAGCGACCCGAGAACAAGGCCGCGCCCTTCTGCTGCGAACGCTGCAAGCTCATCGACCTCGGCGCGTGGCTCGCCGAGGACTACAGGGTCGCGGACGACCGCGACGACGAGAGCGAGAACCTGCCGAGCCGCGACGCCGAGCAGGATCCCGACGCAGCCGCACCGCGACGATTGGTCCATTGATGGCGCGCGACGCGCTCGAGGTGCGGAGATTCGACGCGCCCGTGCCCTACGCCGACGCGCTCGCGCTCTTGGACACGCTGGCTGAGCGCAGCGCAGACGCCGCAGACGTGCTGCTGCTGCTCGATCACCCGCCGGTCATCACGATCGGGCGTCGCGGCGGACACGATCACGTCCACGCGCGTACCCTGCCCGACGGCACGGCGGTCGCGCTCTTCGAGATCGCGCGGGGCGGCGACGTGACCTACCACGCGCCGGGGCAGCTCGTGGCCTACCCCGTCGTGCGACTCGGCGCGCTCGAAGGGCCGGCGGGGCGCGGACCGCTCGGCGATGTCGTGGCGTATCTGCGCCTGCTCGAGGACGCGATCGTGGAGGCGTCGCGCGCGCTCGGCGTCGAGGCCCACGTGCGGCCGGGGCTGACCGGCGTGTGGACCGACGCGCGCCGAAAGCTCGCTTCGATCGGCGTCGGCGTGCGCAACGGCTGGACGCAGCACGGCCTCGCGCTCAACGTCACGACCGATCTGGCGGGCACGGCGATCATCACGCCCTGCGGGCTGGACGGCGTCACGATGACGTCGATCGCCCTGGAGCTCGCGCGCACGGGGTACGCGGCGCCGCCGAACCTGTGGGATCGCGCGTGCGACCTGATGGCCGGCGCGCTCGGCAAGCGCTTGAAACGGCGGCGGGACTAGCGCGGCCGCGTCGCCTCGTGCTCGCTCATCGCGCGCAGCACGGGGCCCAGCACGCGATCGCGCGCCGCCTCAATCTGGCGGCGCTTGTACTCGTCGTAGCTCGCACGGCCTCGGATGGCCTCCTCGTAGGAGCCGATGTCCATGACCTGAACCTCGTACGGAAAGAAGAAGCGGATCTCGCGGTCGAGGCCCTCGATCGGCAGCGCGTCGAGTATGGCGTCGAGCGCCTGACCGTCGAGCACGTCGCAGGCGCGCCGTCGCGCGGCCATGACGCGGTCGAAGATCGGATCGGGCAGGCGGATCATCTGCCGGCACGTGAACTGGATGGAGCGGTACTTCGGCGACGTGAACTGGTTCCAGACGCCGGGATCGACCGACGCGTCCGGCGGCCGCGCGGTGAACTCGGCGAGCCGCGTGACGGCCTCCTCTTCCGTGATACGCCCTTCGTGAAAGGCCTCGAGCGTCTCGCGGACGATGGCGTCGAATGCGTCGAGATCGAGCAACGTGTTGTGCGAACGCGTTGGCTTGATGTTCGGATACACGATCGTGTGACGCTCCCGCAGCGCGCGCACCGCGAAGAGCGCGTCGACCGGCCGCGGCACGATGATCCGCACGCCGATGTGATCGAAGAGGTCGTAGGCGACATTCTCCTGCTTGTGCAGCAGCTTCAGCACGACCGAGCGGCGCGGCTTGGCCTCCTTGACCTCGAGCCGCACGATCGGCACGTCGAAGATCGAGCCACGCAGCACCTGCGCGCCGCCGCCGTCGACCTGCACCTGATCGACGAAGCGCTGCAGGACCTGCTCGCGGATCTCGGAGTAGTAATGCTCCTGAAAGTAGTTGCCCGCGTGCGCGAAGGTGTGCATCACGCGGAGCAAAGCGCACGCCCAGGCCTGGCGGAGCCGCTCGCCAGACGAGGTCGTCGCGGCCATCGCGAGCAGATCGAGCACCGGCGCGGCGGTCAGCTCGGCGGGCACCACCACGCCGGGCCGATCGCGCAGCAGGACCTCGCGGATGAAGTGCAGGGCCTGCGTGCGGATGTCCTCGAACTCGTCGCGGTGCTCGGGCCGGCCGAGGTCGTAGCCGTAGCTCCGCAGGAAGCGCTCCGCCGCGCCGGGACCGCTCAGGCGCAGCCGCATCGCGTCGATGGCCGATCGCCCCGACACGATCGTATGCATCGTGTCCCAGTTGAACTGGAAGCGCTCGAGCGAGGGGGGCAGCACCGTCTCGCCGGTCGACGGCGCGCGGGTCCTGCGCCGGGCGGGCGAGCCGTGCGGGCCTTCGGGTCGGTCGGTCTCGGACATCGTGTGCCGTCACCCCTCGATGAGGAAGTGGCCGCATCGTAGCGCAGCGGCACGCGGGTGTCTCGCGTGGCCGGCATGGTGCATCGCTGGAGGAACGGTCGATGGCCCGGGCGCGACGGACGTCGCCACGGCGTGTCCCGGAGGGGGACGCTGGCCCGATCTGCGGGAGCTAAGGAAATGGTTAGCGCGGTACCATCAATGCTCGTGCAGTTGCCACGCCGTGGCACGCTATGTACAAGCTGTCAAATCCCAGGGGTGCTCCCCGGAGGGTGGGAAGATGGATCGGATCGTGGTCGGCCTGCTCGTCACGTGTGCGCTCGCAACGCCGGGTTGCTTCGGACGATAAGAAGCCGGGCGAAGGTACAGCGGATGTCCCGGCGGTCGACGTGGACGCGAGCGGGTCCGCCGGGACGGACGCGGCCTCTGATGCGGGCTCGGCGGGTGATCTTCTCGACATGGCCGACAGGGCGGACGGCACGACGGGAGACGCCGTCGATGCGGTTGCCGACGTGTGCTCGGACGCGGCCCCGGACAGCGGCCCAGAAGCGCCCACGGACACGACAGGCGACGCGACGCCCGTCGTGGCCCCCGAGGTGGACGCATCGCCATGCCTCACACGCGGCATAACCATCGAGAGTTGCAATGCTATCGATGACGACTGCGACGGCTTGACCGACGAGAAGGCCCCCGGGATGTGCGACGACGGCAACCCATGCACCTACGACAACTGCGTCAGCGGCGAATGCCAACACCCGCCGGCCACCGGGGCGTGCGACGACGGCAACGCCTGCACGAGCGGCGACAAGTGCAGCGACGGCGAGTGCGTCGGCAAGCCGGTCGCGTGCGACGATGCCGACCCCTGCACCGACGACGTGTGCCAGAGCGGCACGTGCGCCTTCCTGCCCAACGCCGTGACTTGCGACGACGGCAACGCCTGTACGGTCGCCGATGCGTGCGCGGGCGGCGCGTGCCAGCCAGGCACGGCGGCGAGCTGCGATGACGGTGTGCTCTGCACGGCCGATGCGTGCGACCCCGCGGCGGGCTGCACCCACGCGCCGGATGCCAACGGCTGCGACGACGGCCTGCCCTGCACGAAGGGCGACGCGCGCGGTGCCGGCACGTGCAAGCCAGGCCAGTACGTCTGCGCATGCGCGAAAGACGCCGACTGCGACGACAAGAACGCCTGCACGACGGACGTGTGCGCCGCGGGCGGGGCGGAGTGCCAACTCACGGCGGTCGCAGACGGGACGGGATGTGACGACGGGAACGCGTGTACGGCGGGGGAGGCGTGCGCGGCGGGCCTGTGCGGGGGTGGAAAGGCCGTCGTGTGCGACGACGGGAACGTCTGCACGACCGACACGTGCGATCTCGTCAATGGCTGCCAGCACGCGAACAACGCGGCGCCGTGCGACGACGGGGACGCGTGCACGACCGTGGACGCTTGTGTGGGTGGGGCGTGCAAGGGGAGCGGAGTGGTGAACTGCGACGACGGAAACGCGTGCACGGATGACCAGTGCGATGTAATCAAAGTCGAATCGTGCAGGTCCTGCACGATTCACGTAAAGCCATGACCAGACTGCGAAATCGGCTGCACCTCCTTGTCCTGATCTACGATCGCCGCACATCGGGCGCGATGCATCGCGCCCCTACGCGACGTGGCACTGGCCCGGCCGCCCCGCGGAATCGTCGCCACCTGACCACCTCGACGCTCCAACACCTTGACGCCCTGTCAGGCCGTGGACGCGTGGGATCGCGCATGACGCGCCCCGGCCTGCTGGCGTAGACTCGCCGAACCTGGCGGATCCGGGAGGTGCGCCCATGCATCGTGATGAGGCCCTGGCGAAGCTGCACGACCTGCTTCCCGTCGTTCTCGCGCGCTTTGGCGTGGCGTCGCTCGCCATGTTTGGGTCGGTCGCGCGCGATGAAGCGACGGAGACGAGCGACCTCGACGTGCTCGCCGAGCTCGACGACGACGTCGGGCTGCTGGGATTCGTCGCGCTCAAGCAGTATCTGGAGGAAGCGCTCGGCGTGCGCGTCGATGTCGCCACTCGGCCGGCCCTCAAGCCGCGGATGCGCGACCGAATTCTCAGGGAGGCCGTCGATGTCGCGTGACGTGTCCGACTTCGTTCGCGACATGATCGAAGGTGACACACGCCTGCTTCGGCGTCGACGAGATGCGTGTTGGGCGCACGGCGGTGCACGATGTGCCGGCGATGCGGCCCATCCTCGAAAGGCTTCTCGCGACCCTCGACCCCGCCCCATGAAGCCATGTGGGTAACCGAGGGAGCCACGACTGCCCCGCATCATCCCAGGCGTCGCCATCGCTGTCCGAACCGTGACCGAGTCGCTGGAGCGCGGGCTCTGCTGCGACGCCACCGCCAGGTTGACGCCACCGCACCCGCGCGCTACACCAAGCGCGTGCCCAGCTCTGACCCACCACAGCGCACGTTGACGGACTGCGACGGGCCGCCCCCGTCGGGCGCCGATACGCTCGGCCTCACCGCGACCCGCACCCCCGCCGAGTCGGCTTTCACGATCGGCCCCACCCTTACGCCAGGCGGTCCGGCAGTACAAGCGAAGCCCTTCTCGCCAGGCGATGTCGTGGCGGAGCGCTACGAAGTCGTGTCGATACTTGGCGAGGGTGGATATGGCGCGGTCTATCGGGCGCGCCAGCGAACCATGGACCGCGAGGTGGCGCTGAAGGTCATTCGGCCCGAGCATGCTCAGAACGATGCGTTATTCAAGCGGTTCGAGCGTGAGGCGCGGGCGCTCTCCAGGCTAAAAAGTCCTCATATCGTGCCTGTCTTCGACTTCGGCCGCACGCCGGACGGGATGCTGTATCTCGCGATGGAGCTGCTCGAGGGCCGGACGCTCAAGAGCGTGATTGCCGAGGAGGCGCCGCTCAGTCCAGTCCGGGCAGCACGTCTCGCAGCCCAGATCTGCGAGGCGCTGGCGGAGGCACACGAGTACCAGCCCGCGGACGCCGATCGCGTCATGCCCATCGTGCACCGCGATCTGAAGCCGGCGAACGTCATCGTGTCGCGAACGAAGACGGGGACGGAGCACTGCTACCTGCTCGACTTTGGCATCGTACGCTTCGACGCAGAGGACAGCGAGGCGGAAGCCGACGTGTCGCTGACCCGCGGGCTCGTCATCGGCACGCCGCACTTCATGGCCCCGGAGCAGGCTGAGGGCGAGCGCGTCTCGGCGCAGACAGACCTTTGGGCGCTCGGTGTGATTCTGTATCAGGCGCTCGCCGCGAAGCTGCCCTTCAATGGAGCCTCGGCGCAGCGCATCGTGACGAGCGTGCTGCGCGACCCGTACCCACCCCTCGCGGCGCCGTCGACCGGTGCGCCGATTCCTCCCGAGCTCGTTCGACTGGTGCACGCGCTGCTCGACAAGAATCCCGCGCAGCGCCCTGCGTCGGCGCGCGAGGTACAGCGCGTGCTCGCCGAGATCGTCGGCTCGACGACCGCGCAGCCTTCCATGCGACCGGTTCCGCGCACTTCCAGCGGCCCCGGGATCTGGATTGGCCTTGGGGCCGGCCTCGTCGCGATCGCAGCGATCGGAGCCCTGGCCCTATGGCCGACTCAGGCTCCCTCCGCGGACAAGGCTGCGCCTGCTCCGGCCTCTGAGTTCACAACCCCACCGTCGCCGATCACCGCTCCCGCCGCGCCTCGTGCGCCAGCGCCGGAGGCCCCGCCAGTTCCCCCGCCCGCGCCGACATCGGTTCCCGCAGCGCCTGCGTCCGCGCTGGCCCCTGCGCCTGCTCCTGTGCCGGTAGCGCCACCCGCCGTCACGCACGCCCCGGTCGCAACTCCGCCAGCCGAGCCCGAGGATTCGCCCGGGAGCGCCAAGAAGCCTGCCGCGGCCCCTCGTCCCAAGCCGGCGGCACGGCAGGGCAAGCACACGCCTGCTGCGCCGGCCCAGGCGCCCGCGGCCGCCAAGCCCAAGATCGTCATCGACTGAGGCCCGTCCATGCGCCGCGTTTCGCTTCCGTCCATCGTTGTCGCCGCCATCGTCGTGCCCGCTATCGGCCTCGCCGCCGTGCCTCCGAACGCGGACGCCAGACGCAAGGCCGTGACCGATGCCCTCGACAAAGAGGACCTCGACAGGGCCATCGCCCTGGGTGAGTCCGCGCTCGGAGCCGAGCCCGACCCGGTCATCGCTGAGGCGGTCGCGGAGGCCTGCTTTCGCAAGGCACGCGCCGCGGCGCAGCAAGACAAACCGCCCGCAGAGCTGCTTGCCCACATCGACCGCGGCCTCCGAGCCGTCCGGACGGCCAAGCTGCTGAAAAATCGGGGTCGCGTACTCTCACAGATGCCCGGGCGCGAGATGGAAGCCTACGAGGCCTACGAAGAGTCGATCGAGCGCGGCGGGACTGGCAAAGACCTCGCCGACGCCGCCGCGGAGATGAGTCGGCTCTATGCCGGCCTCTCCGCCAACGTGTGTCGGCTATCCGTCGTCTCGCAGCCCGCGGGGGCCGATGTGCGGGTGGGCGCTGGGGCGCGAGCGTCTCGCAAAGCGCCCTTCAAGGCCTGGCTGCCCCGTGGCTCACACGCCGTCGAGGCCTCCCTTCCAGGCCGCGAACCCTCGGTACGGCAGGTCGATTGCACGATCGCGCCCGCCGCAGTCGTCTTTGAATTCGCCGCCTCACCCTCCCCGAAGACGCCGGACCCTGGTGGACCGCCCCATCCAACGGACCGTACCGTGCCCCCTCCGCCAACATCACCGGAGCCCGCAGCGTCCAAGCCGGGATCCGCCCTTCTGCCTTGGCTCACGGTCGGTGTCGGCCTCGTCCTGGTCGCGGCCGGCGTGGGCATGAACGTGGATTACAACCGCCGCACGGCCGAAGACCAGAGCGCCGGCGAGAAATACGCCGCTGTCGGGTGCTACGGCGGGGGCGCTGCGCTCGTGCTCGGCGGCCTGTTATGGCGATGGCTCGGCCCTCAGCCATGAGGACCCCCAGACCTGAGACCCGACCCCGCGCAGTTTCGGTCCCTCGCCAACCTCACCCGCCTCGGCTAAAGAGCCTGCGCTCTCCGCCCCATCCAGGTCTGTCCGGCGTGCCCGGCCGGCGAAAAACGGCGCAACATGGACGACCCGACCGACGTCGCTCAAATCCCCATCAAAACCATCCTCTTCGCGATCATCGCGCTCGTCGTCATCGGGTCGGCGGCGGCGGTGACGTGGCCATAGGAGCCACAAGCCACCTTCCCCTTCTCGGACGATTCTTGCACTGTTGATATCAAGATGATTATCGGACCCCAACGCGGCCTCGCAGGAGCGATCCTACGCCGTCCCGGAGGGGCGCTGGCCCGAGCTGCGGGCGCTTCGGACCGGGACGACGATGGCACCGCTCTTGGCGAGCAGGTCCGCGAGTGCCCGGAACGTCGCCGCGGTGAGCAGACGGTCGTCCGAGAGCCGTGTCGGCGCGGGGACCACGAGCCAGATGGCGTCAAAGGGACCCTCAGTGTGCAGCGCAACATGATCGCGCAAGACATCGCCGACGCGCACGTCGATGCGCGGATCGTCGAGCACGTCATCGCCCGCCGCGCGCAGCATCGACGGCAGCCCATCAACAGCCTCCGGGGCCCGCCAAGACGCGGTGCAGGCCCAGGCGTGGCCGGCTGCCGGGGTGGTGGGGGTGTCAAGATCCGGATCTGCGTGCGCTTCACACCCGTTCCTGTTCCCGTCCCGGTCGTCCTTCTCCACACCCGTGACCGTCCTCGTGACCCTGCCCCATCGATCAGATGCGCCAGCAGCCCGCCACCAGCGTCCGCAAATCCTGACACCCTCCTGACCCCAACGCGGCCATACTGCACGAGCCGCGAAGGAGGCGGCTATACCCATGCGTCACGTTCTGTTCCGGTTCCTGCTCATTGTCGCCATGAGCGTCACTGCGAGCGCGCCGTCGTTCGCGGCCGAAGAGGGCCCCAAACCCGCGCCGCCAGCACCACCGAAGGTCACTGATCCATTTGGATTTGCTGACTTTTCATGGGTTCCCGGTGGCGCCGGTTCTCCCCATCACCCGCTCTCGGGCCAGTCCTTCACGGGCGAGCTTCGCGTGGACGTGCCCTACCACTTCAGCCTGAACCGACCCGCGGACGACACGATCTCGGGCTCCAGCGAGGTCTTCCGTCACGGCGAGTTTCAGCTCACGCAGCTCGGCATCGGCGGAGACTTCGAACACAAGGGCGTACACGCGCGCGTGATGACGCAGTTCGGCATGTACTCGACCACCACGCCGCGAAACGACGCGAGCCCGGCCCGCGGTCAATGGCGCCTCGATGACGCTTATCGCTACGTCTCCGAGGCTTACGGCGGATACCGGTTCAACCTCGGCAGCGGCCTCGTCAATGTCCAGGCCGGCATCTTCATGTCCTACGTGGGCCTATGGAGTTACTATAACTTCGACAACTGGACGTACCAGCCCTCATACGTGTCCTCGAACACGCCGTGGTTCTTCAACGGCATGCGCATCCAGTACTTCCCGACCGACAAGCTCAAGATCGAGCCCTGGCTCGTCAATGGCTGGCAGGCCTACGGGCGCTTCGCGGACGCACCGGGCCTCGGATTGCAGGTCCTGTGGCGGCCGAATGGGTCGCTCTCGCTGCTCGGCAACCAATACTGGGGCGCGGACACGCTGGGCATCCCGGACCGCAAGCGCTTCCACACCGATGACAGCGTGATGGTCAAATACCACGACGCGCCCGATGGCTTCGTGAGCCGCGCTGCGGCCTCGCTGACGGTCGACGCGGGCTTCGAGACCGGCGGCGGCGTGACGGCGTCAGACCAGTATTTCGTCGGCTTCATGGCCTATAACCGCCTGTGGTTCCTGCGCAATATGCTCGGCCTGACCGTCGGCGGCGGCGCGATCAAGAACCCCGGCCGCTACCTCGTGCTCATGCCGCCCATCAACGGCGCGACCGCGTTGTCCGGCACGCCCTACTTCACGTACAACAAGGGCGACCCGTTCGTCGCGTGGGATACGCAGGTCGCATTCGACGTCTCGCCTGAGCCCTTCCTCACATTTCGCTTTGAATTCAATCATCGCTACGCGTCGGTGCCCTACTTCGCAGGTGCCGGCGGCCTCACGCCTCCTGGCGGCAACCTGGGCGCGCCAGGTTCCAGCGTCGACGGCTGGAAACCCGCTCTCGTGCAGAGCGAAGACCGCTTGACGGCAGCGTTGTTGCTCAAGCTGTAGGGCACCGCTCGCGCGAATCAAGGCCTTCTCTTGACCCTATTGGCCCCGATACTGAGGGGCCCCTGACGGCATCGTGCGGCATGCTTCATGGCCTGCCCAGGCGACTGCGCACGCGGGCTGCGATGCGAGGAATGGAGATGAATGTCGCTTTCTTCTTGACGCCGAAGGCCGAGGTCGTGTGGGTGCCGGCGGCCTCGACGCTCTCGGACGTGATGGAGCGTGTGCTGGCGAGCGGTTTTTCGGCACTTCCGGCGCTCGATGATGACGGGCGCTATGTGGGCGCGTTGACGGAGGGTGCGATGCTGCGCGTGCTGCTGCACCCTGCCCGATCGTGGGCCGAGGTCGCCGACTGGACCCGCGTGGGCGCGATCCTCGACCGCGAGGGCCACATCGCCGTGCACATCGATGCGCCCTTTGGGGACGTGGCGGAGCGCGCAATCGTGCAGCGCTTCGTGCCGGTCGTCGACGATCGGGACGTGTTCGTCGGCATCGTGCGCCGCAGCCCTATCCTCGCGTATTGGGGCCGGCTGCTCGGCGTGCTTGGAACGATACGGCCCTAGATGCCCAACTCGCCGCCCCAAAGTCGCTCCGTGAACACGGCCCAAGGCAGGATGTCGGCGTCCCCAACTCAGCGCCGGGTGTCCTCCTGGCACACGACGGCGCAGCGGCGCACGCTCGCCTCGTCCCGCAGAACGCCGAAGGCGCGCAGATCGCCATCGTGCACGCGCCGCCCGGACTTGACCGCGATCGCGAGGTCCATGTCGCCGAGCACGAAGTCGACTTCAACACCGCCCGCCGTTCGAATGAAGCGAAGGTCGAGATCGGGTGCGCGATAGGCCGAAAACGCGCGCAGCTCCATCATCACGAGGTGCTCTAAGGCCTTGCCGTGGTCGGCGCTGCCCGGTGTCGGCGTCCGGCGGTATCCCCCCCCCTCATTCACCCTATCCGCACCGAAGCCCAGTTTCTGAGCGGGCGGCGGCCGGGACCCCTGCGCTTGGGCTGTCGCCGGTGGTGGTGGCGACCGTGAGGAGGGCGCGTGGCGGGCAGAGCGGGTCGGAGAGGTCGCGACAAGGCGACAAGGCCCTCGGCGAGGCTGGCGGGGGCGCAGCGGTGCCTTTTTGCGAAGTTTGCGAGGAGGGAGCGGGGCGTAGGGACTGGCGACGCGGGTCA
>Ga0172370_10009761_pt1 | contig 11160 bp, 8 predicted proteins | sample LakKiv5m_FD_114538 | JGI IMG/M metagenome (GOLD analysis project Ga0172370, IMG submission 114538) | Freshwater microbial communities from Kabuno Bay, South-Kivu, Congo - kab_022012_11.5m | ecosystem: Environmental > Aquatic > Freshwater > Lake | place: Democratic Republic of the Congo...
TGGAAATCGCCGATGGCTATGACGGACACTTCCTTTCTTCCGAGTATTTGTCCGAGCGTCTCTTTTGACACGTGCAGCTTTGCCGCTGGCAATTTTTTCTTTACGCGAGAAAGCAGCTTTGCCGCTAATATTTCTGTAGTATTGTCAGCAAACAATAGCAACATAGCCCTATTTGCGCGAAGCATATTTTCGGTAGCCGATCGTCCGATGGCCAATTTGCCTGCTTTGTTGGCAAATCCAATCAACGTGAGAATCTTGTCATTCATGTTTGCTGCTTGAATGCTTCCGCGAATTGTGCATAAGACTTGGTCGGAATGGATTGGTGAAAGGCCCGGTCGAATGCCCGTTTTTTGCAGGCCAATGTGAGGCAGGCCATATCTGCGCATAGGTAAGCGCCGCGTCCGGGCGATCTTTGTGCCGCGTCAAGCATCAGCGCCCCATCTTGACCGCAGGTGACTCGGATCAAATCAGCCTTTGCTTTTCGGCTTTTGCAGCCAACACACGTTCGTACGGGCGCCTTTTTCATTTTGTTTGCTTGGATTATCCGGTCACCTTGGCTTAGCCAAAATCTCGCTCACGCGAATGTCAAAAAATCTATTGGAGGAATTGGCGGCAACAATTAAGGCGGTGTCGGCGCCGCGCTCGGTTCCGGCAATGGCGATGATGTCTTGCGGTGGCACCAGTCCGGCATCGCAAACCATAGCCGCCATTTCGATGCATACTTTGACGCCTTGTCCAAAAATGCGCAGAGCAGAATTAATCAATTCCTCCTCGGAATAGCCGAATCGTTTGCGAATGGCGGTGCCGACATTTCGCAATGGCATGGTACCGGTATGGACGACGCCACCGGCAGCGATTACCTTTCGCCTGCTTTCCTCTGAGAATTGTTGAGCGCCTGTTTGGGCAAAGCCGTAATTATGCGTCACAACAATCAATCTGATTCCATCGCTGGGAAGATATTCCAGTGCTTTTTCCGCCGTGGCTCCCGTGGTCGAGGCGACCACGACAAAAGGGATTTTTCGTTCAACGGCGGTTTCAAAGCCGATTTGCAGCGTGGCATCGGTATTTTGGGCGCCACTGGTCTCAAAGTATGTACCCATGAAAGCCTGTTCTTGTCCTTGTCTTAGTTCTTGCTCATGCTCGTTCTCGTGCTCCTTCTCTTGCTCTACTAAAGTCGGTTAGAGCAACAAAATCTCAACAGCGCTTCGTGGCCATCATTGTATCTGACGCGCTGCAGAACTCATCATTCTAAATCGCGGGCAAAAGTAAAGCAATCTACTTTTAAATTCAAGCAAAATTAAGTCTGTCTGCTTACGGCATCACTCGATGCTACCGCACGGACTTGGCTCCCAAAAGGGAAAGCGGCAGATGAATAGAGTGTGGCAACAATGTCGCACTAATAACTCATTTTTAAAAATAATTTCAATTTTGAAAATATTTTGTTGCTTTTCATGGACAATTAGTTTATATTCGACCAGAAAAAAAAGCTCATGGATTCGATATCAAATGAGCGCCTGCAAAAACATGTAACCGGGGACGACAGACTTTAAGCAGAACATTTCCGTTGCCTTTGTTCTAAAGCTCCAAATTCGCAATGCATCAATCAGGTGGCGGCACGACGGGAAGGATTTGGATTGATGAGTTCGACGAATTTGCCGACAATGGGTTCCGATTCCCCCTTGATTGAGCGATTGTCAGCCTGGGTGTTGGAGCAATTGTCAGTGGGAGTAGTCTTCATTGATCGCGATGGCGTCATCATTGGCGCCAATTCAAGAGTCGCCCAAATTACCGGTGTGGATCAAAGCTGCATAAAAGACCGGCTATTTTACGATCAGCCGGAATTTCAGAAGGCTAAATTGGCCGAAGCTGTTCATTCCGTTATGGCTGTCGAGCGGCACGGAAAAGCACCCAAGCCGACGATTCGCATTAACAGCTCCTTTGGCAACAAGTACCGCGTCGAGATCCTTCCTATCGTTGTTGGTCAAAAAGTTTTAGCTGCTGCAATTCTTTTTTGGGATGTAGTCGATACTTCTTCAAATGGAACCGAAGTCGAGCGATTGCGACAACGACTCGCCTCGGTTTTGGCTTTAGCCGAAGACGAAGTCATTATCATCGATCAGGATTTTGCCATTCTTGAGGCCAGCCAATCCGCTTTAAAGCGTCTCAAGCTTACATCGGCTGGGCAACTTGAAGGCAAAGTCTGCTACCATGCCATTTTTGGGGAAGAAAAGCCGTGTGATTATTGCCCGGCGGCATTCTCTTGGAGAGAGGCAACAACGCAGCGCAAACCGCAAGCCACGCAGCGTAAGGCGCCCGCTGGCCCAACAGGTCTCAAGGCTGTCCCTATAGATGACGGCGGGCACACGAGATCTCAAGTGGCTGTGAACTGCATCAGAGCATTAAACGGCAAGCTTGAAAAACCGACAGCTTCAGGGAAAGGGAAATATCAGGCTCCTCCTCAGGAGCTGAGTGAGTTAAGCGCTCTTTGTCATCTTGGCACTGGCATTTTCGAGGCCCTACCCCATGCTGCTATCGTTGTGGATTCAGAGTACAATATTTTGAGCTGCAATAGCGCCGGGAGACAGCTTTTCGGTCATGCTCGCGCAGACTTGATCGGCTCCTGCCTATTTCAGATGTTGCATGAATTTGCTGGAGAGGAGTTTCGGAAAAGCCTTCAACAATGCCTAAAAACCGGCTCAGCGATTACCACTGTCGGAAAATCGGCGGCGCCGGAATCAAGAGCGATAGAGGCATTGAAACATACCATCACCCGGTTGCCGGCTGTGGCGGGAGTCGAGGGGGCCTTGATACTTTCCGAGAAAGTTGCCGAAAGTCCGAATGGCAATTCTGATAAACACCTCGCAGAAAAATATGATACCCTTTGCCGGTTCGCCAGCCGACTCAGCCACGACATCAACAATCCGCTGGGCGTGCTAATGAATCAATTGGAGATGCTCCGGGGCGAGGACTTGAGCGACGAAAACAGCCTGGAGCGTCTGCAAAACGAAATCGACCTGGCCCAGCGGCAAGTCAACCGGATTTGCACGATTATCGAGAGTGTGGCGGCTCTGCAATCGCATTCGCGCGAGGATGTCACTCTCACCAATTTGCAGCTAATTATCGATCGGGCTGCCATTATTGCCAATTTGCACCGGCCTTTCAAAGGGGTAATCATCGAAATGGCCGAAGCAGGAAATTTGCCTCCGATCTACTGCTGCGAAGTGCGCATCGAAAGGGCATTGACGGAGCTCTGCAAAAATGCTTTAGAAGCGGCAGGCGAGACAGGTAAAGTACTGGTCTCGGTCGAGTACGTGGAGGAGTCGGAGCAGTTCGTAATTCGCATTAGCGACACCGGCGTCGGTATCCCTGCGGAGAATATGGGCAAAGTATTCGATGCGTTTTTTACCACGAAAAAGAAAGGACCCAAAACAGTCGGCCTGGGTCTTACTATAGCCATGGCAGCCATTGTCAGTCATAACGGCAGCTTGACTCTCAAAAGTCAACCCCCAAAAGGGACTGAAGCAGTAGTGATTTTGCCGCAGGCACCGACAGACGGTTTTCCCAAACCATAATTTCGCATACCTCGTGCGATTTGCTATGGAGCCTTACAGTAATAAAGTAGGCATGCACAGAGCGGCAATTTGCCGCATCCAAGGCTATCACGAATTGACGCCAATAAACGCCAATTCAAAATTAACGTTCATTGGCGCGGATTTGCGATTGAAAAAAATCTTCGCAGATATGATGGTTTTTCCAGCGTAATACTTTAAGACCTGCATCATTCCCAAATGGCATGGCAGCAGAAAGCGGAGGAGCTCCAGTGGAAGGCTTGGTTCAGCGCATTTTCGTAGACAAAGGCTTGGGAGTCTTGGAATCCAACGGTACGTTATTGAACTCTTTGGGGGTTGTTAACGATATCAAAAAAGGCGATCCGTGCAGCAAGGCTTTCGGCGAATTCTGGCGAAGCGGTTATGCAAAGAATTGCCGAGAGGTCATAAGAACAGGCCGGTCCGCACATAAGGAATCAGCGGTGCGCCTTAGGAGCAATCGGCAATGCTTGCTGGACGTGACGATCGAACCGCTAATGGAAAACGATAGTACGGTGGGTGCCATTTTGATTGTACGCGATGTCACTGCCATAAAAAAAACGACACAGCAGGAAATGCTGAAAGGAAAAATGTCAAATCTTTCGCTCTTGGCAGCGAACATAGCTCACAAGCTGAATAATCCTTTGGCCGCCATACTAAACAGAATCGGCTGTCTGTTGATGGAAGATGCGAAAAACATCGATGCCACGCGATTGCGCTCCGAGCTACAGGCAATTCAAGAACAAATTTACGCAATGTCCATTATCACCAATGCGCTCGAAGCATTCAGCCGAGACTCCACGGCGCATTTCAAGAATCTGGACATCAATAATGTGCTGCAAAAGGCCATCGAGCTTAGCAGGCTCTTGCATCTGCACAACAAAAATGTGGTATACAAAATAAAGCTGGCTCAATCGCTGCCGCGTGTTTTCGGCAACGAGATCACTCTGGAGCAATGCTTCATAAATATCATTCGCAATGCGTTGGAAGCCATGCCGGAGGGCGGAATTCTCTCCATCAAGACCTTATTTGACGATGCGGCACCGGAGCAGGTGAAAATCTCGATCAAAGACACCGGCGTGGGTATCCCTCGCAAGAACTTGGACATTGTCTATGATCCCTTCTTTACGGACAAAGGCGGCGATCACTCCGGATTAGGGCTTTCCATAAGCTACGGCATCATTGCGAACCATAACGGAAATATCGAAATCCAAAGCAAAGAAAACAAGGGAACTGTCATCTCTATTTTACTTCCCGTTACAAAAAGTGAAAAGGGAGGAGGAGGTTGATGCGAATGGAAAAAAACAGGAATGGAAGCAACAAGATATTGGTCGTCGATGACGACAAGCCGGTCCTTGACTCTGTGGTAAACCTGCTCAAGGGCGCTAACTATCATTGTATCACGGCCTCCACCGCAGCAGAGGGAGTAGAGCGCTTTAAAAGGGAGCGACCGGCAGTGGTTCTAACGGATCTGCGCATGGATACCGAGACGGCTGGTCTCATAGTGCTTGAGGAGGCAAAGAAGGCGGATCCGGATTCCGTAGTGTTGCTTTATACGGCCTACGGCGAGATCCCCAGCGTCGTCGAGGCTTTCAAGAAAGGCGCTTTCGATTTCATACAAAAGATCACCACTCATCATGACATTCTCTTGCCCATAGAAAGGGCATTCCGCTTTGCCAACATGCAGCGGGAAAATCTCTACCTGCGCAGCAGGCTGGACCTGGCTGATGAAGGCCAATTCTATGGCGCCGTCGGAATCAGCCCTGCCATTCATGAGGTTTTTGATAAAGCCAAGCGGATAGCTTTGACAAATGCGACCGTTCTGGTAACGGGCGAAACCGGAACGGGCAAAGAAGTCCTCGCCCGCGGCATTCATTATCATAGCCCGCGAAAGAATGAATCCTTTGTGCCGGTGGCGGTAGGCGCCTTGCCGGAAAATTTGTTGGAAGCCGAGCTTTTTGGTCATGTCAAAGGTGCCTATACCGGCGCAACTTTCGACAAGCAGGGGTTGTTCGAAGCTGCTGATAAGGGTACCATCTTCTTGGACGAAATCAGCGAAGTCGGCTTTGATATGCAGCACAAGCTGTTGCGGGTCTTGCAGGAGAGGAAAATCCGGCGATTGGGGAGCCTCAAGGAAAGAGAAATTGATGTTCGTTTTATCAGTGCCACCAATCAAGATCCGGATGTGCTGGTAAAGACCAAAAAGATGCGAGATGATTTATATTTTCGCCTAAACGTTATCAAGATCAACATACCGCCTCTTCGAGAAAGAAGGGAAGACATACCGGTACTGGCGTATCACTTTTTGAAAAAGCTTCGAAATATGGGTGCTGTCGAAGTGGAGAAGATTTCCAGCGAAGCACTTCTATTGCTCCAACAATATGATTGGCCTGGCAACGTTCGGGAATTGCAGGGCGTCATGGAGAGGATGGTAGCATTGGCCACGCGATCAGAAATCCGTGTGGATGACTTGCCGGAATATATCCGCCCCAGCACCAAAAGGGCAATCGTGGACAGCACTTCCAATCTTGACTTTAAGGCTGCCAAGGCAAAAATCCTTGAAGAGTTTGAAAAGCATTATATCGAAGCACTTTTGCGCAAACACAATGGCAATATCAGCAAAGTAGCCGGGGATGCCAAGCTTAATCGTAAGACTATTTACCGTTTGATGGAAGCACGAAAGATCAAATGGCGCAGAAGTCGTGATGAAAATAGCTGAGTTCCTTCCGCACGTCCTTAAACCCCAGGCTCAATCGTCTGGGGTTTTTTGTTTGTGTACTGCACCAGCTTGAGCAAGCCGGTTTCGTCAAGCATGGTCAGGCAAAGTTGAAAGTCCTTGAGCACGGTCTCTGGATTTTGGCACAGCCGCGTCAAATGAGCCCCGGCCCCGTTGAGGGAGCTGGATTTTCCACTCCTAACCGGTGTTGCCCATTTTGAGGGACAAATTTCTCCTGCCAAATTCGTTCATCTAATCACTAAATTATATAGTACGTTAGTTTATGGCTCCCCTTAGCCCAAGTGGCGTATGAGTCCCACACTGAGGCTTCTTGGAAATCCACTCCATCCTGGTAAGCAATCGAGTCGAGATTTAAGGCGCTATTAATCCGGCTGTTAGCTTTGTGGATATTTATTGCCCCTATAGTGGCATGGATATTGATAGGAGGGAGTTGAAAACAAAACCGCAAAAACCACAGAAACTAAGACAGACAACGGATGAAAGGGGCAACTTTAGATGATGCAGAACGGAAATGGAAAGAAAGAAAAAAAGAGCATCTTGGTTGCAACGGTAGACCATACTATTGAAGACTCATTGGGCAGGCAGCTTGATGTTTCTGAGTGCGACGTTCGGTTTGTGCGAAAAGGAGGGGAGCTATTGTTGGACTTGCTGGAGCACGATGTCAATCTGCTGATTCTGGACATCGATCTGGCAGACATTACCGGTGTGGAGATTCTGCCGGTAATTCGCAAAATGAGACCTCGTCTCCCGGTCATCCTCATTTCGGATGATTATAATCAGAAAATCAGAAAGGCCGCAGCGGAGCAAGGAATTACTTACCAAGCTTCAAAGCCAATTTCCTGGGCGGAAACGACAGCGATCATTTCCGCCACCAACAAGATAATGAAGAAATGCAGTCTGGTCCCGGCTATGTAGCCACTGGGACGTGAATTAACAAAAAAAGCTACCAGCCGACTCGCCCAAGTCATCATGGCTGGTAGCCAAGGGCCACGCAACAAGAGCATTAACTCATCGCAAGTGCTCCTATACGGGCTTTTCAATATACTTATTTCGGAAGGCATTGTCAACTGATAATTAGCTGATTAGCTTTGTCGGACGGCTTTAACACCACTACAAAAGCGACATTTGCTTAGCTGGATTGGTTTGTCGATCCTTCGTGTGACGATTTTGCCCATGCATGCCTTAATCCGATTGACGGATTCGGTTTTTATCATTCCGGGCGGGCAAGGAACCGGATACAAATGTTTTCTACTCTTCAGCAATGTAAGCGAGTAATTCGGACTGCCAATTCGAAGGACGGCCTTGGATGGCGTGATTTGGTGTGGTCAGGGAATGGGTTCGAGGGTCGACCGAGGTTTTGGCAGTCCCAATTATTCTCACAATGCTTGCAGAGGTTCATTGGTAAAATTCCTTAGCGTGCAGATTATTGCCAAGCGTGTAAGCTAATGTCGTTTTGAGTATGTGCAGGTTGCTCCACTGGGTTCGATGTGTGGATGAGGATTAGGTGTCACAATCGTGGAGTATCCTTTAATTCAGCGGCGGGGCCTCGAAGTGTGTCATCGGGCGGCACCATTTTTGGGCTCCGCCGCATTGATGGTTGGTGCAGCCTCCATCCCTGCCCGGACAGCGGGCAGATGTGCTGACCGCCAACCCTTTTTTGTCTGGCATAAAATAATAGGACAATAGAAGATTCGCGGAAAGGGTGTGATTATGAAAATGAAAAGTCCGATACGAATTTTACAAATAAGTGGCTGGAGCTTTGTACTTGCGGCCATATTCGTTCTGTTTACGGCAAGCGCCTCCTATGCCGGCGAGCTCATTTGCCCTCCGGAAGCAAGCACCGTCTATTTTCAAACCAATGGCCCTAACGGCTATCTCCGTTGGGGAGATTGGTGGTCCAGTCAGGATCCAAACGCCGGCAATCAGCCACACATGTTCGAGATTTATGTGCCGTGCCAGGTAGCTGCAGATTTTGTCATTGAGCTTCAATTGTACGATCCCGAGAGCTATCAGACGGGCAGTGAGGTCGATGAGATCACCGGGTCAGCGTGGGACAGCGCGACATTCCGCTTGGTGGCTCCGGATGGCTCGACGGAGGTTGTTGAACAAATCTTCCCGCCTATTGATAACACATCTGAGCAGTGGAATGCCTTTGCCAGCTTTACGGTCAGCGAGTATGGCTGCGGCATTTATCGCCTTTATGTCACGACTTCCGATAATGATCAAAACTCCTACCGATTCAAGGTGGTCGAGTCGGATCCGGATGGGGTAGCTGACAGTGGCGATGAAATCAACCTGGCACCCGTGAAAACAACGTATCAGCACAGCGGCACCGGCTGCAACACTTTTTCTTTCTATGTCTCGGAGAAGCCGGAATTGCGACTGGCCAATTTCGACATGGACGGCACGACTTCCGTGAGCTACACAGACGCCGGGGGAAATCCAAGCACTGGAACCATCTCGGGCAACGCTGTTTGGAATAATGGTGGCGGCGTTCCGTATCCTCCGCCCGGCGGTGACGCCTTTTCGAATCCCGCTGCTGGTTGGTGGTCGGCAGAGCTTTGCGTGGACGACGGCAATCAATATGTCTTTTATCCGGAGGGGGCCGTTTTCATTGATTATTCGCCGCATTTTCCCATCCTTACCATGAGTAAAGATAATGGTCTGGCCCAGTTCAATGAAAACGACCAAGTAACTTACTCTTTCATCCTTACCAACAATGGAAATGGTCCGGCTCTCTCGATTACCATGGTTGATACGCTTCCCGGCTGGACATATTATATGAGCGCTACGGGCAACGCTACCTACGCCTGGGTCGATCCCGATGAGATCGTCACCTGGAATTTGGGCGTTCTGCTTCCCGGCGAAGCGGATACTGTGTCCATGACTATGTTGGTAAAGGAAGGTGCCCCCAGTCCTATGGAAAACTGTGCACATGTGAGCTACTCGGACGTCCTTTTCAACGAGTATCCGATTGTTAGCGATTGCGATCAAGACATCGTGGTCGCCACGGGCTCTATCGGCGACTACGTTTGGCAAGACGGCGACGGCGATGCAATTCAAGATGCGGAAGAATCCGGCATGCAGAATGTTGTTTTGCACTTGGTCGATTCCGGCGGCGATACGACTGCACGGGACACCACCGATGCCAACGGCAATTACCTATTTACCAATATTGGCGCAGGCGAGTACACGGTCTATGTCAAAGCGTCTTCCTTGCCTCAAGGCGCTTCTTTGACAACCAACAATCATCCCTTACCCGTTACTCTTGCGGAAGGCCAGGATTTCCTGGATGCGGATTTTGGCTATGAAGTCGAGGTTATTCCTGTGGAGCTGACCTCTTTTGAAGCCGTTGCCGTCCCCAACAAAGTGCTTTTGAAATGGACGACGCAAAGCGAGACCGAGAACCTGGGCTTTAATCTCTTTCGTAGAAAAGCCGCCGAAAGCGAATTCCAGCAAATTAACAAAACCTTGATAAAAGGAGCCGGCACCAGCGAAAAGCGCCATGACTACCAGTACGAGGATTTGGACGTTGCTGGCGGTGAAACCTATTCTTACCTTCTTCACGATATTGATTACGAAGGCCATTCCACAAGTCATGGGCCGATCAACATTACCTCAGTTGATGTCCCGAAAGACTATGCGTTGGAGCAGAATTATCCCAATCCGTTCAATCCGACGACGACCATTTCCTTCAAATTGAAGCAAAGCGGTATTGCGGATTTGCACATCTATGATATGGAGGGCCGTTTGGTGCGCGTCTTGGTTTCCGGCTATCGCGAGGCAGGCAGCCACTCGATTATCTGGGATGGACGCAATGAAAAAGGTGCCCTGGTGGCTACCGGAATCTATCTCTGCAAGCTCCGCGTCAACGGCTTTGAGCAGACCCGGAAAATGTTGTTCGCAAAATAGTACAAGTTAGACCTCACAGGTCTTCGAGACCTGTGAGGTCCATACCTGTGAGGTCTTGTTCAAAATAATAGAATCACGCCGGTTGATGACCGTGTTAGCATCTCGCACTGCATCTTTGTTGGCATCCTCGCAAATAGCATCGTGCGGCAGCCGAGAGGCTGCTGCACCGGTCATCAACCTTCTTATTTTGCAAGTACCAATCGGTTCATTTGGAAATGACTCGCATCAACCGGGGACCTTACCCATGTCGATACGGAGGCCGGCCATGTTCTACCAATTAGAAAGGCTTCTCTGGATTTCCTTCATGCTGTTGACCATTATTGCCGTGTGGCTGTTCCCTTCAAACCTATTCGGGTAAAAGTCAGGCAAACAGTAATGGAATGCTTTGGGGTGCAATAGGGTCACACAAAAACTGCTATTGGCAAAAAAGCTATACAACCTCGGCACATAAACAGGGCTCTACTTGCTCACTTTTTTTGGAACAGCGCGCCATCACGGCCTGCAAACACAGTAGGTAACTTCCTCTTTTAACCATCCGCAACCATTTGCCCCTTAGCTGATCCGCTCGCACGAAGACATTGATTGTTATCCTACGATCATCGGCTTTCCCTGTTTTTCCCACACAATTAAAAGGGCCGCTATCAGAGAGTATGAATCCGTATAAGTGGCCAAATTGCGCGCGACTGCAAGCAAAGTCAAGCCTTAGCGCAGAAAAAGAGCTTGCAATAAAGCAATTTTTTGGATATATTAGCCGCCTAAAATTTTTAGGGTTGTTGCCAAGAAGCCGATGTTCCAAGAGCTGAGCGAAAAATTTGAGTTCTTTCTCCGTAAGTTAAAAGGTCAGGGCAAGCTTACCGAGAAAAACATCGCCGAAAGCATGCGCGAGATACGTCGTGTGCTTTTGGAAGCAGACGTCAATTATAA
>Ga0172370_10009768_pt1 | contig 11156 bp, 10 predicted proteins | sample LakKiv5m_FD_114538 | JGI IMG/M metagenome (GOLD analysis project Ga0172370, IMG submission 114538) | Freshwater microbial communities from Kabuno Bay, South-Kivu, Congo - kab_022012_11.5m | ecosystem: Environmental > Aquatic > Freshwater > Lake | place: Democratic Republic of the Congo...
AGATGTCTCTTCAGGGATAGAGTCTTCGCCAGGCAGGAAGAACATAGAATTAATGGAGCGTTTTATAGCGGAAGTCAGGCGGGCGGAAAAAGACGTATAGCCGCCCTATCTATTCATAACATCTGCAGTATTTAATCTAATCCTAAAATTTAACTACCTATACATCAAAGTATCTATAAACTTGACAAAACTAACATTGTCAGAGTGTCAAGATTATGGCCTTCCTTGACAAACCGGATAAAATCATTATACTTCTCTATGCTTCGACTTAAAAGAATATAAAGGAGTCTAATATGACTAAAGCCAAGCAAGTTATGACGGTTAAGGAGATAGCCGAATATCTAGGCGTGCATCCTATGACAATATATAAGCATGTTCAGTACGGCAAAATACCGGCTTTTAAAATAGGCGCAAGCTGGCGCATCAGGCGGGATTCTATTAAGAAGTGGATGGATGAAAATGAGCATAAAAACCAGGGAGGGAGCTTAAATGCATAGGCAATTTACGATTGTTGTATCCTTATCTTTTATTTCAATAGTTTATTTCTGCAGCGCTGTTTTTGCAAATGGTTTCAAAAACGACGCGCTTTTAGACACAGAAGCTACTGGTATGGCTACTGTCTTTGTGGCTCAAGCAGACTCTCCTTCAGCTGTACAGTTTAACCCGGCCGGGCTCACTCAATTAAAAGGAGATTATGTAAGAGTAGGGTATACGAGCGCAATTCCAAGGAATTTCCGTACAGATACAAACGGCAATACAAGTAACGCTCAAGTGGATAATTTTTTAGTGCCTAATATCTACTTGGTAAACAGCGTAAAATCTGAAAATTGGAAATTTGGTTTGGGCGTGACATCGCCTTACGGACTTGGGACAGACTGGGCAGATGACAGTTTTGCAAGATTTCAGACCACAGAATCTTGCTTGCAGGTTTTGCAGATAAATCCGACAGTTGCTTATAAATATAACGATATTGTTTCCCTCGGGTTTGGCATAGATTACATAATGTCAGAAACTTCCAGCCATAAAAGAATAGCGGATGGTACGGGTTTGGGAGATCTTCACGTCAAAGGAAATGATGATGGTTGGGGGTATAATTTAGGGCTCCTCATTAAACCTTCAGATAAGCATAGTATAGGTGTTTCCTATAGGAGCAAAATAGACCTTACATATAAAGGCACGGCTTCTATGACTAATATGGAAAATGGCATATACGCTGGTTTAGGGTTTACAAATAATTATGTAACTAGCATAGAATCCAGGCTTACATTGCCTCAAAATATTTCGCTAGGATATGCCTTGAAACCTGATAGAAAATGGGTATTTGAAGTTGATGCTATATGGACAGACTGGTCTTCTGTGCAAGAAGATTTTGCGAAATATACCGATGAAGGAGATGCTACCAGGCTGGCTATTCTAAATGACGGGAACCCTCTGTCAAAAGACTGGAACGCGACTATGTCTTATGGCGTGTCTGCCAAATATCAGGCTACTGATAGATGGGTACTGAGGTGCGGGTATTTGTATGCAGGAACGCCTGTGCCGGCTGCTAATTTTGAGCCTTCCATGATTGATATGGAGGTACACTGTGTCAGCTTAGGAGCAGGGTATGCTTTACAAAAAGATTTTATTGTTGACGCAGCATATTTCGGAGGTTTTTATAAAGATAGATATATTACCAATGACATTGCCAGTGCTTCGTCTGATTTAGACGGCTTGTATGAAGCATACGTGAATGTATTCTCAATAAGCTTTACTCATAAATATTGAGATGAAAGGATAGTAAATGGAAAAAATAAAAACAGCTAAGAAATCAAAAACAAGGGAAGATGTCAAAAAACTAATAGCCGAGATAGCCAGAATGGATGCAGATAAAATAAATGAGGAGGATATTATCAGGGATGATTTAGGTATTGACTCCCTGATGGCGGTTGAGATGTTGGCCGCGATTGAAAAAAGGTTAGGTATCTCCATAGACGAGGCAAAGGCGTTTAATGTAGTAACGGCCGGAGATCTTATAGATCTCGTTATGCTTTATTCAAAAAAGAGGAAAGTATTATGAATCTAGGTACCTCGCTTCGCTGGGTGTCGACCAAGATGAAAGATAAGGTGTGCCTGATTGAAGACAGCCAAGAGGTGACTTATGCACAGTTATGGAAAAACATAGAAGCCCTTGCCAAGGCGTTTTTAAAAATAGGCATAAAAGAAAACGACAAAGTGGTTGTCACTCTTCCGAATTGCAAAGAATTTATTTACAGTTTCTATAGTCTCGCCAGGATTAATGCAATAAGCGTCCCTCTTAATACTTATATAACATCTTATGAGTTAGATAAGATATTAAAGGACTGTGGCCCAAAGGCTATTGTTACCACATATGATTTATATAAAAAAAAGATAGCCCCTATAGTAAATAAAGATATCTTAATGATATTTTCTGATAAACCCTTGGAATCTTCCAGAGAGGGCATGTTTGAGTTGAAAAAACTTTTAGTAGGGCATGGAGATGAAAAATTACCGCATTTTAGCGCAAGCAATGATCAGATAGCCACTATTAACTATACTTATCGCGGTTTGGGGTATGCTTTGGGAGCAATGCTTACGCATGGGAATTATCATTATGGTGCTATAGCTTATATAAGGCTTACAGAGATCATGACTAAACATAGGGTTTTATTGATTACTCCGATGTCCCACATTTTTACGCTTATAAGCGGCGTTATAGTATCGCTATTGCGTGGAGCCACTATAGTTATAATAAAAGGGTTTATACCATCACATGTGTTCAAAGCCATAGAGGAACAAAAGATTGATTTTATGATAGCCGTACCTACTATTTATATGGCGTTTCTCAGGAATTATGAAAAAGATAGTTTTGACATATCCAGTTTAAAATACGGCATAACGGGCGGAAGTTATATGTCGGTTGAAATGCACGAGAAAATCAAGAAGGAAATGGGGATTGAATTGTTTCAGGGGTACGGGTTGACGGAAACAGTACCTGTAACCTGCAATCCCCGCTCATTGAATAAACCTGGATCGCTTGGCGTTCCGGGCCGCAATATGAAAGTCGAGATAGCTAACGAAAAAGATGAAATAGTCCCGCATGGCACTAGAGGCGAGATTGTTGTCGGAGGCCCCAGCGTGATGAAAGGGTATCATAATAAAAACGGGGAGAATAAAAAATTTATCAGGAACGGCTGGTTTTATACCGGAGATTACGGATATAAAGACAAAGACGGTTATTTGTATTTTGACGGCCTTAAAAAAGGTATTATAAAGGTGGGCGGAAATAATGTTGATTTAAATGAGGTAAAAGGCGTTATGGAGTTATTTCCTGGCACAATAGACGTAAGACTGAATGTGGCAGAAGATGAGTTATGGGGGCACAGGATATACGCCGAGATGGTTGTTTCTTCAAACAAAGAAATTACAGAGAAAGAAATAAAAACATTTTGCAGTCAAAGGCTGGCTGTCTACAAAATACCGAAGAAGATATTAATAAGCGTAAGCCGAGAAGGAGGCTGAGTAATATGAATAAAATCTGCATGGATTTTAAAAGCAGAGTTAACGCAACAGTTAAAAGGATTGGATGGATCAAAAGGCAGCAATGTTATTTCTATATGCGCAGCCTTGAGTCTTTTTCCGGGCCGCGGGTAAAAATTGACGGCCGGGAGATGATTATGTTTGGCTCTAATAATTATTTAGGGTTGACGAATCATCCCAAGGTAAAAGAAGCGGCAATGAAGGCGATTAAAGAATATGGCATAGGTTCAGGCGGCTCAAGGCTTTTAAGCGGAACATTCGGGTTGCATGAAGAACTGGAAAGGGAACTCGCTAAATTTAAAGGAACGGAATCGGCTATAGTGTTTAATACGGGTTTAATGGCAAATGTAGGCTCAATCAGGTCTTTCGTAAACGATAAAAGCATAGTAATAAATGATGAAAAAAATCACGCCAGCATAGTAGATGGTTCTATTTTTTCCAGAGCACATGTCAGAGTTTTTTTACATAATGACATGAAATATTTAGAGAATATTTTAGATTCCTATCCTATCCTTCAAGATAAGTTAATAATAGTGGATTCCGTTTATAGTATGGATGGGGATATAGCGAATCTGCCTAAAATATATAAATTGGCAAAGAAATACAAAGCTATGACAATGATTGACGAAGCGCATGCTTTAGGCGTATTGGGCAGGACCGGCAAAGGCGCTTTAGAGCATTTTAACATGGTTGGGAAAATAGATATTGTGATGGGGACTCTTAGCAAGGCTGTCGGTGGTTTGGGAGGATTTGTCGCTTCCTCAAGGGATATTGTTACATATCTCAAGCATGCAAGCAGAGAGTTTATTTTTTCTACAAGCTTGCCGCCTGCAGTTATCGCTGGAAATATAGCGGCAATTAAGATTATCCAGAAAGAGCCGCATCTGCTTAAGACGCTCTGGAGGAATATTAAATATATGAAAGAAGGGTTAAAAGATTTAGGATATGACACAGGCAATAGCGAATCAGCAATTATACCCGTATTGATCAGGGATGAGGTAATGACATATAAGATGGCTAAGATACTGGATAAGGCCGGAATATTTGTGAGCCCGGTGGTATTTCCGGCGGTAAAAGAATCAGAGTCAAGATTCAGGGTTACTGTAATGGCTTTGCATAGTTTATCAGATTTGGACAGGGCTTTAGAGGCGTTTAAAAAAGCGGGCAAGGAATTTGGAGTAATCTAAAATCGCAGGGTAACTATTTATGATTATCGCGTTTATAGCAGGAACGATTAGCATGGCTTTAAGTTTATTCGTCTATCTTAAGGATCCAAAGAAGCCGGTAAATATTTTCTTTGCGTTAATGGCTTTCAGCACAGCATTGTGGAACTTTAGCGATATCGCCGGTCTTGTGAAGAACCCCTCTCTTTCCCTTTTTTTGATCAGGAGTTTTTATATTGCAGGGGTTCTTCTTCCCGCATTTTCCGTTCATTTTGTAGTTTCTATAGTCAGATATGCAGTAAATAAAAATTGGAAAAGAGTCCTTACTATTACTTATGGCAGCGTAGCTCTTTTGTTTTGCTTTATCTTTACGCCTTTTATTATTAAAGGCGTAACGGTGGATCCTTTTAAAGAAATACCGGGCCCGTTCTATTCTTTTTTTATAATTTTCTTTGCAGGTTGTTTTCTGTATGTGCTTTACCTCCTGATCGTAGGCTTTAAAAAGTCTGTGGGTTTAAAAAAAACGCAGATAAGTTATGTATTTTTGGCCTATTTTATAGGCCTTGTTGCCGCATTGGTTTATTTTTTAGGATTTAGTTGGCTTAATTTTCCATCGCTTGCTTATTTGATTGAAATAGGGTATACCCTGGCGATTACTTATGCCATTATTAAATACCGCTTAATGGATATAAAAGCAGCAGTTAGTCGCGCTGGGGTATTTGCTATTGTTTACGGGCTAGTGCTTGGCATCCCGTTTTTCCTCGGTAGTATGCTTGAAAACCGTTTTTCTAAGATAATTTCCGGCTGGTGGTTCTTGCCGGTGGCGTTGATGGCATTATTAGCCAGCGCCGGCCCGTTTATTTATATAAAATTGCAGAAAAGACTCGAAGCGCGATTGATGGCCAAAGAATTTAAATCACACGAGGCATTGAGGCGGCTTTCGCATAATATGCTCAGGTTTACGAATCTGAGCGTGCTTTTGAAGCTTATGGTGCATTATTTAGTTAAGGTATTAAAGCTAAAATTTGCAGCTATATATTTGCTTGATAGCCAAAGCGAAAAATATATATTAAGCAGCTCATGGCAGAGCGGCGAGAATGCAAAATTACCTTTAGAATTCAAAATCAATAGTTATTTGGCCGAATACTTGTATCTAAAAAAACTGCCTGTTGTAACGGAAGAACTTTCTCTTTATGCCCCGGCCGCGTTTACCCCGAAGATAAAAAAGCTTTTTTCGGATTTATCCGGGTCCAAGATAAATACGGCAATACCGTGTTTTTTGAGAAACACCCTTATAGGTTTTTTGATTTTATCTGACAGGAGAGGAGATGTTCCTTTTACGCAGGATGACCTTAACTTGTTGATGGTCTTGTCTAATGAAGCCGCTCTTGCGATTGAAAACGCGCAGTTTCACCAGAAAGAGGTTTCGACGATTGTTGAAAAATCCAAAAGAGAAGCCCTTGCTGATATGGCTCCTGGCGCGTCTCATCAGTTCAACAACCGTCTGGCATCTATAAGTTCTTCCGTGGAGCTTTTGCTTTTTAAGATAGAAAATTTTAATGTAGAGGCCCAGCAGGACGAAAGCGCGAAGGTTCTTTTGAGAGACGCAAAGGCTGCGCTGGAACTGATAGATAATGAAGTATATAAGGGTAAGGAAATAACCTCAGCTATATTAAAAAGGGCAAAGGCAAAGGTTGAATTTCAGGAATTTAACATAGTCAGCTTAATTGAAAATACTTATAAGCTTGTCATGATAAGCCGTTCTCGCTCAGGCCTTGATAAAGCAAAAGAGCTTAAATTTAGTCTAGTGTCTTCAAATGAAACGCTTAATATTTTCGCAAGCGAGGCGCTGCTACAGGATGCTTTTTATAACTTGATAGATAACGCCTATGATGCAATACAGGATAAGGCGCGTATCGTAAGCCAATCTAGCATGTCTTTTCAGGGGGAGATAGAGATTATTCTCTCTCAGGAAGATCATACGGTAGTGGCTAAGGTTAGAGATAACGGCATAGGCCTTACAAAAGAGAATCAGAGAAAGCTATTCACGCCTTATTTTACTACAAAGGCTACATCTAACAAAGGAACCGGTTTAGGCTTATGCGTTATAAGGGACTTTATAGAGATGCACAAAGGCACGATTATCTGCGATTCGGAATATGAAAAAGGCGCGACATTTACCATAAAGCTGCCTATAAATAAGGAGAAATCTCATGGAAATTAAAACAGGTCGTAAAATTTTGATTATCGATGACGAAGAAGCGCTGCTAAAAAACATAGGGGATTTCTTGAAGATTTCAGGATATGACGTTTTTACATCCCTTAATAGCTCTAATGGGCTGGAGTTGTTAAAAAATAATGATCCAGAGCTGCTGCTTCTGGATCTGCATTTAAAAGAAGGACTTACAGGTATACAGGTTTTAAGGGCTGCAAAAATGCTAAAGCCTGATTTAAAGGTTATTATATCGTCAGGTTTCGGCGAAGAAGAAGAAACAAAAAAAAGCTGTTTTTCATTCGGCGCCAGCACATTTTTAAGCAAGCCCGCGTCTCTTAGAAGTCTGTCGGAGGCTATTAAGAGTCTCTTGGAGGTAAAATAAATGGAAGAAACTCCGAGCACTGCGGTGAAGAATGATTTTCATAATATAAATAATTTGCTTAATAAAATTACGACTCATGCCGGTATGGCGAAATACTATCTGGAAAAAAATAGCATTAATCCCGAGAAAATAGAAGAGGAGAGAGTGCATCTTATCAAGGTTATGGCAGGTATGGAAGAAAACGCCCTGAAGATCGGGGAAATTCTAAAAAAATTACGCAAAAACTTTCATGCAGAGGAATCCGCAGATGAGAAATAAGATACTGATAGTGGACGATGAAAAAGATATAGCGTTGGTCCTTAAAGAGTTTTTTGTTTCAAAGGGCTATGAAGTGCTGGCCGCGTTTAACGGCCACGAGGCAATGGGCTTTCTAAGTCAGCCTGGTATAAGTCTTATTTTGCTGGATATGCAGATGCCGGATATGAGCGGAATAGAAATTTTAAAAGAAGCGAAGGGAGCTTATAAAGACGCGAAGGTGGTCGTGTTAACCGGCTTTTCGGAAGGATATAAAGAAGAAGCGGAAAAGATAGGGTGCGACGCGTTTCTAACAAAACCTTTTTCCGTAAAAACGCTTATAACGGTTATAGAGTCTGTATTGGCCGGAAAAGAAGACGGCAGAAAAAATACTGCCACGCTTGTGGATAATGACATGTTGGCCAGGGCGAAACTTCTTTTTATAGAGCCGAATGAGATAACATATAGCCCGAAATTAGCGTATTTCCGAGATTTGAAACGCTCAAAAGGAAGATATCAGATGGCAGCGGCGTTTACCGAGAGTGAGACGCTGGAAAAGCTGGAAGAATTTAAGCCGGATATCGTGCTGAGCGATATAAGCGTGTTCAGATTATACAAGTTGAGCGATAAGATTTTAAATATGCAAGATCCGGCCAAGGATATAATACTATACGGCTTTTCCCAGGACGGGAAAGGCCTTGATGAAAAAGGTTACACCTCATTTGTAGGAGGACTGTTCGACCCGGTGGCAGCTATAGTTAGCTCCGAGGAGATGGACAGGCTTGGCAGGATTGTCCGCCAGACAGCAATGGAGCATGGTTTATGCAAAAGCGCGGAAACTGTAAGCGAACAATTTTATAGCTACCATAAAACGCTTTTAGAAGCATCCAAGGGTATGGTGCTCATAACGGATACCAGCAAGCTGCTATATCTTATTGTATATATAGTAAAAAAATACATGAAATTGAAAAGCGCCTGCGTATTTTATTATGATGAAAATGAAAAGGGATTTATTTTAAGAAGCAAGCGGGGAGAATGTGGCGTTGCGCAAAAAGGATACAGAATAGGCGAAGACCACTCGTTTATAGCATGGTTGAAGAATATGCGTGCCGGATTTTTATATAATAAAAATGATTTTGCAAATCTGCCTGATCTGAGATGCGAACTGGAGAAACTTGGATGTGCAGCTTGCGTGCCGAGTTTCAATAAAGAAAAGCTCATAGGGTTTTTGATTTTAGGCGATAAGACATCCGGAGATCCATATACGAGCGAAGAATTGGAATTATTGCTGACAATTTCTGACGAAGCGGCTATCGTAATAGAAAATGCAAAAAATTTATTAGAATTGCAAAGGCTGAGGGAAAAGGAAAAAGAAAGTTATTTCCAGACAATCTTGGCGCTAGCAAAGACAGTTGACGAGAAAGACGCTTATACCCGCGGCCATTTGGAAGAGGTGACTAAATACGGGATGCTGGTAGCGGAAGAACTGATGGATTCGGTAAAGACAAAGATAGATATGGAAGAACTAAGAATTGCTCTCCTGCTCCATGACATAGGGAAAATAGGCGTGCCTGACGCCCTTCTCCATAAGCCATCCGGCCTTACGCCGGAAGAATTTGAAATAATGAAACAACATACCGAAATAGGCGCCAGGATACTCGAGCCGATTGAGAAATTGAGAAAAGTCGGAAAGATTATAAGGCATCACCAGGAAAAGTGCGATGGCACAGGCTATCCCGACGGGCTTAAAGGTAAAGATATACCTATTGAAGCGCGGATCATCAGCGTAGTGGACGCTTATCATGCAATGACATCGGACAGGCCTTACAGGAAGGCTTTGCCTGAAGAGATCGCTCTAAATGAGCTGAATAGTAAATCCGGCACGCAGTTTGACGCTGACATAGTAGATGCGTTCATGAAGGCGTATAAAAAAGGAAAGATAGTAAAGCATAAGATATAAAACCCCTCAATCGCTCTCCGCTGTTAGGCGGTGGCGGGCGGACCAGGGATCAAATTCGCTTATGCGGATTTGGGAGATGATTATGAAATATATTATTTTGGTTGGAGACGGAATGGGCGACAGGCCCATGGAAGACCTTGGCGGAAAAACTGTACTTGAAGCGGCAAAGATCCCGAATATGAATTTTATAGCTGAAAAAGGCAAGGTCGGCCTTACCAATATGATTCCGGCAAGAATGCTGCCTGCGAGCGACGTGGCAAATCTTTCCATACTTGGATATAATCCAAAAAAATATTATACCGGGCGCGGCCCCCTGGAAGCGGCGAATATGGGCATTGATCTGAAAGATGACGAGGTTGCTTTCAGGTGCAACCTGGTGACTATTTCAGACGATAAAATGGCGGATTACAGCGCGGGCCATATATCAAACGAAGAAGCAAAGTCTATAATAGAAGAATTAGATTCCAGGCTTGGCACGGAAGATGTAAAATTTTATCCGGGTGTAAGCTACAGGCATCTTGTGGTATTTAAGTGCAAGGACAAGGATGAGCAGGAACATTTTGTAAAGACAAAATGTTATCCGCCTCATGATATAGCGGGCAAGGCAATTCATGGGTTTTTACCTGCAAAGACTCCCCAGGCAGAAGTGTTAAAAAGATTAATGAGAGAATCTATAAATATTTTGTCGGACCATGAAGTAAATAGAGTAAGACTTGACTTAAAAGAGAATCCCGCGAATATGATATGGCTGTGGGGCCAGGGCGTAAAGCCTTTTATGCCCAAATTTTCAAAACTTTATCACGTAGAAGGCTCTATTATATCAGCGGTAGACCTTATAAAAGGTATAGGCAGGATCATAGGGCTTGATATTATAGATGTGCCTGGAGCTACGGGGTATTATGATACCAATTATCTTGGCAAAGCGGAGTATGCTATTGACTCGCTGAAAAACAAAGACTTTGTATTTGTCCATGTAGAAGCCCCTGACGAGGCCGGGCATAACGGAGATCTAAGGGAAAAAATAAGAGCTGTGGAAAAATTTGACAAGTTTGTGGTAGGTACTATCCTGGACCATTTTAAGTCCGGTAATGAGGAATTCAGGATGCTGGTTTTATCGGATCACGCTACGCCTATCGCTTTAAAGACCCATTCCAGAGACCATGTTTGTTTTGCGATGTACGGCACTGATATTGAGCAAGGGGTTATCAAACATTTTAACGAAAAAGAAGCCCGTCTTTCCAAATTCCGCATAGATAAAGGCCATGAGCTGATGGAATTTTTTATCCGGTAGCTTTTCTTCCAACAACTTGACAAAACTGACATTGTTAGATTGTCAAGTTGTTTAGTTTTAGATAATCTTGACAAATTTAAGAGCATATGTTATACTTTTAATTATATATGATAACATTTAAAAAAGATTTAAAATATATAAAGATAGCTTTGGTTTTAGTTGTTTTATTTTTTACAAACAGAGCTGTTTCTTATGGAACAGACCTATATTCAACGCTTCAACTTAGAGCTCCTCTTGCAAGCAATTCACAACAACAATCAGACAATGAAGATCATTCCGGGGAAATTTCTTCCGGCTTAACAAGGATCGAAAAGGCCATAATAAATTCTTCTATTCCTTCGCAAAGCGAAGGCATAAAAGCCAAGTATCCC
>Ga0172370_10009773_pt1 | contig 11151 bp, 8 predicted proteins | sample LakKiv5m_FD_114538 | JGI IMG/M metagenome (GOLD analysis project Ga0172370, IMG submission 114538) | Freshwater microbial communities from Kabuno Bay, South-Kivu, Congo - kab_022012_11.5m | ecosystem: Environmental > Aquatic > Freshwater > Lake | place: Democratic Republic of the Congo...
AATTAAGGAAATAAGCGTGGATGAAGCAGCTACCTTAGCGGCTCTTATCAAGGCCCCGAGTTATTATTCGCCTTGGGGCAACCACCAAAAAGAATTGGAAGAAAGACGGCAATACATTCTCGGCCGCATGAAAGAATTTGATTATCTAAAAGAAAAGGAGTTGGCCGCCGCTCAACAGCAATCAAAAAAAATAAAATATGCTCCGCCGGCCAGCGGTTCCATTAAAGCGCCTCATTTTGTGTTTATGGTCAAAGACTACTTGGTCACTAAATACGGGGAAGCGGCTGTTGAGAAGGGAGGATTGCGAGTCATCAGCACCTTAGATTGGGATCTTCAACAGGCGGCCGAAAATGCCATTAAAAACGGCGTAGAAAGGAATACGGAGTTATATGGAGGCACCAACGGCTCCTTGGTCGCCCAGGATGCCGCTACGGGCCAAATTATCGCCCTGGTTGGCTCTAAGGATTATTTCGATAGCGCCAATGACGGCAATTTTAATGTGGCGGCTCAAGGATTGCGCCAACCAGGATCAGCTCTCAAGCCCTTCGCTTATTTCTCCGCTTTTCAAAAAGGATTTGCTCCAAAAACAATCCTTTTTGACGTTGAAACGGAATTTGACACCACTGGAAATGCCAGCTACAAACCTCGTAATTTTGATGATGTTTTCCGGGGACCAATAACTCTTGAGCAAGGGCTGGCTCAGTCGGTAAACGTCACTGCTGTTAAAATCCTTTATCTATCAGGCATAGATAATGTTCTTGAAAATCTTCACAACTTTGGAATCTCAACATTAAGGGAACGATCCCGTTACGGTTTGTCTTTGGTTTTAGGCGGCGGCGAAGTCAAGTTAATTGACCTTGTTGGCGCCTACAGTGTCTTTGCCCAAGACGGCATAAAAAATCAACAAAGCTTCGTCTTGGAGATAAAGGATAATGAAGGCAAGGTTTTGGAAAAATTTGAAAAAGAAGGGTTAAGAGTTGCTGAAGAACAGCCAGTCCGGGAAATAAATCAAATTTTATCAGACGAACAGCTGCGTAGCGGCTTATTCCAACAAAGTCTTGGCCTAACTGTTTTTCCAGGGCACGAAATGGCTCTAAAAACCGGAACCACTAATGACTATCGGGATGCTTGGGCAATCGGCTACAACCCCAATTTAGTGGTCGGTGTTTGGGCTGGGAACAACAATAATCAGCCAATGATCCAAAAAGGAAGCAGTATTTTAGCCGCTGTTCCAATGTGGCACGAATTCATGCAAGAGGCCTTAAAAAAATATGAAGCGGGTTTTTTCACAAAACCAGAAGCCCAACCTAAAACCAATAAGCCGATGTTGAACGGCGAGGTTGTTTATCAACCCAACATCAATGGAGCTGTCAAACCACAAATCCATTCCATACTTTTCTATTTAGATAAAAATAATCCATTAGGCCCATTTCCTGTAGATCCCTACCAAGATCCGCAATTCGCTAATTGGGAAATTGGCGTTATTAATTGGTCAAAAGCTAATTTTCCCAATTTTAATGCCTACAACCAAGGTCTCCCAATAAATTTCAATCAAAATCAACTGCCTAATAATCCTGCTCAGGACGATGTTAATCAAAATGACGAACTTTTAAGAAATTTCAATCTGCCGCGAAGCTGCGAATTTGTTTCCTTGCCTTTCTACGTCAAAGCCGATATCCAATCTAAGCAAAACTTGAGTTTTGTGGAGTTGTATTTCAATCAAATGCTTTTTGATAGAAAGAAGATAAGTGGAAATTACTACCGTTATGACTACCCTATCTTTAGCGCCAACTCCCAAAACTCCATTGAATTAAAAGTTTACGACGAAAAAGGCGGCTATAACAAAAAATCCTTGATCGTCTTTCATTAAACCCTGATCGGCATCACTAAATAAAACAAATTTCCTGAGGCATTTGTTTTAATCATCATCGGCCGGTCAGGAGTAACTAAACTCAAAAAAATCTCCTCTCCTTCGAAAATTTTTAAGCCGTCAAGAAGATAACGCCAATTAAAAATAATTGAAAAATTATCACCTTTTATTTTGGCCGGCAACAAAGAACGGTTTTCGCCAATCTGGCTATCACCAGCGTAAATCTCCAAAAACTTATTGTTTTCGCCGTTTTTCAAAACAATATCATTAGCCCGGCTCGCAAAAACACTTGTTAACTTAACAGCGCTTATTAATTCGGATCTATTGATTAAAATCTGTGTTTTTCCCTCTTTTGGCACTATCGACTGATAATCAGGGAAGTTGCCACTAACCAATCTTGACACAATTTCTTGGCTTTCGGTCTTAAAAAGGATTTGATTGGCGTCAAAAGAAACCATTATTTCTCCGTCGCCGCCGATTATTTTTAATACCTCTTGAATTGTTTTAAAAGGAATTATTGCTTCAAAATCCCCAGAGTTTGTTTTAAACTCTTCTTTTCTTAGAATTCTTTCTGCCAAACGAAAGCTGTCTGTGGCAACAAATCTTAAAATTTCATCGCTGTATTTCACGCACAAACCGCTTATTTCCGGCCTAATTTCCGAATATTGAGTCGCTGTCACAACTTTAGAAACAATATCCTTAAAAGACTGTGTTTTAAAAACAATATCAATACTATTATTTTGAATCGATGGTATTATTGGAAAATCGTCAGTTGGTTGAATATTAATCGAAGCTTCGTAATTATCGCTCTTGATCGTCATTTTTTCTCCTTTAGACTCTAATTGAATCCTGTCGGCGGTTAGATTTTTAACAATATTAAAAAAAATACCAAAAGGAATGGTTATTTCCCCATCCTCAATCACCTTGCCGGTTAGGTGATTTTTTATACCTAATTCCAAATTAGTTGAACTTAAGACAATTTTATTGTCTTTTATGCCTAAAAAAACATTTTTTAAAATAGGTAAATTAGAGTTTGAATTAACAGCCTTCTCGGAAGCTATTAATGAATTCAATAAATTGTTTTTTAAAATTATTAATTTCATTGTTATTAATTATTAATTATTTATTTAAATAATAGTAGTGATAGTAGTGTTTGTTTTTTTGTGGAAAACTATCTAACCCTCTCTTGTTTTTAGTATTTTAAAAGAAAAAAACTGTTGATAATTATTTGGTAGGTGGTGGATATTTTTTTAAGAAAAAGAAAAAACCACCCTCTTCTTGTTTTTATCCACAACTTAAACACGGATTATTTTTTAACATTAAAAACCCTTTCTTTGATATTCAACACTTTTTGATTAATTGTTTGGTTGGCGCTTATTTCTTGTTCTATTTTTTCGCAAGCATGAATAACAGTGGTGTGGTCCCTTTTGCCTAATTTCTCGCCAATGCTCGGATAGGACATTTTCAACATGTCTCTGAGCAAGTACATGGTTATTTGGCGCGGCTCGACTATTTCTTGGCGACGCCCTTTGTTTATCAGGTCTTCTATGGAAACCTCAAAAAAATCAGCCACCGTCTTAATAACGTCGTTTATGGTGATGTTTTGAGTGCAGTTTTTGGTGGTTTCGCTTATTATTCCCTCAAGTTTTTTTATATCAATAAGCTCATTTTTGTATTGCTGATAAAAAATTATTTTATTCAAAACTCCTTCTAATTCTCTGATGTTTTTTTGGACTTTTGAGGCGATAAAATCAAGGATTTTGTCCTCTATCACCACCCCTCTTTTTTGGATTTTTGATTTTAGGATGGCCAAGCGCATTTCGTAATCCGGATAACTGACGTCTATGACCATACCACCCTCGAATCTTGACCGAAGCCTTTCTTCTAAGGTGGGAATGGTGGCTGGCGGCCGATCAGAAGAGATTATTATCTGCTTGTTGTTCTGGTGGAGAATATTAAAGGTGTGAAAAAATTCCATTTCCGTCGCCGGTTTTCCGCCAATGAATTGGATGTCGTCGATTATCAAAACATCAATATCCCGGTATTTTTTCTTTATATCCTCCATTCTTTTGTTGCGCATCGCCCAGACAACGTCATTGATGAATTTTTCTGACGGCAGATAAGTTATTCTGACCCGGTCATGATAGACTTTTTTGATTTCGTTGCCGACGCCCTGAAGCAGGTGGGTTTTGCCGAGGCCGACGCCGCCGTAAATGAACAATGGGTTGTATTTAGTGCCAACATCCTTTACAACTGCCTCAGCGGCGGCATAAGCCAGTTCATTGGAGGCGCCGACAACAAATGACTCTAAGGTATAATTCGGATTCAGGTTGGTGATTGGGTCTATTTTTAGGTCCATTAAGGAATTTTGGCCTTCTATTCCTTTGGGCTGCCTGGCTTGTTTTTGTGATACGGTTTTTGGCTCGCAGTTTTGATTGATGATTATATAATCAATATTCTTAATTGAGGCGTCAAACCGACGCAGAAGGTTTAAAATCGACTTGTGATAGCGGGTTTTCACCCATTCCCGGGCAAATTGATTGGGTAGGCCGACCATGGCCACCCCCTCTTTTTCATCCCGGTTCACTAATTGGCTCTGTTTCAGCCAGGTCAAAAAATTCGGCCTGGAAATTTGTATTTCCATTTCCCCCAAAACCGTCTGCCAGAGCTCTTGATGGTTCATTTTGGTTTCAATCTCCACTAATTATAGTTAATTTTGAAATATTGCAATACTTGAGGGAAACCCCCTTTTGTGATTTAATTGTTAATAAGTTGTTTATAACAATTTAGTCAAAAAGTCGATTTTATTGTTTCAAAAGAAATGAAAGGCAAAAGAACATATCAGCCAAATAAAGCCAAAAGGAAGAAAACTCATGGTTTCTTAAAGAGAAGCCAGACGTCTGGCGGAAAGAATGTTTTGCGGAATCGGCGCCTAAAGGGCCGAAAACGCCTAACAGTTTAATTTGTGATTGCAAAAATAACCCCCCATCATTCTCCAAACAGCCAAAAATTGGTTGTTTCGGTCAGTGCTAAGTTTTTTAAAAAAGCAGTCGTTAGAAACCTCTTAAAGAGAAGGGTTCGGGCGGTTCTGCGTCCGTTTTCCAGAAAACTAGAGACTCCAGTTTTGGTCCGTCTTTTGCCTGGCGCTGACAAAGTTGTTTTTGCCGATTTAGCCGAAGATTTGAAAAAACAAGCAAATTTTTATTTAAAATAAAGCATGGCAGCAATTTACAACACATATTTCTACCAGCCGTTATTGGATTTATTCCATTTTATTTTTAACAACCTTGCCTTTCATGACTTGGGTTTGGCGATCGTTTTATTAACTGTTCTTGTCCGCCTCATTCTTTTTCCTCTTTTTTACCGCGGCATCAAAGACCAGCTTTTGGTCAAAAAAATCCAACCCAAAATAAAGGAGATTCAAAGCAAATACAAGAATGACAAAGCTGAGCAGTCAAAAGCCCTAATGGCTTTATATAAGGAGCATAAATTTAATCCCTTTTCTGGTTTTTTTGTTTTAATTGTCCAATTGCCGATACTGATCGCTTTATTCCAAATTTTCGGCAAGGGCCTTGATTCCGGCGGAATCGATAATTTTTTATTTTTAGGTTTTTTTGATTTGCGTTCTCCATATCTTTTCTTGACCTTAGCGACGGCTATTTTGCAGTATTTCCAAATGAAGACGTTATCGATCGCTCATCAAGAGAAAGCCTCTGAGCCGGCCGACGTGATGCATTCCGTCGGCAAAACAATGGTTTTTGTCAGCCCAATAATAACTTTTATGATTTTAGCCAATCTACCATCTGCTTTGGCGGTTTATTGGATGGTTTCCACTATTTTTTCAATCGGCCAGCAACAGCTTGTTAAGAAGCGGCTGATGGCTTAAGATATACCAAATGGAAGAATCGGCAAAAATAATAGAGAAAATACTGGCTTTAGGAGGATTTACTGGCGTCGCTGTCAGCTTTGATGAGGAGCGGCGGCGAGTTTCTTTTCTGATTGAAGATGATTTAGTTAAGCGCCAGGTGCCATCCATTCTTCAGTCGTTGGAAGTCTTAGTTAATTTGATAGTTCAAAAAAAAGCCGGATTTTCAGTAATGGTTGATTTGAATAATTACCGCAAAGAGCGGGAACGGTTGATTGTGGAATTAGCTAAGGCTGCCGCCCATAAGGCGCTGATGACCAAAGAGGCGGTGGAATTGCCGCCGATGAATGCTTATGAGCGCCGATTGGTTCACCTGGAAATTTCCGCCAATCCAAGCTTGGCGACAGAGAGTTTGGGCGAACACAAAGACCGGCGGGTCGTTATCCGCCACATAGAATAATCTAAAGTTATTCAGCGTCCGGAGTTTTAGCGGATTACGGGGTTAGAAGGGGTTTGGCTAAAAGGCATTAATTGATAGAGGCTGCTGTCGCGCCGATTCAAAAAATAAAGGGAATCTTTAATGATCGTCGGTTTCAAGCCGTCGATCTTTTCGTTATTGCCTAAACCCAGGCTTTTGTCGCCGTTTTCTTCAAAAACAAAAAATTGATCTTCGGTAAAGGTCGTTTTTTGGATATAGTCATCCGGCCATTCGGCATTTTCCGGCCAGCTGATCGGCAGGAAACAATAAATTTTTCCTTCACCACTTTCACACTTTTCCGGCAGTGTCTGCCAGGAAGCGGTTTTTGTGGGGCTGACAATCGACAAATAATCATTGTTGTCATATTTCATCACTAAAGTCCGGTCTATTGTTTGGCGGAGCCAAAGGCCGTAGGCCGGGCCAAAAGCAAGGCTTAATTCATTGGTTTTTAGATTAAGTTCCCAGGCGCGGCCTTTGTGGAAAAAGGCCGGCTTTTCAGCGATTAAAAGGGTTTGGGCGGAAATATAAATCAGATCAATATCTTGAAGAGGAAAATTTGCCCAAATCACGTCTTCAGAAAAGCTGTTTTGGCCCACCTTTAATCTTACGAGGTCTTTGTTGGCGTTTTTTTGGCTGATTACTATAACTTCATTGCTATTTGCTCCCCAAATCGCTTGTCTAATGGTGTTAGGCAATGGGCGCCAGGCCTTGTCGATCAAATCGAAAACAAGCCATTGGGGCTGGTTGGGATCGCCAAAAGCCGCCAGTATTTTTTGGCGATCAGGAGAGGGGGCAATGGAATTCAGGGCGCTGAAACTCTGCTTGGAAAGCTGGGTGTCTTCGTTTTCCGAAGCCCGATAGACTTCTCCGCTGGGAGTGACGTAGATTATTTCTTCAGTGGTAGTGCTGACGCCGAAAAAATCGAAAACCGGCCGATCGGATATTTTTTTCAAGGATATTTTTTCACTAGGCTGATTATCGGCGGTTGATGAGGATGAAATCAAATCAGAAGAAGTTACTGTTGGATTTTCCGGTTTGTTTTTAGCGCTAAAATACTGTTTGGCGAAATAACCGACCAAGGCCAAGGCAATAACGAAAAAAGCGACAATTATTATTTTCCAATACCTTTTCAGCATTTTATAAAGAAACATGAAGATGGCCGCCAGTGGCGTAATCGGTATTGACTCCCCTGCAGGCTGGATATTCGTTTAAGACCTTTAGACCAAGATTTTCAGCCAGCTGCTTGGCCTGAAGAACGACAGCGCAATCGTTGCCTTGGCGGATGATGCCAATATCGACGCAGGTGCCCCGAAAATGGCAATTATCATTATGCATTACAGTCGGCGGGTAGGCCTCAGTGATCTGCCAGGAAATGCTATTAATTTCGTAAGTTTCATCCAATCCAATCAATGAATCTTTTAATTCTCCATTAACTTGGCAATTGGTCTGTTGCCCCACTTTCCAGGTACAGACGCAACCCATCATCTGGCCGTCCAGCCCGATTTCGTTGCAAGTGGCGCCGCTGTTTTTTATTGGCAAATCCGGTTCGTTGATTGGTTCCAAATTAATAGCATAAACTTTGTTTCTAAGAGCCTTCATCTTGAAATCGCGGATGCCATCGACAAAAAAAGCGAAATAAGCCCTATTTGGAACATTGTTCAAATCAGAGGGAGCGCAGGCCTGCCATTGAGTGCCGCCCGGGCCGGCGCCGGGATTTTCAAGAGGATCCTTGCAATCCCAGCCCGGCTTATCGCCGATTTGGGGATCTTTGGCGTTGGCTGTGTTGGTGCCGATAATGGCGACAAAGGGCCATTCATCTGTATTCCCGCAGACATTCTCGGGATTGGTTGGAGTTCCGTTTTTATTCAATTGGCCGCAGGCGACCAACTTGCCTTCGCTGATCGTCGGCAATTCCAATTGCAATTCCTCCAGGGTCAGTCTGGTCAAGGCCGGCTCTCTTAATTTTGGTATTTCCGGATTGACAGTGTTGAGAATCAAGTAAGATCCCAGAAGAATGGCGATTCCCCACAAAGCGGCCGCGATCATCTCCTTCCCTTCTTTTTTCTTGTCGGCTACGCCGGAAAAGGCGATGAAAATGCCGCCGACAACAATGGCGCCGAAGGCGATTGTGCCGACAATGCCCAAGGAAAAATTATAAAGGCGGAGGAGATAATCGGCGATTGAGTCGCTGACATCCGGGCAGGCGGCAATATCAGAGGGTATCAGGCAGGGCGGAGCGTAGGTTAGGGTTATTTCGCCGGCGGCATTTTGCGCCATCAAGGAAAAAAGAGCTATAACTATCACAAAGATGGTTTTCAACTTCATGGTTTTCAGTAAATTTCCATTTTCAGCCTTTCCGATATTTTCTCAAAAGCGTTTTTCCTGTTTTGGGCTTCGATTTCCGCAAAGAAAGTTTTGTCTATTTTCAGCACCGGCATTCCGGTATTGATGGTCAGTTGCCCGCCTTCGCTGATTTGATTATTGACCCGCCACTTCATAAGAAGATCGTCCAAGCTCCTGATATTAAAGAAATAAGGAACAACGCTCATTTGCAGCCGGCTGTTGGCCGGCACGCTGTTGCTCATGAAATTATTGGCGATGGCCAATTTTGGCCCTAAGACCGGTATTTCTAAAGCGGATTCGTGGCGTTTGCCAGCCTCTGTTTTGATGCTGACCGATAGGAAATGTTTGTCGCCGGACTGTTTGCTGATATTGAAACTTTCTGATTGGCGGCCCAATCCCTTGCCTATCAATTCTTTGTCCAAATACCAAAATATTTCAGCATTGCTCAAGTCCGCGATTTTTTTGTTTTTCGTCAAAACTGCCGCTGCTTCAATCGGGCTGAAAGGAGCCGCCCAGGCCTTGCCGCTGTAATCGGAAGGAAAAAAATTATCAGCCCGCCAAGTGATAAAAACCTCGTAATTTTCAGTTGTTTGGGCGAAAGCCGTCGGCGCGGCTGCCAGAATTATGCCGGAAATCAAAAGAAAAATTTTCATTTTATTTTTTCATAGGGACAGCCGTCAATTTTTCAATCGGCGCATGATTGTGAAGCCATGTTTCAATTATAAAAGCTGCAGTGTTGGTTGGCAAAACCGGCATTATGCTGACGGCGTTTTTGGCAATCATCCGGCCTATTTTAAAGGCGCCGGCGTCGCCTTTGATTTTCAGCCACCAACTGGTAAAAAAATTGGCGGCGGTCTGCAGGAATGGCGCAATAACGAGGCCGATACCCGTCAAGTCGATTAAAAAGGCCAGGATATCGATAAACAAGGTAAAACAGCTGCCAATGACGATTTCCACTAAGGTGAAAGGGTCCCGATTGTCTTCTGGTTCGATTTTTGGCGGCTGTTTCATTGCGATTTTTCGGTTTCTAGCATCTGTTCAGGGTTGGTAGTGATTATCTTGTCTTCAGTGTAAGAAGCAATGATTTTAATGGCGACATGCTTGAGGCCGGCAAAGAATAGTCCTTCGCCGACGCCCGCTTCCAGCAACAGCGCTTTTTCGCCTTCGGTAAGGTCGAAAGTTTTGCCGAGATTTTCGATATTGGCCGGCGCCTGTTTTAGAAGGATTTGAATTGAGGAATTAGTGATGATTGGCCGTCCGTATTCGGAATTGAGGAAATCTGCCACGTCTTGGGTGATAGTGGTGACTCCGAGATAATATTTTCTGGCGCGTTTGACGAGGCCAAAAAGAAAAGAAGCGCTGTCCTTGTTTTTCATCATCCACCAAGCTTCGTCTATGATAAGCAACCGGCGCTTTAATTTTGATCGGATCAGATTCCAAACAAAATTGAGGATTATGTACATGGCGATCGGCCGCAATTCTTCTTCCAAATCACGAACCGAGAAAACGATCAATCGGTTATTGATGTCGACGTTGGTGTGTTTGTTGGTGAATCCAGCGTAGGAGCCGCTGACGAATTTTTCCAGACGGACCGCCAGTTCTTCCCCGCCTTGGGTGTTTTTCAGGACACTCTGAAGGTCTTCCAAAAGCGGCGGATTGATTTTTTCGGCATTAAAGCTTTCCGGCGTGATGTCGCGGGAGGCGTAGGTTTCATTGATAACGCGGTCCAGGAGAGCGTCTTCAGCCGGAGTGATTTGGCCAAGCATCAGCTTGATCAAGCCGGTCAGATTCAGAATATGGGACTTGAAAACATCAGCCGGTTCTTCTCCTTCCGGAATAATCGGGATATCAAAAGGATTGACATGGCTGGGCGAGGTCAGGGAAATTTTGAAATAGCTGCCGCCGACCGCATTGGCCAAGTTTTTGTATTCATCTTCCGGGTCGATAATAATGATGTCGGCTCCCATCATCAATGAGCGGATTATTTCCAGTTTGACGGCATAGGATTTTCCGGCGCCGGATTTGGCGAAGATCGCGGCATTGGCGTTCTCCAAGGAAAATCGGTCAAAAATAACCAAGCTGTTGTTATGGAGATTGACGCCGTAAAGAATGCCGTTCTCCGAAGTCAGGTCAGGAGAGATAAACGGAAAGAGAGAAGAAGTCGGTCCGGAATTGAGCGGTGTCAGAACATTAAGCTTGTCTTGGCCAACCGGCAGAATTGAATCAAATCCCTCTTTTTGTTTGAAAAGAGCGGGTTTAACATAGACCAATTTGCTCTCTATCAATGAAGTCAGATGGTTTTCGAACTCGCTGAGTTTTTCGATGGTTGGAGCGTAAATTGTTATGTAAACTCCGACATTAAAAAGCTTTTCTTGGGCTTGTTGCAGGGAGTCGCGGAGATTTTCGATGTCTTGATAGGCGGTTTCCAGCCGGGGATCGCGGACCGTCCCCTTTTCCGTCGCCTCGCTGATTTGCGCTTCTATTTCCGTCACTTTTCGGCGAAGATTTTTCAGGGCTAAGGCGGTGTCCATCGGTTGGATAAATATGGAGACATTCATCATGGCCGGCATATTGATAATCGGCGAAAACCAGCCG
>Ga0172370_10009774_pt1 | contig 11150 bp, 9 predicted proteins | sample LakKiv5m_FD_114538 | JGI IMG/M metagenome (GOLD analysis project Ga0172370, IMG submission 114538) | Freshwater microbial communities from Kabuno Bay, South-Kivu, Congo - kab_022012_11.5m | ecosystem: Environmental > Aquatic > Freshwater > Lake | place: Democratic Republic of the Congo...
AAACCCCGGTTTCCTTGCCATGGATAAGTTTTTCCCTTGACAGAGGGCCTTTTAATGGGTGTCCCACCGAAGCCCGGAAAGGAGCTTCGCTCCGAACGGTCAGCCCAACGGGCTCCGAATGCGTGACCGAACTTAGGAAGCTCTGTACTTGGTACCAACCTCCGTGCCCGAATCAACCGCTCTTACGGCTGCCCCGCGGGACTTGACGCAGCAGGTCGACACGGATGCCGGGAAGAAATCTCCGGTGGACGCGCTTTTTTGGGGAACCCGGCGCAGGACGTGCTGTCTTATTTAACCACAGACCTACTTACCTACATTTATTACGTTTGAAGGACCGGTTGCTCCTACCATGCAACGGGTCTTTCTTTTTTTGGGGCCTGCAAAATCACGTGACTTCAGCTAAATGCCTTCGAGGCATTCCAGGACGACCCGGGCAGGGGTGCTTTCTTCTCGTCGGGGGGTCAGCATCGTTCGCACCTGAGCAAATCCGCGTGCCATGGCCTCGCGCAAGCGCTCGTCGGTCTCGAAGCGGACCAGCCATTGGGCCAGAGTCTCCGGAGTGGCGTGATCCTGGAGCAATTCCGGCACAAAGAGCGGACGGCCGCATTCCGCACAGGAAACTTCGTATCCCGCATCCAACATTTCCTTTATGGGACCTCCGCCCTCTTTTTCCATGTGGATGGAGAGCACGTTGGCCATGGCGACGTGAATATCCCGTTCCACGACCAGCGGCTTGAGGACCTTCATGGCGAAAAACCAGGTCAATCGATCCAGCTTGTAGACCACCACGTGCGGCATGCCCGCGAGCGCGGCCTGGAGCGTGGCCGTACCGGAAGTCACCAGGCCGCTGTCGCACGCGGCCATCACCCGCGCGGCTTGCGATGGAACCACGCTGACCTTGAGGTCATAGCGCGCAAGAATGGTATGAACCAGGGAGCCCAAGTGATTTCCGGCGAGGGGGAGGACGAACTGGGTACCGGGGAATGACTTTTGGTAGATCCGAGCGCCTTCGCACATGACGGGCAGGAGGCGGAGGATCTCGGCCGGACGACTTCCAGGCACCAAGGCTACGGAGTGGCGGGAAGGACCAAGGTCGAGCTCGGCTTTCACCGTCCCCTTGTCTGAGCTCGGCAGAATGTCGCGAACCATGGTGTGACCCACGAAATCAGCCTTTACCCCTGCCTTGCGGTACAGGGTCTCTTCAAAGGGGAAAATGGTCATCATTCTGTCCACTCGCGCGGCGATCTTGCGAATCCTCCCTTTTCGCCAAGCCCATATCTGGGGACTGATGTAATAACAGACGCGCACCCCCACGTTTCGGGCAATCCGGCAGAGTCTTAGATTGACATCGGGGAAATCGACGGGGATAAAGAGATGGTGTCCCCCACGCGTGAGCTCGCTCTTCATGGTGCTGTACGCGGCGAGGATGTTCCGAATCTTGGAGATCCCTTCGCCGAGCCCGATGGTGTTGATTTCCCGGTAGTGGTGGAGCAGTTCCATGCCCGCCTCGGCCAGGCGATCTCCGCCGATGCCCACAATGCGGATGTCGGGACGAAGCTCTTTGAGATCGTGCACCAGCGCAGCGGCATGGTAATCGCCGGAGGCTTCACCGGCGAGCAGTAAGATGGAACGGGGTTTCATGGGGCTTCCTGAAAAAATCTCATTATGGCAAATTCGTTTTTGACTTGACAATAGTTTAGTGTGTGATAACCGTTACACCCCAGAAATCAAGTCCCTTTTGCAAAGAAATATGCCCGGATGCTCTGGAACCCTTACCCAGGGTCCTGGTAGTTTCGCAGCCGGTTCAATTTTCCGTTGAGGGGAGTATGTCATGAAGCTAGGATTATGTGAGAAATGTGGACTTCCCACCGATGCCTGCTATGAAATTCGGAACAACGACGTATATCTCGTTAAATTCTGCAAGGATTGCGGACGTACCTCATCTCTGGTGACCAGAGATTCTCGCAAGTGGAGATGGAAGAGGGAAATCGCCGGATATCAGGAGCCGACGGCGCCCGCCTGTTCCATGGACTGCGGTTCGTGCGACCATCAGGCTCATACCAAGCCGACCACGGTAGCCATTGACGTAACCAATCTGTGCAATCAGCGGTGCCCCATCTGCCTGGCCTATGTGGACGCCATGGGGTTCACCTACAAACCGCCTATAGAGTATTTCGACAAGATTTTCAAGCACTTCCTCCCAAACCAACCCAGGCCCAACATCTGCTTCTTTGGCGGAGAGCCCACGGTTCACCCCGATTTTCTGGATATTGTGCGTCTGGCCCGTTCGTACGGGTTTCAGGTGCAGGTATTCACCAACGGTCTCAAGCTGGCGGACAAGGACTACTGCCGGGAGCTCTGTTCTCTCGGCATCCAGGTCAATTTCGGGTTCGACGGCACCCGCCCGGAGATCTACCGCACCCTGCGGGGGGACAACTCCCTGTCCGTCAAGACCAAAGGCTTCCGGAACGTGGTGGAATGCGGCGTCAACAAACTTGTCGTGATCTCGACAGTGGCGCTTGGGGTCAACGACGAGAACATGTCGGAGACACTCCGCTTCATCCACGACCACCGCCGGCACGTTTCAGTGTGGGGCTTTGTACCGCTCACACCATGCTGGGATTCGCCGGACGTGAACCTTCTCCCGACCACGACGGAATGCGTCGAGAATGTCTTCGAGGGGATCGTTCCGGAGATCGAATTCGTATCAACCGGAATGATGAAGTTCCAGGTGCTGTCCCGCTTCTTCGGGAAACAGACCTTGGGCGGGTCTCATCCGAACTGCGAGAGCGCCACGCTCCTCGTGTCCGACGGCACGTCCTATCGTCCCATTTCCTCCTTTCTTTCAATCCCGTTGTCGGAGCTTCTGGTCAAGTTGAGGGCGCTGGATGGCGCTTTGACCCGCGCTGAGGCTTCAATGCCCACCAAAGGGATCAGGCGCATGGTTTTCGATGCGACCACGTTCGCAAAAACGGTGCTCATCCTTGCAAAAGCCCTGAACATTCGCAAAGTCTTCGGTGAGAACAGTCTGCTCAATGGTCTTTCCGCGGTGGCGGATCTGGTTCGCGGGGTCAAGATCGACCGCATCCTCAGCGAGAGGACCTGCTTCAAACACGTCCTTACGCTGATTACCATCCCGTACGAGGACAAGGGCGGCCTCGAGGACGCGCGCCTCAAAGACTGCCCTGCCGTCTTCGCGTACGAGGATGTTGCCACGGGACGGATCAGAACGACGGCCTTCTGCTCCTGGCAGACCGTCAAAGACGGGGTGTGCCGGAACATCCAGGCTCACTACGATGAGAGGATGCCGAAAGAAGGGGCCCCGGCCCGCCGCGTCCGCCCCCGCTCGTGAAAGAGCGAAGCGGGAAGCGTAGCTAAGTCGGCAAGCACCCGGCGGTGACCAGCGGGAGCCGTCCATAAATCAAAAGTTTTTGGAAGGGGGGTGCGGGGGGAGGACCTTTTTTCAAAAGGGTCTCCCCCCGCATTCGCTTTTCCTGAAGGATTTCCAATTCTCCGCGGCGCCGGCCGGTCGCAGGAGAGTCTTTGCGGGGCATATCGTGCCTCTCGTCAGCGTTGTCATACCCACCTATAACCGGGCATCGGTCATCGAGCGAGCGGTCGGGTCGGTCCTTGGCCAGACATTCCGGGACCTTGAGCTCCTCGTGGTGGACGACGGCTCTCGCGACGCTACGACCGACGTATTGTCGAAGTTCGACGGGAAGCTTGAGATCGTGTTTCAGCCCAACCGGGGCGTCTCTGCCGCGAGGAACGCGGGAATTGAGAGATCTCGGGGAGCACTGATAGCGTTCCTCGATTCGGATGACGAATGGCTTCCCGACAAACTTGCGCTCCAGGTCCGTGCGTGGAGAACGCAGCAGGCGCTTTTCATCTCCCACACCGAGGAGATCTGGCTGAGGGACGGGCGGATCGTCCCGCAAAAGGAGCTCCATCGCAAGCAAGGGGGACGATTCTTCGAGAGGGCCCTGGAACGGTGTCTGATCAGTCCGTCCTCGGTGATGATTTCCAGACTTCTCCTCGATAAGGTAGGATGGTTCGACGAGCAACTGCCCGCAGCCGAGGACTACGACCTCTGGCTCCGGGTGACGGCCTTCCACGATGTGGATTTCGTTCCCGTTCCCCTCGTCGTCAAGCATGGCGGAAGCCCGGACCAGCTCTCGCTGACGACCCCGGCCATCGACCGTTTCCGCATCCGGGCCATCGAGAAAATGGTAAACTGTCCCTCGCTTCCGGGGAATTACCGGGACGCGGCAATCCGGGAGCTCGTGAGAAAATGCCGTATTGTGGCATCAGGAAGTGAAAAACGTGGCAAGACCGATGAAGCGCGGAGATACCGTGAACTGGCTCAGTCGTACGAAAACCCAGTCCCTCGATATTGACGGAATAGACCTCGACGATGCCTCATATCTCATTCCGTGCTTTGAAGATGACGAGATCCTGAAGTTCTCCATCGCGAGCATCGGGATGGTAAATTTCCCGGTGGTCCAGGCCCGGCTGAAGCGGAAGCCGATTGTCGTCCTGGGAAGACGGCGACTTGAAGCGGCCCGGGAAATCGGGATGGAACAGGTTACGGTCCGGATCATCCCATCGGAGATGCCTGAGACGGACGGTTTCGTGCTGGCGTTCTGGGACAACCTGGCCCATCGCGGCTTCGACCTCCCCACCAAGGCCATGATTGTCAAACGCCTGCTGGAGCTCTTTCCCAAGCCGATCGTCGCCTACGAGTTTCTCCCGCTGCTCGGAATCCCGCCTCGCGGGCCTCGTCTGGAACGACTCCGAAAATTGGCCGATCTGGAACACCCCGCGATGCAGGCCCTCGCTGACGGACGCATCCAGGAGAAGACCGCCGCACTCCTCGCGGAGATGGATTTCCGTGACCGGACGGTCGTGCTGGACGTGATCGAACGCCTCGGGATGAATGCCAACAAAAATGCGGAGACGGTCTCCCATCTCTTCGATCTTTCCGTGTTTCAAAGGCGTTCCGTCACAGAGCTGCTGGCTGAGGAGCTCGCTGCTCGCGTTCTCAACGACGATGAGCTTTCGAAACCGGAGAAGGCTGAGCGCTTCCGGGATCTCGTCAGATCGTGGAAATTCCCGGACCTTGCCGACCGGGAGAGAGAATTCGGCCAATGGCGCCGCGACCTCGCGTTGACCGCCGGCATCAATGTCCAACCGGCTGAAGGCTTCGAGGGGGACGAATATTCCGTCAAGATCAGTTGTCGGTCTCGCGACCGCGTGAAAAAGATGATAGACCTGATTCGTGAGGGGCTCGGTGACTGAGACACACTCGCGGCCGGATGAGGTACCTTGGTTCTGCAATTCATATAGTGCCCCGCGTTGAGAATTGCGGGATCGTTCACAGGAAACGATTCACCGCAGAGAACGCGGAGGTCGCAGAGGAAATCGTCGCTTTAAATCTCTGCGTTCTCTGCGGTGAGTCCTTTCTTTGTTGTGCCCAATATGGGTGACGAATGTCTTTCGCGGCCTCGCAGAGATTTGATGCGATTTCCCATCGATGAGATATGGATTGACGATGATGCGGCCGACGAGGCACTAACGTCTGAGATTATCAGGAGAATCCCGGCGGCCGAAGTCATATCCGGAGCCGACGTGCAGCGGCGGAGGCGTGAGCTGGACCTCGATCCCGATCCGCTGTCCCGCGGAAAGCGGATTCTCAGGCTCGTGAGGCACAAGGGCGCGTTCGTCAAGCCGTGTCCCGGCACTCCGAACCATGTGTGCTGCGATCTGGAAATCCTCCACATCGGCCAGGGCTGCCCCATGGACTGCCGCTACTGCGCCCTCCAGGTCTATTTCAACCGTCCTGCCATCGAAGTCTTCGTCAATGTGGACGATCTGGTCGCATCCCTCGCGCGCCACCTCAAGACTGATTCACGACCGTTCCATCGAATCTGTACCGGCGAATTCACCGATTCCCTTGCGCTGGACCCGGTGACGGGCCTCGCCCCGCGGCTCGTGGAATTCTTTGCCCGCGTCGAGAATGCGTGCCTTGAGATCAAAACCAAAACAGACGCGATCGAACCGCTGCTGGATCTGGACCCCCGAGGGCGGGTGGTCCTGAGTTTCTCGGTCAATCCGCGAGAGATCGCGGACACAGAGGATCGGAGGGCCGCGCCCATCGGGCGGAGGCTCGCCGCAGCCGCGCGAGGTCAGAAGAAAGGGTATCGGGTCGGTTTCCATTTCGATCCGATCATTCCGGTGCAGGGCTGGGAAGTGGCGTATGACAGAGCTGTGGACGAGATTTTTCGCACCGTCGATCCCTCATCGGTCGCGTGGATTTCCCTCGGAGTGTTGAGATTCGCGCCGCAACTCAAGGAAGCGGTGCGAGCTCGGTTCGGATCGGTCTCCTATTTTCACGACGCGTTTCAGCGCGGACTGGACGGAAAGTGTCGCCTCCATGCGGATCGGCGCATCGGGATATACCGCAGGATTGCGGATCGCATCAGAGATCATTCGGCCGACGCAAGGATCTACCTTTGCATGGAATCGGCCCACGTGTGGAAGGAAGCCCTGGGACTCGCGATGGACTCCGACGAGGCGCTTGCCGCCTACCTCAACGCTGCGGTCCCATGAAAAGGCGAATGCGGGGGGAGCCGTCGATATATTGAAAGTTTTTGGAAGGGGGGTGCGGGGGGAGGACCCTTTTTCAAAAAGGTCTCCCCCCGCATTCGCCTCTTCATAAGAAGGTCGCAACGCATGAAATCTCTCGGACCCGTTTCCTGGAACACTCACGCTCTTTTAACCGGAGAAGCTCTCACGTCAATGAAAGCGCCCGCACTCGAAGCAGGCGTTTCCGTGCTGGCGCTCGAGGAGTTTCTGAAGCAAACCCGGCGGGAGCTTCCCGCTCTGGTCCGGTGGTATTGGGATCTCCTGGCAGTGAAATGCGGCATGGCAAACCGAGCCCCGACGCCTCCCGATGAAATTCGAGACGAGGCCGGCTTCCTGGCCGCAATAAGGCTCAATCCAAACCTGCCGCTCCACTACATTCGAGCCGTGCGGCCGGACGAAGTTCATCCGGATGCAGGTCACGATGCGTCACGCTCCGGCCCTCCTTCGGCCGGCTACGTGAGCGCTGGGGAAGGAGAGATCCTCACTGCATCTGAGGTCCTGGCCACCTTTTCGGATGAACCTGATTGGGGCATGGACCAGGATCTATTCCCGATCGAGGAATATGCCTATGGCCAGGCTCCTTTCGGTATCGCCACGGGCAAGAGCTCCCAGGCCATCTTCCACATGGCGTTCTTCCACGAGCCCGCGTTGCTGAAGGCCCTTCTGAGGAAGCTGAGGCCGAGTCTTCTGGAAGAGCGGGTGCGCGTTTCTCGTGCCCTTGCGGAGCTCGCGTTTCAACGAAACGCGGACTACTGGGGGTGGCGCTTTGGGGCGTGGGCGATCCATTACCTCCAGGATCTGACTCAACCTTACCATGCACGTCTCTTCCCGCCATCGAAACTCCGCGTGCTGGCCGGATACCTCAGGGGGAGGCCGCGACGGGGGTTAAAGTACCTCGTCGGCGCCACACTCAGAAAACACCACGTGGTCTTCGAAGCAGCCGTGCACTATCTTCTGAACGAAGCGGTAAAGAAGGACTTGAACAGCCCTTTCCGGGAAGCGCTGGCAGGAAAGGGGGATTCCTATGAAGGGACCCTGGAGCTGATTCTGAAGGAGATCTCCGCTGGAGCAGCCCGGCTGGCTCGACGAACCGACCGGACCCTCATGCGACTCATCAGCGATCCTCGAATTGATGATCCCGATCTCGATCTCATCGACCTTATGGGCGAAAGCATCGACGAGCCACTGGAAGCTGCACGCAGAAAGAGACCGCGTCTGTTCAAGAGGTTCGAGAACCTCGTGGCCTCGAGCCTTACCCGGACCGGCCGAGCGACCCGCTTTGTGGTGAAGAAGCTTCACGCGTGATACCAACGCTGTTTCGAATAAGTGATGTGGCGGGGGGTATCCGGGCCACCCAGAGTCGGGTTGGCAAGGACCGAGCCGCGACCGGGGGGAGCCGCTAATATATTGAGAGTTTTTGGAAGGGAGGTGCGGAGGGAGGACCTTTTTTCAAAAAGGTCTCCCCCCGCACTTGCCGTTTCAGACGGCTTGCTTTGATCAGTGGCGGGTTTCTTCGTCCCAGTCAGGGAAGATAGCCATTTGGCCGGGCATGGCGGCACGGTCCCCTTCGGTCACCTCTCCGAAGGAGGCCACCGAGCGGTCGGCGTTTCGGAGAAAGGGCTGAATCACCACGTGTGGAGGTCCTCCCTGTATGGACGTGGTGAGAACGAGGGCTTCTTCTTCATGTCTTGAGCGCGAATCCACGATGCGGGCACACGTCACGGTCGTGACCGCAAAGGCGTGTCTCCGGAGGGCCTCGGCCCTGACGTATTCCACGATGGCTTTTCTCTGGTCCTCGCTCTTGAAGGGGAGCACGATGGGGAGCATCCCGTCCATCAAATGGAGAATTGCGGTGGGTAGGTGCGTCCCCTGTTCCCTGAGGGTCCGCCGCGCTATTGAGAGAATGGTCTCCACCGCTTGATCAATCGCTTCTCGCGCGTGCAGGATGGTTTCCGCCATTGGTGCTTCTGCCGGGGGCCGGTCTCTACTTCTCCAACCCCCACTGGTACTTCTTGGTCAGCGGAGGAGCCGGAATTATGGAATTTTTCACGGAGGTCGTGGGCCCCTTCTTGTACGCGGTCCCTGCGGGGACTCCCCAGCGATAGGTGCTGCGATTCGGCTCTTTGGCGGACTTCTCCGCCGCGGCGGTTTCATCCAGAGGCTGTGACACCGTGGTCACCGGGACACTGGGAACGTCGGCTATGACGAAACTGGCTCGGATGAGAACCCGCGGCGCGGCTATAGCATCCGGAAATGGCGGAAACGGCGCGGCTGTACGAATGGCCACCAACAACGATCCGTCCAGTTCGGGATTCCCTGAGCCGCGGACCAGCTCTATCGCTTCCAGGCGCCCGTCCCTGGCAATGGAATAGTTGATGCTGATGCGGCCTTTTACCGGTGCGGCTCCGTTCAGATCCAAAGGGGAGCTCCACGCGGCCTGGATGGCATCGCGCGTGAGTAGGGTGTAATCATTGAGAGCCTTGTTTTGCGTGGTGCGATCAATGACGACCGGTCCGGTCGGCGCCGCGGTCGGTCCCGCGGCCAGAGCGGCTCCTGCAAGAGCCAGCACCCATGCGAATACCATTATCACCTGCTTATTCATGCCTTTCCTCCTCTCCGGCGAGTAGTCCCCTTGCCGGACCCCGTGCATCATCCTCTGGAGATAACAAGTCAGCCGGACGTCAGCCACCTCCAATCCGGATGCATTGGTTGAGATTCAAGTAGCAACGGCTTGATCTTTCGTCAAGAAAAAACAGTCCATTTTGCCGGATCGCTCACTCGTGAGCGGGAAATCGTGAATCGCTCGACGGTGTCATTGCGAGCGAAGCGAAGCAATCTCGTCGGGTTGATAGCCGAAACGCAGAGATTGCTTCGTCGCGGCGCTCCTCGCAATGACAGGCCCGGACGAGGCATCTTCCCCCGGCACTGGGTGAACGTGGACCCTCCTCTGAAGTTGTGATTCCGAAACCCTTCGATTCATGGTATCCTACGCCAAAATTCTCGGTGCCTCCCTGAGGCGTGCGTCTCCGGAACCGTGGACGTCGAGGGCCGTGCGTGGATCTTTACGGGTTGAGACGAATTCTTGCTCCCCTGTCGACATTGGTCGCGGTAGGGGTTATTTGGGAATTGACGGCCCTGACGAGTGGCTGGAGCGTTTCCCAATTTCCCACACCCGGTGCGGCCGCCATAGGCATGTGGGAATTGATCGCGGACGGCACTCTTTTCAAGCATGCCGTAGCCAGTTTATTTCGGGTCACCCTGGGATTCTATCTGGCGGTTCTCGTCGGCATTCCCACCGGAATGCTCTTGGGGTGGTCGAAGAACGGTCAGGGGATGTTCAATCCGCTGATTCAGTTTCTCAGGCCGATCTCTCCTCTGGCCTGGATTCCGCTGGCCATGCTTTGGTTCGGAATCGGAGATAAGCCTGCCGTCTTTCTCATTTTTCTGTCCAGCTACTTCCCGCTGCTCGTTTCCACCATCACCGCGGTGAACCACATCAACTCGCTCTATTTCCAGGTCGCTGCCAATTTCGACTTTACGAGGTTGGAAACCCTGACCAAGATCATCTTTCCGGCCATTCTTCCGGCGATCGTGCCGGCGTTGCGTATCAGTCTCGGCATCGCGTGGCTCGTGGTGGTAGCCGCGGAGATGATTGCGGTGAAATCGGGGCTGGGCTACCTGATCCTCGACGCTCGGAACGCCCTCCGGATGGACTACGTCGTGGACGCCATGATTGCCATCGGCCTGATCGGCATCTGTCTCGACTGGATCATCAGGCAGTTGAGGAACATCAAATCCATATCGTGGGGATCGGTCTAGTGGGGCACGTCGTCATCAAGGACCTCATCAAGGAATACGTTGAACGTAGGACAGCCCGACGAATGGAAAATTCCGAACCTGAGCTCCATGCAGGGGACCGCACTTTGGTGCTCGACCGCATTGACCTCGAGTTTCAGGACGGAGAGCTCGTCTGTGTTTTGGGCCCCTCAGGCTGCGGCAAGTCCACGATCGCGCGCATCATTGCCGGATTCCTGCCCCCCACTTCCGGAACGGTTCTCATTGACGGCAAGGAAGTGAAAGGTCCGAGCTCCGATAACATCTTCGTGTTTCAGCACAATGGTCTGTTACCGTGGTTGACCGTGTGGGAGAACGTCCGCCTTGGCTTGAGACGTTGGAAGGACAAGAAGGAGGCTGTTCAACGGACGCAGGAATACATTGACATCGTAAATCTCTCCGGGTTCGAGCATCACTATCCCCATCAACTCTCCGGAGGGATGCAGCGTCGCGCTGAGCTCGCTCGCGCGCTCGTGGTGAATCCTGAAGTCATGTTCATGGATGAGCCCTTTGCGGGTCTCGACTTTCTTACCCGACTGAAATTGCGGGAAGAAATCATCAACATGCACGAGTTTCTCCATAAGACCATTCTTTTCATCACCCACGACATCGACGAGGCCAAGGGAATGTCGGATCGCGTGGTGGTGTTATCCGATCGACCGGCGAAAGTC
>Ga0172370_10009775_pt1 | contig 11149 bp, 13 predicted proteins | sample LakKiv5m_FD_114538 | JGI IMG/M metagenome (GOLD analysis project Ga0172370, IMG submission 114538) | Freshwater microbial communities from Kabuno Bay, South-Kivu, Congo - kab_022012_11.5m | ecosystem: Environmental > Aquatic > Freshwater > Lake | place: Democratic Republic of the Congo...
AATTGCTGCAATGGGAAGATGGCTGCGCCTAGATAATCAGTAGTGCCTGAATTGATTAATGTGTATCCTGTGTTGTTCTGCTTTTCGGCGGTTACAGACGCCCCTTGTATTGGAGCATTGAATGGATTGACTATGTTAAAGGTGTAATACGCTCCCTGCGTTGAGTTCGTCATCGTGAACGTAAGGGATTGTGGAACGCCCGTTGCTTGGAAGGTCGCAGTCGTTGTTTTCGGCAGGTATCCGGTTACGGTCATAAAGTCAGATATGTATGCCGAGAGGTTAAGCGTTGTCGGATAGATGCAGAACTGCAAAGATGTCGTGATGTTCGAGCTTGAAATTGTCCTGTTCTGCCCTCCGATTGATGTGATTGAATAGAAGTGTGTCGTGTTCAACGTCGCGGATGTGATGTCGTCTATGACACCGATTGCCGCCGTTTGATTAGGATAGGTCGCATTGCATGGGAACACACCGCTTGGAACCACTAAGACATTGTAGGCCGTCGAGTTAGATTTCAGGCTTCCATTAGGATATGAGATGTTGTAAGACCAATTTGCGTTCATAGATGTGTTCAGTTGGACGGATTGCGGGATGATATTAACCGCCGTGAAATTTATTGATATACTGCCAATTGTTTTGATTGTCGGATAAGTTATTCCGTTGAATACGAATGTGGCATTGATGTTATACCCCGTTTGATTCAAGGAAAAACTGATTGAATGATTGTATCCAACCAAATCATATTCAGGAGTTGTATAGTTCGCGGTGAGGTTGTAAGCTGATGCCGCCTGAGTTTCGCTTGAAAAGTTGTATATAGGCAGGGAATAGTTCATGCTTGCTATCGCAACCCAATCCACCCTAAGAGGATTCACCGAGTTCCATACGTTCATGGAAAGCCTTTGGGTTCCCTGATAGTCATGCGCAGTTTCATTCAGGCTTGCGCTGTTGAAGTCATTGACGAAATACGATGCCGCCGTTCCATTTATCATCAAACGCGCCCTGAAAGGAACATTGTTTAGGAATGGCGCGGCAACCGTTGAAGGTGCGCCATCATACGAATAAAACTCCGCGCTATTCGTGCTTATCTGCCCTGTCGAGAAATCATTGTTGTTTCCACTTCCGCAGGCCGTTTGAGCCGAGCCGAAACAGGAATAACGCCCAAGCGTCATGTTTATTCTTGCGATGATGGAATAGTTCACAGTTAATCCTCCCGTCGAATAATTTTGGGAGATTGCATCTGGGAAGGTTGCGGAGGAAAAGTTGAGGATGCCATTATCAACTGAATAGGACGGGGTTCCAGAAACGTTCCATTTCCCTGTTTTGTTTAATGTCGCCGCGTCAAAGTCGTCAAAGAATCTGAATACTCCATATCCGTTGCTGAGGTCTTGAACTCCGTTTGCTCCATAGTAGATGTTCACCTGCGCTGTGTTGTTGGAGGCATTCACCCAGATATTTCCTTTTGCGGTGGTGTTGCTCCAATTCGCGGTTTCCCTCCAATAAGGAAGGACTGTAGTTTCATCTGATGCTATTACGCGGATGTCTGAACCGTTGGTTATCGTCGAGTTCAGGGAAATGTTTATCGGGTATTGGCAGAATGGATTTGAACAAACCCATCCTGTGATGTTCACTATGAGCTTGTTGGTAAAGCTTAGGTTCCACCATGCCGCGTCTTTCCTGTCCTGGCCGTAGATGGAATGATAGATATCCACGTTCCTATCTATCCTGTCCTTGGCGAAGCGTATGACATAAGTCCTCACTTCATCCTTTGCGAATGGAGTTTCCAAGTCGGTATTTTCGTAGGGTTCAGTAGTGTAATATGTTTCAACTCCCGTCTGAACCGCCCTTGTGATGTTGGCACAAACCGTGGTGTTGCCGATTTCCTGATGGCATTCTTCCTTTGTCTGTTCACCATATAAGAGGCGTTCATGCTCCACCTGCATTGTATCCATGAAGAATGTCTTTTGCACCGATATTCCTTCTCCCTCCCACTTCCCTTCTATCGTCGAAGCGTTGAATGTCTGCGCTTGCTTTGCAGTGATTTCGACCTTATAATCGCAGGTAAATAAATCGCAGTCAAGCAGTTTGTTTGAATCATCAATCCGATTCTTCACGCTATCGACCACAAGCGGTGTCCCTAACTTGTCTTTGATTTCATATGTGAATGCGGATAGCTTCGTGGCTGTCATCTGTAATTGGTCGCTCTTGCTGATGATTATAGCTTCGTTCATGGCCATATTTAGGGAAACCATCAAAATTAGAAGAAAAGCTAATCTAAATGTGCCAAAGTAATGATTTGAAGAAATAACCCCAATCCGCTTCTGAGAAATGTTGGAGGTCATGCGAAAACCTCCATCATTGGTAACGTGGCTGCGCGTAGCTGAGAAGTTGCAGCACCAAGGCGATGATTACCATAAGCGGGAATATCTGGATTACGATTACCGTGATTGTATAGAACTGCCATGCGAGGTCAAGCCCCGCAATCGCCGCATTCGCCGCAGGTTGATAAATCGGAAGGAACAGGAAGAAATAAATCAGCAGGGACACTACCAATCCAACAAGGTTCACGAGGTTTAGTTGCCCCTTCATTGTTCCCATGCCCATATTATCACTCCCCACTTTTTAAAACTTTGGGAACTTGAAGCCCCTGATTCCTCCCTTTGATTTGATTTGCTCCCCTGTCGGAACATAGCCTATCAGGTTCCCCGCGAACTTCAAGATGTTCGGGTTCCTCGAAGCTAGAACTGCTGTCGCTTTTCCGTATTTGACTTGGGATTTCATCGAGGAAAGATAATCAGGGAGGACACCCACACGGCTTGCCTTGATGTTAAGCTCAATCCTTCCGCCTGATGCTTTTCTTTTTGACGGGGAGCGCATGTTCAAAGCCATCTTGAACTTCTGCGGTTGCCTCATATCATATCTGAGGTCTTGCCGCAAATCCTGCCTGATGTCTTTCCTCATATCCTGCCGCAAGTCTTGGCGGAGGTTCTGCCGTAGCTCCTGCCTGATATCCTGCCTGACATCCTGTTTCACATCCTGACGGATGTTCTGCGACAAATCCTGCCTAATATCCTGAGAAGTATTTTGTTTCAAATCCTGCGCCATGTTCTGAACCGTGTCCATCCTTGATGCCGTTCTTGTTTCCTGCATTGTTGATTGCGCCTGATTCATTATGGCTTCCTGCGTTGATGTTGTTTTCGTTTCAGTTGCCTGAACTGTTGCGTGTAATGGTTTTGTTGCGGGGGCCTGAACCGTTGAGAAGGTTTGTGGATTTTGGTATTTGCCCATCGGCTGCTCTGATATTGTCATTCTCGGTTCCATGTCGAAGTTTATCCCTGAGATACCAGAAGCAAGCCAAACATTCATCGTCGGGGTTGTCGCTGTATTGATTCTGAAATCATATTGCTGTTCAATGAATTTTGTTTTTGGCGGGGAGTATGTTTTGAATCCTGTTTGAGCATATTGGTTGAATGAAGCGATTGCAGCGTCGCCTTCCGGCGTTCCTGTGATGAATGTGTCTGCCATTGGTTTTGCTTTTGGAGAAACAGCCGCAGTTTTATATGGTTCGATGATTTGTGTCTTGTATCCTGCGGCTGCATTTGCATTGAATGAAGCGATTGCAGCGTCGCCTTCCGGCGTTCCGGCTATAATCTCATCTGCGGTTAATGGTGTCTTGACTTTGCCGACTGATTTGACAACAGGAAAACGGTCGTATGCCCCTTCTGCCTTCAACGATGCGACATCCGCTTTTATCGACGCTTCGCTCCTTGGAGTTATTGGCTTCTCTCCCCCTAAGAATTTATAATCGACATAATCCGCCACCCTGCCGACTGCCTTGCCGAAACCCTCATCTAGTGCAGCCTGCTTGTCGCTCAATGACGCACCTATCTTCTGCTGTAAAGATGGAAGCTCGTTGCTTGCCCTGATAGCTTTCACCTGTTCCGGTGTATATTTCGCCATCTGAGCCTCGACAAGCGGAGTGATTTCCTTTTCTCCAAATCCAATCTTGTTGTTTGGATTCTGCTCGTTCCAATATTGAGCATATTCTTTCCCCGCCGATGCTTCTGACATGAATTGTGATTTTGAAATTCTACCAAGTTTGTAATCGACAATCCTCTGTGCAGCTTCCGTCTGTGTTAGTTGCCTGCTCTCAACGAATGGGTTTCGCAGGAGCAAACTATATGGCGTATCCGCATAAGTCGGGGTTCCAAAATAATTCCTGATTGCCGTGTCGAGCTTTATAGATGCCTCTCCGACTTTCTGAAATGCCGGAACCGACAAGCCCCAAGCGGTTCCTGCGCCTGCCGATGCAACGACATCTCCTGTATCGGAATACATCTGAGCGAAACCGAGCCCCCCGAACATGACAGGTAGGGAGGTTGCGGTTGTTGCTATCGGTCTTAGCGTGTTGGCCAATGACGCTCCGGTGAGTTGGGTGAATGCGGTTCCAATTGCGCTTTCCCCTGCAACTGCTGTTCCTCCGAGCGCAACGCCTTGGATTCCTTTTGCCGCCTCTCCGGTGTATGCCGCGACAACAGGAAGCGTTACATAAGTTCCCATTCCTTCAATAACATTACGCGCCTCGAACCTTCGCTGTTCAGGTGTCAAATCGGAATGAATGAGCTTTGTCATCGCCTTGGTCGCCCCAACCCATGCGAATCCTGACTTTGTGAACTCGACAAGGGTTGTTTCTCCGAATCCAACTTCCGCCCCCCATAAGAACTTACCGAGCGTGTCTGACGGTTTCTTTCCGAAGAACACGCTGTCGCCGCTTGCGACCATTGCCTGATGCTCCGAACCTATTGAACTGACAATCTGCCCGACTGAAACTTGGTCTGCCTTCAAAGGAGCCTCCGCCGCAAGTTTCACGCCTTCCTCAACTGATAGTGTTGAAGCCTTGACTTCAACCGCTTTCGCTCCGACAACATCCATTGTCGGCTCACGATATACCCCGTAGTTCGTTCCTCCTGTTATTTGATACACAGGCTCGAAATTTCCTGTTGGCGTAACTCCTGCTTTTGCAAGTTTCGCCCCGCCAATCCCAATCCCTCCAAAAGAAGAAACTATCGAATATACTGCTTCGCTCATGAAAGCTGTTCTTAGGCTCTTATCCGCCTCCAAGTAATAATCCACCAAGTTCTTTGCCTCATTCCCCGTCTTGCTCGTGTCCACCCCGAATTTTGCCTGCAACGCCTTATCGCTTGCCCTTGCCGCAATCTGACTTTCGCCATATGCGATTGGAAGAAGCTGCAATTTCCCCCCGACATCATACCACTTCATCCCTTCCTGCGCCTCGAAAGGAACTGTTGTCGGGGGGGTTGCATAGTTGTCCATGTTGAAATTGATTTTCGGTGAGATTTCCTTGCTCGGTTCAGTTTTAACTTCGCTAAGAGGATTGGCGATGCTCTCATGAGTCGCATAAAATTCCTCATTGGTCGGCGCATTCCTTGGTATTGTTTCAACATTCATTGTCAGGTTCTTCAAACTCTCCTGATTGAAACCTGAAACATTTGGAGAGTGCAAACCAAGATTGCTATAAGCAAGCGCGTTGAGTTGCTCAGAACCCATCGCATAAGCACCGCCGCTTGTCGGTGAGAGGAAGTTTCCAAGGCCGGACGCCGCCGCGCCCATAGTCCACCCCTGCGCCGCCTGTTTCTGGGCGAAGGTCGCCCCATAAGAAGGAGGGAGTGATGGGGCATTGAACTTTGAAGCCCCTATTGGAGTTCCATAATTCTTCTGCATGGAGCCGAATGAGTTTATATCCGTCGGTTTATATGGCGTTGATGTCGCAGGATTCCAATTTGAAGGTTGGCTTTGAACACCCTGCATCGAGCCGTTTGCTGTTCCAATAACTCCGTTCCATTCTGGCGATGCCTGATATTCCCCTGAACGGATTTTGTCGATGGCTTCCTCCCTTGCAGTTTCATTGATGATGGCGTCTGGATTGACGGTTGGGGCTTCTCCACGCCGCGGGCCGTTATATCGCGCCGATGCTTCCATTTCTGCGGCTGTTCTTGCCTCTGAGGGGGCTTGAACATAAGTTCCAGAAATCATCATTCCTTCCATTGATGAATAAGAAACAAATCTATTGGCATTAGGGCCGGTTAATTGCCAACCTTCGGCTCCCGCAACCCACTTATATCCGCTTCCTTCTCCTCCGAATGGAACAGTTGTACCTTGAATGACAGCCATTCAGATTACCATCCGAACTTTGATTTCCCCTTTCCGAACATAGAACCCTTCTTGCCTCCAAACATCATTTTCTGCAATGGTGATTTTCCCTTTGACCTCCCGCCGAACATGCCAGCCATGTCCAACGCCGCCCTCGACTTACTCGAACCATTCATCATCTTCTGCAATGGTGAAAGGGATGCCTTTCCTCTTGGGGGTTTTCCACCGAACTTGTCCATGACCGACATTCCGCTTCCGAAAGCCATAAGCTTCTGCATCGGGCTTGGCTCGGGCCCGACACCTGTAACCATTTCATACATCGGAGCGTGCATTCTCTGAGCGTATAGCTGCGCCTGCTGCTGACGGATTAATGGAGATTGCGGCGGAGCGTTGATTGGAACCGCCGCCTGAATGGTTGAACGGTCAAACTTTCTGATTACCTGCGGCTGCTGCTGTTCAAGCATCATCTTTTCCATGCGTTTCTTCTCGATATACTCCCTTGCCTTGGTCGCCACTCCGGTGTATGCGCCTGTGATGCCTTTCGTTATCTTTTCCTGCGGGGTTTCCTTTGTCGCATAAACAACTTCTGGAACATCATTCACCGGATTCGACTGCTCCGAATATGTCGGTTCTACTTCCTGTGCCGGAGTATATTCCATTTCCTGTATGTCCTGAACAGGCTGGATTTCAGGAACCTTCTTGGCATCTTCCATTGATAAACACCTCATTTAAAATGTCTTTGAAGTATGCTCCTTGAAACTGTTGGAAAAATCCTGTCTGCGAATAGGTCAAATGCCTTTTCCTTTCCGTATTTTGATTTAAGCTTCTTGAAAAGCCATCTGTCATTAATAGCCATGCACACCACCCATGTGCTTTCTTATCCTTCCCGAATATTTAAACCCTAATGCCCCCCCAAGAGAAGCGACAGGCACATATACACATATCCGCCGATTGCGACGGTTCGGAAAAGCATCCTGATTTCCTCCAAGGTTTCATCAGACAGAGCCAACACCGCCGAAGATTGAGATTATTCCGACCATAACCATGAAGTAAATAAAGATGTTGCGCTTCAATTTTTTATCCATTTTTGAATAATCCAAGTCCAAGAATATGATGAGAAGGAACGGGAGAACCGCCCTTGCGTTTATCGCCGAGAGAAGAACGCCAATCAGAAGGAAAACAAAGTGCCTTAATTCGAACAGCTTGAAAATCTCTGGATTGAACGATAGGATGAATAGATAGAGATATTGCCCCTGATGCAATATGCCGTATGTCAGGTCAGGCAGGTTCATTGGTTTTCCTCCAAACATGATAGGCGCAGGCGACGAAGAACCCCGACCACCAAAAATAGTGGGCATAGAAACCCACAGTAAAGAATAGCCCGACACCCAATAATGGGTTCAGAATCATAATCAAGGTAAGGACATGGATTATCGCCTGCGGAACGAGCCATACGACGAAAAGGATGAGAGGAACGCCTGAATAAAGATACACCCAACATGCGTCCATCTTCTTGGTTATCCTATGAATCAGGATGAAAGGCAGCAACGTCGTAACTATGAGATTGATGATGAACAACGCCGACGGCCTGTAACCCTCGAATAATGAAAGAACCCAAGAAAGGAATGGGGAATACTCGTTGCCCCCCCTGTTGCCGATGTGAAAGAAGAAATCGGTTGAAACATGCCCCGAAACGTAGAGGAAGGAAAGGATAATCCAGATGGGCAGGAGTGCCTTCAAGGAATCATTCAGGAATTGCTTGTCCATCATTTCTCTCGTTGAGTATGGCTTCCGCCTCCTTCTTGCAGTATTGCGCATCTTGATTCTTTATCGCATGTTTGATGTGGATTTTGAAGGCATCGAGAATCACCCTGTTTGGTCTGGAATTTTTGGTTGCGTAGAGGCTGCTGTTCTTCACCAAGTATTGTATGATTTCCTCATAATTTGTAACCGCCTTCTTCGCCTTCGGTTTTGCAAGCGCAGTCATGCGTTCCTCCGAAGCGTCGAGATATTCGTTCTTCTGCAACGTCGAGAGGTTCTTGTATCTCTCTATGATAAATTCTGGGGGTTTGCCGAATTGGATTCCTTTAAGGGTTACATCCTGCCCCGCAATCTGGAACTTTGGACGTTTGTGCATGTATTTCCGAAACATGGGGTTGTATGAAAGTTCATAGCAGTTCAACTTGGAATATTCCTTCGACTTCCTTTTCGCCGAGATTATGAAGTTGAACAGCTTGCGGAACTTCGCCCCGATTGATTCACGGTTCAGGGCGCAGAAGAAAATGCAGGGGTTCAGATATCCGAACATCTGGAACACACGCGATAATTCCTTATACCACTCTGAAAAGTATTCGTCGTTGGGAACGACAACGCCCCCCTCATCTATGATTATGACCGCGCCGTGAATATCCGCATCACGAATGTTCCTGATTTCAGTCATCAACTCCTGCGGGGTTTTGACAATGCGATGCTCGAACCTGTCCCAAAACGTAGGGTCGAGGATATACCCCCAAGTGCAGGCCGCCAAGCTTTTGCCTGAACGATGCCTGCCTTCAAATCCTGCGATGATTGAAAGATTGGTCTTGATTAAATCCTTTCTGATTGAACGCATCCATGCGACAAAGAGGATTTCTGAAAGCGGCATCCCAAGCGCAGCCAAGTCCACGCGCTCCGTATCAGCATCATCAAAGGTAAAGAGGTGGTTGTTCTCCACCCATTGCTTGTTCGCAACGAAGTAATCGGTTGTCAAGGCTTCACCATCGGTTCTACTGATTTGGAAAGTCCCATGCCAACATTCCTGACAGCCCCCGCCAGCGCATCGATGTCTGTCTTTTCAAAGTCAATCATGCCTTCCTCCAAGTCAATGCCAAGCCCAACCTTCGGCAGACAGTCCATCACATAGAACTCCCGCGTATCCGCGAAGGTGTAACGCAGCTTGTTCAACTGCTGTTCCTTGCTTGATGCGTTCAGTTCCTTATCCGCTTCAATCAGTTCTTCAAGCTGTGAGAACCTTTTGATATCCGCCTGCATCTTCTGTTTGTTCTGCCATCGCATGTGCGGCATGATAAGCTGCGTTGCGAATTTGAACTTAGTGAAGTATTCGTAATACTTGCGCTGAACCTTAAAGTCATTCATCTGCATCGTGCTGTTCACAAGCATATACTGAATCGAGAAGCTCGTGTCCTTGGCTTGGGTTGGGATTTCTGCCATGCCATATTAACATAGCGAGTATTTTTATAATTGATTTTCTTTATAGTTCCATATATTAATTATATTATATGGGAAGTAGAAGTTAGAAAACGAATAAAACGTGTGCTTGGCGCAAAAGTAAGCTTTTGCGACGTATGGCTTCAATGGGCGACCTGTTTGCTGTAATAGGGTTTGACTCTTGGGTAAAATTAGTTCTTGGGTGGCTCTTGAATAGTGGAAGTCTGCCCCCCCTCCCCTTCCTGTTTTGTTTGGAGTGCAGCCTTTCTTTTTTCTCCTGCCCTTGCTAATTCTTGCGACACAACAAATGGTGTCGCACCGATGTATCCCCAAACTGAACGGTAATCCGCAGCACCTTTGAAATGTTTGAGCTTGTCCAATGTCGCACCATTCCTAGCAAGCCAAGTCATCCGGCCATGCCGGAAGTGATATGGGGTAATCGGCCTGCCAAGGATTTCCAAGCCCATGCGGTTGCAGATTCTTTCAAGCCACCGTTTTGAAAATGGAAGCATTGGCTGTTCCGGCGCGGTCTTTGTAACCATCCTTGCGATTGTTTCCAAGTAGATGTCCTGCTCGATTCCTTTCGGTCTAGCGAACTGCATCAGCCTATCCGCCACATTGAACTTCCCGCCTTCCCCAAGTTTCAGGGTTTTCAAAGTCATGCTTACCTGTTCTTCCTCAATCTTGATTTGACTTTGTTTGAGTATGTCGCCCATCATTTCCATAGGCCTAGGCGCAGCCCTCCACATTATTGCGACAGCCAATCTTTCGTAATCGTTCTTGCAGGTATCAAACATCCTTTTGACTTCCTCATCAAACAAAAGATGCTCCTTGACATCCCAACCGTATTTAGGCATGTTCAACCCTCAATTCCCTTTTTCCTCAAAAAGTCCTTCGGAACTAGAAACATGGCAACTAAAATCGGAATCACAATCACTCCGATGATAAGGAAGAACAGCAGATAAGCCTGCGTCAGAACGAAAAACATCGCGTTCAATCCTAATCCAAACAGGACAGATATGGCAATCGCTGTCGCCCCAACCACCCATAACCCTGCAATCTGCTCCATCCTGTCCATATGCTTCTCCACGATTTGTCGCATAGGTGCTGTTAAACCGACAAAGGTTTAAATAAGTGATTTTTCCGATGGGGGCTTTTCATCGCGGGTTGAGTGCGACCTTGCCACCCCCATCGGATACTGTGTCGGGGTGATTCAGTTCGGCAAGCATCAAACAATTACTTTCTTGAACTCTTTTGGCGGCCTGCCCCTTGGCAGGTTTGTCTTTCGAGTGTGCCTTCTCGAACTGTAAAGCCTTGACAGATTCATCTTGAACATCCATTCACCCCTCATTGGCTTGCCCATTTTGAACTCCTTTCCATCTCCCTTATCTCACTTTCCTGTTGTTCCTCCTTGGTCGGCTTATAGAACTTCTTTTCCATAGTTTCACCACCTTCATTTTATCCTTCAAATTGAACAAGAGAAAGATGATTATTCCTTGTAGAAAGAAAATAAGGAAAACCCCAATTACAAGTGCTAAGTCCATCAAATCACTTCTTATTGCTTTTCCACTTTCCCATTTCCACGTTGATTTCCTCCAAGGGCTTCTTCCTGTCCACGTCATTCTGTTCAAAGACGTATGCCCTTGTTTTTCCTACTATGATGTCATATATTCCTGGTTTCATTCCTCACTCACCTCGCAGGGCTGCTTTTTTCCCTGCTTCATATGCTTCTTTCCATTTTGTTTGAAATGCTGCTTCGTTCACAACACCCCCTCTC
>Ga0172370_10009776_pt1 | contig 11148 bp, 10 predicted proteins | sample LakKiv5m_FD_114538 | JGI IMG/M metagenome (GOLD analysis project Ga0172370, IMG submission 114538) | Freshwater microbial communities from Kabuno Bay, South-Kivu, Congo - kab_022012_11.5m | ecosystem: Environmental > Aquatic > Freshwater > Lake | place: Democratic Republic of the Congo...
CACCCGCTATGATGCGAGGTGGGCCAACCAATTCAGGAAGAAGATGCAAATCTCCCTCTACACCTACGTCCTCCACTGCCTCTACCCCGGTCGACAGATTCATGGGCTCGTGATAGACGGCTTCTTCGTCCACAATGCGCCTCGTATTAAGAAGGACGGAACGCCGTATGCGAACGAGGGAGACAACGAGTTCCACCGTATTCCCATCGGGCGCTCTCCCGAGGCGATGAACAGCTGGGTCGTCCAACTATCCATCCTCCTGGAGGAATTGGAGAGGGACCTGGAGGAGTTGGCGGAGGCAGAGCCCACTGACCCCTACCTCACCTGCTTCCGGGAAAACACTGAAGCCTGTGGGGATTTCCGCGGTTGTCCCTTCCTCGACTTCTGCGCGATAGGGAAGAACCCCCTTCGTTGGAACGGCCCGCCCAGCGGAATGCACCTCGAATGGTGGGATCCTCGTGGCGAGCAAGACTCCCTCCCGACAAAGAACGTCGTCCAACTAGAGGCCCTTCCTGTGGAGGCAGCGGAATGACCCAGTCGAAAGCGGCACAAAGAGATCGGCAGGCATTGCTTGCCAAGATAAACGCGATACGCACTGCCTACGCGGAATCAAGTAGTGCGTGGCAGAACTTCCTAGTCTATGGTGGCTTCGGGACAGGAAAGACCACGCTCGCCACGACCTGCCCAACCCCCGTCTTCATCGACTGTTTTGACAAGGGGGGAACGAAGACCGCCGCCCTTCAGGACCTAATAAAGAAGGGCGACATCATCGTTGAGAACAAGTGGGAGCAGGACTCCTGGCAGCGCCCCGTCGCATTCGGGGAGTGGGAGAGGGAGATGTTCAAGAGGGAGCGAGAAGGCTTCTTCGAGTTCATCGGGACCTACTACCTCGACTCTGTCACCTCCTGGGCAGGAAGCATGATGTATGAGATCCTGAAGAAGGGAGACAAGTCAGGAAGTAGAACGGGGCAGAAGCCACAACTCCAGGACTACCTAACCCAGAAGATGACGGCGGTGGACTGGATCGGGAGGATGATGAACTACCCCTGCCATGTCGTGGTGACGGGCCATATCGGCACGGACAAGGATGAGGTGACGGGGAAGATCGAGACTTCCCTCCTCCTAGCCAATCGAGTGGCGTCAGAACTCCCCAACCTCTTCGACGAGAAATACGTGGCGGTTGCGGCGAAGGGGGGCAAATACAGCCTACTGACGCAGAATGATGGCTACTACCAGGCCGAGACGCGCATGGGAGGTGGCACGTTCAAGGAGCACGAAGAGCCCGACATCCGTGCCCTACTGAAGAAGGCGGGGAAGAACTACGACAATCGCCCCAGCTTCTACGAAGAGGAGGGGAGTAATGGCTGAGCCGCAGAGTGTCGAGAACTACACCTCCATCCCCGGTGTGGTGGGGGTAGGAGGGGGCCTCAAGCTCACGGGTGGGGTAATCACAGAGAGGCGCTGTATTACCTTCCTCGTGGAGAAGAAACTCCCAGCGCGGAAACTCCCGGAAGTGGAGCGCATCCCCAAGTCCTTCGACAACCTCCCCACGGACGTAATCGAGGTGGGGCAATTCACCGCGGACTGTGGCACGAGCGGCGCCGGCGTTACGCAGAAGCCCTTCATGGCGGGCGACGAGATTGGTCCGGTGGATTGTGCCCAAGCGGGCAGCGCCGGCCTGCTCCTCCGCCTTCCTATGGAAGGCCGCTATGGGATCGTAGGGTATGGCGACTACCTCCTCACCAACTACCACGTCGTCTTCCCCATCTCCCGTGCCTTCACCTCCGCCTTCGGCCGCCACATCCGGCAGTCGGTAGGAGAAGGGTGGCGCCGCATTGGCACCGTGATGCGCGACGTGCGCCCTCTCGGAGGGGCCGCCGTGAACCAGGCAGACGCCGCCCTCGTCGAGTTGCAAGCCTGCGATACAACAGAGCAAGTCTACGAGGGGCAGGAGTGGGACGCCTTCATCGACGAGATCCTGCAAGGAGGTGGCCGGGTGAACCCCCTCTTTCCGCACTACCATGAGGAATACAACGCCCGCCATAGGGATACAGCCTCCCCCTGGGGCTTCCGCCCGCCTCCACTTGGGATCAGCACCCCGGTCCTAGGGACGAAGGCGTGGAAGAGCGGCCGAACCACGGGCGTGACCAACCTCGTGTGCATAGTGACGGGCCTAACCACGACCGTAAACTACCCTGCGCCGAACGGCGTGTGCAAGTTCGCAGGGCAGTGCATCTTCACCACCATCGACGGCACACCGCCGTCCTCAGGTGGAGACTCGGGCTCCGTCGTCGTGGACGAATACAACATGGCGACCGCCCTCCTATTCTCCCGCAGCGGCCCTTACGCTGTAGGCACCCCTCTCCCCACCGTTCTCGATAGCCTCCTCCATGAATCCGAGAGGGAGCGCCTCAACTACCCCATGCGTGCCCTACCCACCCGTGACTGGTAGGAACCGGAGACTCCTACCCTAAAGTTACGTCAGAATCTGACCTAGCCTGAGAAGAAAGAAGAAAGAAGAAAGAGGAAAGAAATGGCAGACATCACCAGGACGCAGGAGATGGTCAACGAACTAGCGTCGAAGATCGGCATATTCTCCTCCTGGACACAGGTCGGGGGAACGCTGATCCAGATCGCCGCCCTTCTCAGCCAAATCTCCCCCCGCCAGGGGCTCACCGAAAGGAGGGAATTCGTCTATGGCGCCCTCGTGGCCCTGAACTTCACCTACAACTGGGACATGAAGACGCAGCCGGAGGAGACGGAGATCACCATCCTCTGGATGTTCACGCAGTTGGCCATTCGCTAGCCCTACCCCTTCCCTACCCTAGAAAAACGAGGACCAAGTGAACGAGCAGAACGAGACCAGCCTCATCGACGTCAACCTGGACGACCAGCAGGACATCGTCACCCTCCCCGCCGACACCGAGATCGAGCTCCGCGTTCAGAATGCCTCCGTTGAGGAGCGGAAGAAGCTGCCCGGCCGTTACAACCTGAAGCTCGTCCTGGAGGATCCCACCGATCCCCTCGTCGAATACATCAGCGTGTGGATCGGGATGCCCTGCTCTGCGGACAGGGACGACGACATCCGCAAGTATTCCAAGGCGTGTGAGCGGTGGAAGGGTATGCTCGCAGCGTTTGGGCTGGAGAGCACGCCCCGCGACGCGAGGGACTTCGTCGGCCAGAACGTGACGGTTATCGTGGGGAGCGAAACCGATCCGCAGTATGGCACGCGTAACACCGTGAAGCGGTGGGTGAGTAACGCCCGCTAGCGTTCCACGTAAGAATGGGCAGGGGGCACCCGCCTCCTGCCCATTCTTCTTATCCAGAGGGGAAGAGATGGAAACCCGCCGTATATCCATTGACGTTCCAAAAGATATGTTCGATAGACTGGGCCGCGCTATCCCCCATGGACAGCGTGGCTTCGTCTTTCGCTACCTCGTCACCCTCATCGACCGTGCCATAGAGGAGGACAAGGAGGGCACCCTCACCCAGCTCTACTCTGCTCGCCTGGAGTTGGGCAACCTCCTGCCCGAACCCGCGGTGATTGAGGAGGAAGAAAAAGATGGCGCGCCTTGAAAACCTCAAGCCTTCCATCTCTGAGTTGGAGGAGAAGGAAGCCCGAGAATTGGTAGCTAGTGTCCGCCTTAACAGACGGACGGTGGTGCAAACCATGAAGACCCCCGTAACTCCCACGAAGCGTGTCGCCCTCGTGAACAAGATGGACGCACCTGCCCTTGAGGCCCTTCTCGCCGCCCTGGAGGAACTGGAATGAGTACCACCCGAATGGAGGACATCGCCCTCGACACCATCGACCTGGGGGACCGTGCTCGTGTCCATTACGATGGCATCGGCGAGTTATGGAAGACTATCGAAGAGCAGGGCCTCATCCACCCCATCGCAGTGTGGGACAAGGGAGATGGCACCTTTCTTCTGTTGGCGGGCGGGCGCCGTTACATGGCACACGTCTTCGGGAAGGCGGCCACCATCGCTGCCCGCATTTACGAAGGCGAACTAGACGAACTCGACCAGAAGATAATTGAGCAGGTTGAGAATCTCCAACGCTCTAACCTGGGGTGGATGGAGGAGGCCGCCCTCAAGGAGAAGATCCATCACCTCATGCAGGAGAAGCACGGTGTGGCCCTGCCCGGCAGCACTAGCGGCCACACCCTCACCGATACAGCCCGCCTCCTGGGGGAGAGCCGCGCCCTTGTGAGCGAGGACATCAAGCTAGCGAAGGCTGCCCGTGAGCGTCCTGAGATCGCGAAGGTAGCAGACAAGAGCGCCGCGAAGCGCCTCCTCAAGCGCACCCTTCAGCAGGAACTAAGTGCGGCAGCGATGAAGAAACACAAGGAGGAGCTAGCGAAGGGCGGAGGAGATCCCGCAAGGGAGGCCCTCCTGAACTCCTACATCGTCGGCGACTTCTTCGAGCACGCCAAACAAATACCAGACAACTCCTTCAACATGGTCGAATGCGATCCGCCCTATGCAATCGACCTACACGCGACAAGGGCGAGGACGCAGGACAGCGCAACCCTCGACGACTACAACGAAGTCGAGAGCGAGGACTACCCGGCCTTCATAGATCGCCTCACGCACGAATGCTACCGGGTGCTGGTGCCCGGCGGCTGGTGTGTCTTCTGGTATGCCATGATCTACTGGCACCAGCTCGTCCTGGATAAGTTGCGGGAGGCTGGCTTTACCACCTTCGGCGTGCCAGCAATCTGGTACAAGCCGAATGGGCCCGGCCAGACCCAACGGCCAGACCTCATCCTCGGCAGCTGTTGGGAACCCTTCTTCTACGCGAGGAAGGGAATGGGCACCCTCTACTCACCAGGCCAGTCCAACCTCTTCCCCTTCAACGTCATTGCTTCGGAGAATAAGATCCACCCCACAGAGCGCCCCATCGAACTAATGGCCGCCTTGTTGGACATCTTCTCCCCGCCCGGTGGGCGCGTCCTAGTGCCCTTTGCTGGAAGTGGCAACACATTGTTGGCGTGTAGTAACACGGGGCGGAAGTGCCTCGGCTACGACCTCAGCGAGTCCTACAAGACCAACTTCGCAGGGCGGGTTCTGAAGGGGAAGGTTGGCCAGTTCCTATCCTATCGAATCAAAGGAGCCTAGCAATGGACGCAGTGTATAAGGAGGGCCCACACGGCGCGAGGATTGCCTTGGTGGGTGAGGCGCCGGGCGCTGACGAGGTCGCACAGGGGCGTCCCTTCGTAGGACGCTCTGGCCGTCTGCTCGACCAAACTATGGCGCGGGTAGGCATCCTCCGCCCATACTGCTACCTAGACAACGTGTTCCAACGAAGGCCACCCGACAACGACGCGGCTATCTGGATCTCCACGAATAATCGTGGCGACGTGACGACCAGCGACTTCTGGAAGGAGAGCCAAGCCGCGCTTGTAGAACGCCTCTGCGACGTCCACCCTAACATCATCGTGGCCCTTGGCAACATCCCCATGTATACGTTGGTGGAAAAGTGGGGCATCACGAAGCGCCGCGGCTCGATCTATTGGAGTGAGGCCGTCGGTGCCAAGGTAATCTGCTGCCTCCATCCAAGCGCCGCCCTACGCCAATACCTCTACACCTACCTCCTCACCTTCGACCTGATGCGTGCGAAGGCGCATTCCTCCACCCCACTCTACACCCCATTGGAGCGCAACCTTCTCCTCAACCCCTCCCGTGAGGAGGTCTTCTCCTTCCTGGAACGGTGCAAGGGGGCCCTGAGTGTGGGGGTGGACATCGAGGTGTCGCGGGAAGAGGTAAGCCATATTGCCTTCGCCCTTTCCCCAACGGAGGCCATCTGCATTCCCTTCTACCAGAAAGGCCACGACTACTGGGATCCCCCTACGGAGACTGCCATCTGGCAGGAGATCGCCGTCGTCCTGGAGGATGCCAGGATTGAGAAGATTACGCAGAATGGTACCTTCGACGTCACCTTCCTCTTTCGCCGCTTTGGGATTCGAACCTGCCCCGTCCACGACACCATGATCGGCCAGGGCATCCTCTGGCCTGACTTCCCCAAGGGCCTCGACTTTATCACGAGCCTGTATTGCAACGGGGAACCTTACTACAAGGACGATGGGAAGAAGTGGATTAAGAATCCCTTCGGCGCCGATGAACTCGCCTTCCAACGCTACAATGCCATGGACGCGGCCGTCCTTATGGAGGCATGGCCCATCATAGCGGCGGACTTGGAACGTGCGGGTAATGCCGAGGCGTATGAGGAACAGCGGGCCCTCATCGAACCCCTCGTCTTCATCGGGGAGCACGGCCTCCACATCGACCACGGAAAGAGGGAAGCCCTATCGGCCGCAAACGAAGAGGAGATCAAGACGAAGGAGGCGGAACTAGCCGCTCTCTGTGGCACTCCCCTCAACTACAACTCGCCCAAGCAAGTCAAGGAATACTTCTACATAACGAAGGGAGCGAAGCCATACACGAAGGATGGGAAGATCACCACAGACGACAAAGCCCTGAAGCGCCTGGCGAGTAAGGGCTACCGGGAGGCCCAACTCATCCTCGACTTGCGCCATGCAAGGAAGATGCAGGGCACCTACTACGAAATGGTCTTCGATGCAGACGGTCGCCTCCGCTGCTCCTACAATCCCATAGGCACGAAGAGCGGAAGAATAAGCAGCAGCAAGACCATCTTCGGGACAGGTGGGAACTTGCAGAACCAGCCGCCCGAGATGCAAGCCTGCATGGGCCCCGATGAAGGCTACCTTGCCATAAGTATGGACCTCGGCCAGGCGGAGAATCGGGTGGTGGCCTTCGTTGCCCGTGAGACAAGGATGATCCAGGCGTTCGAGCAAGGCCTAGACATCCACCGCTATACGGCCGCTATGCTCCACAACATCCCCTATGAATCCGTAACGAATGAGCAGAGGCAGGACGGGAAGAAGGCGAATCATGGCCTGAACTACGACCTCGGTTACCTCTCCTTCGCGATGCATTACCAGTTGGAGAACGCGCGGGCGAAGCAGATTGTAGAGGCCTACCACCAGATCTACCCGCGCGTCCGCGAATGGCACGCCCAAGTCCGTGCCGCCCTTGGGAAGGATCGCACGATCAGCAACTGCTTTGGGCGAAAGCGTGTATTCCGGGATAGGTGGGAAGATGCCCTATTCAAGGAGGCCTACTCCTTCTGCCCACAGTCCACTGTAGCGGCGAAGACCAATCGTGATGGCGTGTGCTTCCTCTATTACTCCAGTGATCCCCTTCTGAAAAGGGCAATGCTCCTCAACACCGTCCACGACTCCATCAAGTTCCAAGTCCCTATCACCATGTCCCCCGAAGACATCACCGAAATTATCCTACGCCTCAAGGCCCAACTAGAAACCCCCATCCAATGGCAAGACCTCTCCTTCTCTATCCCAGTCGATACCAAGATAGGATTTACCCTGGGGGAGGAGGACATGATGGGATTGAAGGCCCCCCTTGTGAACAAGATCGGGCGGGAAGGGGTAGTCGAAAAGGTGAGGGAACTTCTAGGGGGGCGGTAGGATGGAAAGGCATACAACGGACTGGGTGGAGGACTTCCTCCAGTATTCGGAGAACAGTGAGCCCCCCGTCATATTCCGCCGGTGGGTGGCCATTGGCTGCCTAGCTGCCGTTCTCCAGCGGAAGTGCTGGGTGGAACTCGGAGTGGAAGTCTTCTACCCCAACTTCTACATAATTCTCGTCGGCCCTCCCGCAAGTAGGAAGGGAACGGCGCTTCGCTTCGGTACCTCTATACTGGACAGGATCGGCCTGCCCGTAGCAGCAGACGCCGGTAGCCGCCAGAAGTTGATAGATCGCCTCGTCCACTCCAACGTAACGGAGGGTGCCGGGAATCTCACCCTTAACCACAGCTCCCTTACCATCATCTCCACTGAGCTAACGGTCTTCCTCGGTTACCAAAACTTGGAACTCCTCTCTGACCTATGCAAGTGGTTCGACTGTGAACCACGCTACTTGTATGAGACGCATTCGCGGGGGGAGGAGGAAGTAATCAATGTGTGGGTGAACCTACTCGGAGCAACCACCCCGATGCTCCTCCAAACCTCGCTGCCAGAGGGGGCCATTGGAAGCGGGTTCACAAGCCGTGCCATCTTCGTCTACGCCCCGGACAAGGGGAAGGTCGTGCCCGTTCCCTTCCTCTCCACGGAGCAGAAGGAGTTGAAGGAACGCCTCTTCCTCGACCTCGCTCATATCAGGGGGCTCGCAGGAGAGTTCAAGCTATCGAAGGCTGCCCTCGACTTGTATTGCGATTGGCGCCTAGAGACGGAGGAACACCCTCCCTTCTCGGACCCAAAACTCGACTTCTACAACCAAAGGAGGCCCTGTCACATCCTCAAGCTCGCCATGATCTGTAGCATAGCGAAAGGGGACAGCCAGATCATAGAGGAGAATGACATGGCGAAGGCGATCTGGACCTTGGAAGAGACGGAGAAGGACATGCCTAAAGTCTTCCAAGGTGTCGGAAACAACCGCCTTGCGGCAATCCAGATCCGCCTAGAACGAATGCTCGAAGTAAGGAGGAAGCTCTCCCTCCAGGAGATCCACAACACCTTCTACAGTGACGCAAACAATGCTGAACTTGGGGACATCCTTGCCTCCTTAGAATCGCGGGGCATCTGTCGCATCTCCGCGAGGCAGGGCCTCGTGTTCTTCCGTAATCAGGCTATGTCAGATTCTGACCTAGCCTTAGAATAGGAGAAAGAAATGGACGCCGCGAAAATCCTAGAGGAGTTGAAGAAGGCAGGGAAGATCAGCGAATCGGACATCCTCGAAGTGCAGGAAGCTACGCCTGAGTTGAAGGAACTCGTGGACGCCTTCCACCTCCTGCTAGCCCTTGGGGACCAACAGCAAGTTTACCACAAGGAGTCCTTAACGGCGGAAGGATGGAATGAGGCCGCACATATCTATTGGCGGAAGATAACCGCGAAGATCATCAATGAGTTCGGGAGCCTGGATACAACGAGAAAGGCGCTAGCCCGTGCCATTGAGACACAGAAGCGCCTTTCCCGGGAGGAATTACTCCTCCTCGACTGTATCAGGGACCGCTCGAAACTATTCGATTGGATCGGTATTCGCCCCTAAGCACGCGGCGTAGACGGGCCGCCGCTCCCCTTCGGGCGCGGGCGACGGCCTTCTCTAACATCTCCTTCTTCCTTCCGTCCGACATCCCCCGATAGCCCGGCCTCCGCATCGCCGCAACTAGGGCCTTCTTCGTTACCGCCCCATAGAGCGCGGCATATTCGTAGAAGATATCCCCGCCTATATCCACCTTCTGCCCCATAAACTGGATGTGGCGATCTGGATAATCTGGGTAGGGCATCCCAACCGTGCGGTGAAGGCGCGCCAACTCCAACTCCGTGTAGTCCCAACTAGCAGGGCTTGTTTTAAAGGGCAGCCACTGAAGAAGGGCGCCATCCGTCACCTCTATCGTCTCCCCAAAACGATCCAACTTAAAGCGCCCTGGCGATTCATCGTAGAGGAAGGCACCGAAGGGAATAACCTGCGCCCACTGATCCAGCCAATCCATCGACTCCCGAAGGGTGCGGCTACCGTAGAAGGCGGAGGCGATCCCTTCCTCCCGAATAGGCTCCATGACGTGGCGTAGGGAGCGCCACAACGCGGCCCCGGGCACCATGTTCGTAGGAATCCGCTTCACCTCCTCCCGCCACCATCCCTTCTGCCGGGTCGCAGAATCCACGAAGTCCAGGTAAGAACTCTCAAGGACACTGCTAACAACCGTAGTAGCGACCGTCCCAAAGTCATCAAGGATGGAGTTTACCCTCCTATTCAACACCTCCCCATCGTTCTCATTGGGAGGCATGAGGACCATCTCCCTGTCTTGCCGGCGGAACTTCTCCCGAAGATTGGCGATCATAGCGAGTGGGAGGGAGAAGGGCTCCGCCCTCTGATACGACACCCACCGATCCCCGAAGCGGACAGCGAAGGGAATCTTCCCCTGTGCGTAGAAGGCCGCACGTTCCGCGGGATTCGTTGGCTGCGAGCCCGTTATCCTATCATCCTCCTCATCCCCGCCGAAGAACATGGCCGATATGATGAGGGTAATGAACGCCCCCTCAATCTGCTTCGCTATGACTTCGGCAGGACTGCGCCCACCCGTCGTCACCAACCCAACTCCGGGCGTCATCTCAATGCCACGCTTCAGCAAGTTCGAGATGGTGATGATGAAGGGCATGACTGGCCACGCGCCCTTGTTCCTAATGTGGACCATCGCCCGGGTGATCGCATCGGGTCGGTCCATGAAGGTTGCATACCGGGCGAATTCCGCGGCCTCCGCCTCCTGCGCCACCGTGGGATTCTGCATTGTTTGGTCGTGTGGGATCTTGTGCAAGCGGAACTCCCTCTCCGCAATCACCTCCATCTGCGCCGAATACGCGAGGCTCTTGAAGTAAAGATCCACCGTCTTCATGATCTTCAGGGGGAGCGTTAGGACGCGCCCGACGGAGCGGACGAAGGGGTTCGGTGCATGTTCCCAGGCGCTCCACGCCTTCCCCAGCTCATCCTCGATGAGGGTAATATCATGGCCGAAAACATCGGGGTTCATGATTCCCCTCTCCTTGATAGCCTTCCAGATGATGGAGTTCCTATTCTTCATTCCTGCGAACATAGGAACGATCTCACTCATGAACACCTGCTGATGCTTCCCCATGAGTTGGGGGAAGAGCTTGGTCATGAAATGAGAACGAAGGCCCTTATCGACGGCGCCAACAAGAGCGCGGTGCGGGAATTGCCACCCAAGCCAGAGGGTCTGGCTCCCAAAGTTTACGGACTGCGTCTTCGGCGACCAGAGGAGGTTTGCAGCGTATAGCTCGCGAATGTAGTCCTGAAGGGAAGGCACCTTCAGTTTGGCCTCCGCCTCCTTAATCTTCCCCTCCTCAAGAAGGCGCACCACCTCCTCGCGGACGCGCTTGGGTAGCTTCTTATCCAGCACGTCGGCATACTTCATCAAGGTTTCGGGGGTGAGGGCAATGCGCCGGGAATTGAGGAGACGCCCCGCATCCGCGGAGAGGTTGGAGGCGGCGTCAAAGAGCATGTTCCTTTCCTGCTCCAGGAAGTCCCGGACCGTCTTATCAGTCTGCTTTGCCGCCTGCCCGAGGGAGCGAAGGAGTTGTGCATCCGTGTAGA
>Ga0172370_10009777_pt1 | contig 11148 bp, 11 predicted proteins | sample LakKiv5m_FD_114538 | JGI IMG/M metagenome (GOLD analysis project Ga0172370, IMG submission 114538) | Freshwater microbial communities from Kabuno Bay, South-Kivu, Congo - kab_022012_11.5m | ecosystem: Environmental > Aquatic > Freshwater > Lake | place: Democratic Republic of the Congo...
ATGTCATCACCTCAAGTGATCGTCTACCTTAATTTTAACACTAATTCGTGGTTTACTTAATACCACCTATATGGCAAAAATTATTTATGGCCTATCCGGCCAAGGGTTTGGCCACTCGACTCGCACCAAAGAAATCATCAGACATTTAATGGATTGCGGACATCAAGTGAAAATATTCACTTATGGCCAAGCATTGTTTATGTTGGAAAAAGAATTCGGCCACATTGTTTTCGAAGTGCCCGGCCTGATTTTAAATTACAAAAACAATAAGTTGCAATACGGCAAAACGATTTTGCTCAATGCGCAAAAAATCGCCAAACAAGCCAAGCACTGGAATAAAATTTCTAAAGTTTTTGCCGACTTTCAGCCGGATCTAGTGATTACCGATTTTGAACCGATAACGGCTTTACTGGCCAAAACCAATAAAAAACCATTGATCTCTATTGATAATCAGCACCAGTTAACTAACACTAAAATAAAATTAGCTAAAAAGTTTCTTAAAGAACTATTAGCTGACCAAATAGTCATCAAATCGATGGTTTGGGGCGCAAAATATTATCTACTCACCTCATTTTACGAAACCCAACCGAAAGATAAAAAAACTTTTTGGTTTCCGCCAATAATCAGGCAGGAAATATTAGATTTAAAGCCAACCAATCAGGATTATATTTTGGTGTATGAGGGTGCCGATTTTGGCAATACCATAAAACAGTTTAAGCACTTGAATTATAACTTCGTCGTTTTTAACGCCAGCAGAGAAGAGCAAGACGATAACATAACTTACAAAAAATTCTCCACTGACGAGTGGCTCAAATATTTAGCCGGTGCCAAAGCCGTAATCAGCACTGCCGGACTCAGCCTGATTTGCGAATCAATTTACCTGCAAAAACCATACTTGGCATTGCCAATCCAAGGACAGATCGAACAAATAATCAACGGGATTTATTTGGAAAAAATGGGCTTTGGCAAAACTTTAGACAAATTTCAAATCACTGATTTTAAAAAGTTTATCTCCGAGGAAAAAAATTACCGCCATAATCTATCTCAAGCCGAGGCCTGCGGCAATAAAAAAATGTTTGATAAATTAGATTCGGTTATTAAAGAAATCATTAAAAATTCTTGAATAACTTAGTCATTTCCCGAACGGTTTTTATTTCAATCTTTTCTTTTTTTATAATTTCTACAACCCCTCTTAAATAATCCGATGGCCACGGGCAATAACCCTCGCCATCCAAGCCATGACCCCGCAGAATTAACCAACTATTTGCTGGCAACTGGCTGATCTTTTTTAAAGTTTCGGCAATCGGCAATTCAGCCTCAACCGGATCCCAAGAAACAAGATTAAAAAAATCTAATTTTTTTATTGAGTTGTATATCTTTTTGCCATCACATAACCTAATAGAACTATATGGCGGTTGGCTCAAAGGCTTAAGGCCGTGAGGCATCGCCAATGAATACGGACCGGGACTGAACTGCTTAATAAATTCTAACGATTCATAATATTCTTTAGACGCCTCTTGACCGACTGGGTCAATATGAGAAAAGGTATGCGAACCGATTTCATATCCAACGTCTGCTATTTTTTTCCATTCATTATAGTCACCATGGTTAGCGCCAACGTTTGATGAGTCCTCTATCTTGCATTGACTGGGACTAAGCCAGCCAGTCACAATATAAAAAGTTGCCTTGTTGGGACTAATGATATTATAAACCTTATTGGCGCTATTTATAAGCGCGTCATCAAAAGTCAATGAAGCATATCTGTTTATTTTTGGCTTGGTAAAAAATTTAAACATAAAAAATTATAATAAGCTAACCAGACGTTTTAACTGTCTATAAGATTTCATTTTTATCTTTAACAGTAATAAAATATCAGCATCTACAAAAAATAATTCTAATGGCAAAAAAAATAATTCCCTTAAAATGAATCTTAAATCGTATGACAGAGAATCTAAATCAAGATTTCTTCTTAAGATGTATTCAGATAAATAGGATAAATTATACATTTTTACCGACAGCCTGATGCTTTTTGGCGTGTACAACCCATCTTTATTTCGATATTCAGACGGAGCGCGATAATGATTGATTGGAAACTCATCTATAAAGTAAGAAAAATCTGGCCAAAAGATCTTTATTTGACTGATTAAATCTTTATCTTCGTGGAAGAAACGGATATTTTCGTTAAAACTGACATAATCAAAAACCTTTCTACGAACAGACATGTTGCCTCCGGCCATATTGCCGATTTTGAAAAAATCGATTTTGCCGCCTTCTTCTTTAATCATTAACTCTTTCATTTCTTGGTCATAAATCTGGCCTTGGCCGACAAAAAATTTATTTTGACAATGCAACCGATAAATTCGGTTTAGCCAATATTCATCAACTTCGCAATCATCATCCATAAACACCAGCAACTCCCCGTTGGAATTTTCAATGCCTTTATTGCGTCCGACAGAGCTGCCGATTTTTTTTTCCTGAAAAACTTTTATACTACTATTCTTTTTTTGATACTCTTGCAGATACGAGTACGTACCGTCATTAGAATTATTATCGACGATGACTATCTCGTAAGGCAGGGCCTTGAAATTCAATCGCTCCAAACTAGGCAATGAATAATTTTTAAGGGCATCAAGGCGATTGCGGGTCGTGATTATTACTGATATCTTATTTATTCTATCACCTAAAATATCGGCTGTAATTTTTTCAATTAATAAATTTGGCAATATTTTTCCATTATATTTGCTATTTAGTTTCTGATATGTTTTTTGTGGTAAATAAAATAAATAACCTTTCATTTTATTTAATATTAAGCTTGATTGTTGTTTCATGATTTTTTACTTAATCTAAATATCTCTTTGTCAGGTACTCGACGCATTGGTTGAATTTTCCTTCTCAATTTTATGATCTTGGGCAAATTTATTAAACTATAATAAAAAGATAAAAATGGAATAATCAAAAATTTAAATCTCTTTATGAAAAGTTCCTTTTGACTGAATAGCGGTATTAATCTGCCATTCTCTAACTTTATGTTAAATAAATAGCCCAAACAATATAGTACAAAATAATCAAAAAAAATCAGTGGGAATGACTTAACGATATTTTTAAATTCATAATTTTTTAAAATAGTATAAAGCGAGTTTCGACGGCAAAGAAAAATCTTTTTAAATTGATACTTTTTCCAAGTAGCGCTTCCCTTATGATAAACGACGGCGCTTGGCTCAAATATGATCTTATAACCCAACAAGTTAGCTCGATAACCCCAATCTAAATCTTCGAAATAAGAATAATAGCTTTCATCCAGTAATCCAACTATGTCAAAAGCCTCATTCTTAATCAAGGTAGCCCCCCAACAACTAGCCAAAATATATTTTTGAGTATTTTTAATTTCCGAAAACCTTTTATTAAAATTAATGTCCAAACCATAACCATTAAAAGTAAATTTGCCTCCTTGACTGTTAATTATTTCTGGTCGATCATAAAAAAACATATTAGAAGCTACGGCCACGATATTTTTTTCTAATTCTATAGCAACAACGAGACGCCTCAACCAATCTTTGTCAGCTTTCGTATCATTATTAATAATAGCCAAATATTTTGGCTGATATTTTTCTCGAGCATAAACAATTGCTAAGTTAACCGCTTTGGCAAAGCCTTGATTACAAGATAAAGCCAAAATATCAATATTTGGAAAATTATTTTTTACAAAATTAATACTATTGTCAGTGGAACAATCATCCACTAAAATTATTTTTAATTTTTTATAACTTTGATTAAATAATGACGTTAGACATTCTAATAAATGCTCTAAACCATTAAAGTTTGGCACTATTACCACGATTGCTACGGCATCATTAAATAATTCTGATAATTGATTCATTAATTTATTTCTGGCTTAAATTTTATTTTTAAACTTGATTAAAAAATAATATAAAGATGGCAATAGCTTCTTTAAAATAATCCCAAACATACCCGATATCTTATTCAATAAAAGCCTTAATCGAATCGGCATTGTTCGCATTATTAAACGATAATAGTTTTTTTTCATATCAGATCGGCTCCATATTGCCACTGGATCAAGACGATTATTCAAATCAATCAGATCAGCCTTGTTAAGGTTATTCTTCCATGTATTATAAATAGAACCACAATAATCCAAGGATTTTTGATGAGAAATAAAATGAGTCGTAACTGACTTTATTCCATTCAGCTTAATTTGGTAATCTATTAAATGGTTATGATGCAAACAGTAGATTGGCGATAAGCTATCCCACTGTCCAGCAAAATACATACTCAAAACAAGTTCGTCTATTCCGCCGACATCATTTTGATATTTATAAAACAATTGTTTTAGATCCTCGAATGTTTGGTTAGTAATAATGTCCGTATCGATGATAAAAAATCCCGAACTAAGTATTGGAAGATTGCGGCCAAAGACCTTTAGGTCTCGAAGCTGAGAAGCTTGCCTTAATTTGTAGAATTTAAAAAAGTGCTTAAGCTTTGTCTGCTTGAATGAAGGATAAGAAAAATTACCCAGGGCAGACATCTTATTTGTGTCTAAAAACACATCCAAAGAACAATTTACAATCAAGTCAGCATCAAAAAAAATTATTTTATTCCATTTTTTAAATTCCTCAGTAAATAAATAAAAATTACTCAATATCACCGGAGACCAACGGCCGGCTAATTTTTCAGCTAATGGCTTGCATCTTTTGACTAAAATCCCCTTATCAATAAACCATTTTAAATCATCTTCCGGAATTTCATACGCCAGAAGCATGTAATCGCCTTGCCAACCAGAGTTAAAATAGATACTACTAAAAAGCTGCTTAGCAAAATCAAGATAATTTTTATCAGCTAAGGTAACGAGAATATTTTTTTTAGAATCACTTATTTTATTTTCCATCGTTGTGTTCATAATGCGTCATAAAATACGACATAAAAATCATTAAACGTTATAAAGCTTAACGACTATCGCCCTTAAATATTCAGCCGCTTGCCGATAGCGATTTTCGGCTAGAGGAATATCTAAAATATCAGACGGGATACTTGTTGTCTGGCCATAATTAATTATTATCGTCTTACGAATAAAATTGCTCTTAACTACTTTTATTGATACTGGCAAAATCGGACACTTAGTTTGGGTGTACACTTCAACAACTCCTCGTTTAAATTCACCAATATTATCTTCATTTATGACCCGACCTTCTGGAAAAATAAGGACAGACTCTCTCTTTATAATTGCTTGAATTAACGGCTTTATTTTTGCTTCGAAATCCGACTCTTTAGGAATAACAATGGCTCCATAAAGACAATGTAAAAGGTCGATTAATTTTATACGATTAATATTTTTAGCGATTTTATGATCAAACTTTTTTGTTGCATAAACTCGAATCGGAATTGTCCTTATAAAAATTTGAAATGGCAAATTATTTATGACATGCCAAGCGTCTAGAAGACTTTTATGATTAGATATGATAATAATTTGATCACTGAAATTATTTTTAAAATGCGGATCAAAATTTATTTTTGCCGAATAAAATAAGCGCCGATATAACCAATATAGAACGTAAGTTAAGAAAAAAACCGTTTGATTAATAAATCTTTTCATTGTTTCTATGCCTTAAACATCAAATTGCCAATCAGCGTCATTAAAAGTAAGATATATATTCGAAATAGACGTCTTATTATAAAAATCATAACAACCGAAAAAGGCATTCTTAACGGGCCTATATTTTTGTTTTTTTAAAATAGCTTTAATGTGCTGATCGGACGCCATTATGACTATTTGCTTAGCGCCTAATCCTTGACAGTAGCATTCAATCATATTAAACACATCATAATTAACCGCCCTGTTTAAAATTAAAATATCCTTAATATAAATAACAAAATCTTTAGACTTCATGGAAAAATACCCAATTAATTTACCTTTAAATTTTAAAACAAAAAGCCTTTGATTTTCTGGGGAATCAATAATTCGCCACTTTAAATACTTCCAATTTCTACAAATAGCAATATGTATTTCCTGACTTTTTATCATCCAAAATTTATCAATCTCTTGAGCCATATCACCATTAATTATCTCCTTAATGCTATACGGACTTGTTTCTATTCGTTGACTGGACATTAATATTTTAAGAGGAACTTTTTTCCTAAAGATTTTTATTTTTAAAATCACGCCAAAATTATTATGGTTAATTGCACCAGTTATTTTTTTATAAATCATGATTAACTTTTTACGGCCGCTGAAACCCCAAGCCAGAAAATCAGGTTCCTTCATAAAAATTTCCAGACCGCGTTTTAAAAAGTTTTGATTACGGTATTCAGGAAGTAAGCAAATATCAACATTTTGACGAACGGTTCTTTCTTTCTCAGAGCTTTTACCAATATTAGCCAGCGATCCGATATGTCCGACTATTTCCCCAAACGCATTAATAGCCACAATAATTTTCGGCGGTTCTGGACAAGCTAAATATTTCCATCGCCACTTTTCAATAGTCATTTCATTATTAGAAAAAACAGTATTAAAAACTCTAATAATTCCAATCTCGTCACCCGATCTATATTGTCGAAGAGTAAAGACGGGACGTGGAGTTTTTTTAAACTTATGCGCATATTTATATAAAGATGGCAACATTTTATTTATAAAAGCACCAAGCACGCCTATTAAGCGTTGAAGATAAAATCTAGCCCAAATAACAATAACTCGTCTTTTAAGGCGCCAATGAAACCTGCTTACCTCTTTATCGCCCCATATTTTATGAGCTGGCAATCTATTATTCAAATCAATGCCATCTGCCCTACTAAGATTCTTTTTCCATATTTCATAAATGGAATCACAATAATCCATCGGTTTTTGATAAGAAATAAAATGAGACGTCACCGCCCCTATTCCTTTAAAGCTTACTCCATATTGTTTTAAAAAATTAAAATACAAACAATAAATCGGCGATAATCCTCTCCATTGTCTGGCAAAGTACAGACTAAGTATAAATTCATCGGTACCGCCGATAATATCCTGATATTTTACTAATAACAATTTAAGATCATCAAATGTTTTAGTAGTTATAATCTTAGTATCAACAACAAACAAGCAACTTGTAAACATGGGTAAATTAACGTCTATTTGGCTAAACTCTTTTTGGCTCAGATTATGCGACCTTAAAATATGTTTCAATTTTACTTGTCTAAAAAATGGCCGAGATAAATTACTTAAGCAGGCTATTTTGTTCGTATTTAAAAGATTGTCTAGCGAACCATTGACTACAACGTCAGCATCAAAATATATTATTTGATCCCATTTTTTTAATTCTGACTCAAATAAATATAATTTGCTTAAAACAACCGTTGGCCAACGTCCGGCTATTTTTTCTGCTAGTGGCAGGCAATGCTTTATTAATATGCCCCTTTCCCTAAACCATTTTAAATCCTTTTCTGCCACATCATGGGCTAAAAGCATATAATCGCCTTGCCAACCGGCATTGAAGTATACACTGCTAAAAAGCTGTTTAGCAAAGTCCAAATAACTCTTATCGGCTAAGGTTACCAGTAAATTTTTTTATAATTATCCATCTTTCTTGATTTTAGCAATATTAACAAGCTGCTTTTTCAATAAAAATAAATAATCAACACCATACTTATTTTCAGTAATAAAATTATTAGTAAAAAACTCAATAGTTTTTTCTAGTATCTGTTTTTCTGATAACGTTTCCGCTTCCCCCTCTTCAAATAAGGGCGGATGCCATTGCAAAACGGGTTGATTATTATCTTTTATATATTGAGTAATCGGGATGACAACGGCTTTAGTTAGCTTTGTTAGAAAAGGATAACCTCTAGCAAATAGCATCTTGTTGCCCAAATAATCAACCAACAGTGACGGATTTCCCTCTATACCATCAAAAGTAATAGATATATTCCTTTTCTCTTTAATTAGAATATTAAATATTTTCTGTAAACCGGTATTAGACCTTTGACCGCCAATAGATAAGGGGATGTCACTGAAGGGGATGTCACTGCTTGGACTAAAATCAATGACCGGCACCGTATTAAAGTGCAATTTAATGGCAATAAGCTGATTCTGGATCAACGTTGTATTATGGCAAGTGACAATAATTACTGGCCCGCCAGAGTTTATGGCTTGTTCTAAATTTTCATAACCAATCAGTTGCGGATCTAAAATATTTTTTATTAAACCTAAACGATAAATTTGCCATTGCTTTCTTGGTAGTTGCCATAAAAAAAATAGTAAATTATCTTTCAAAGAAACCTTATTACGAATATTTTTTAACATTCTAAAAAAAAGCCAGGGATGAGCAGTGGCTAGTAGCCACCTATCAAACTTCATGACATTAATTAAACGTTTGATCTCTGCAATTAAAACAATGGTGATTCTTTTTGGCGTTAATATCCTCATATTTAAAATAGTTCCAGCAAGGCCTTGCGATTCAACTTGCCCACGCTATCTTTCGGCAAACTATCAATAAAAACAATTTTTTTAGGAACCTTAATTGGTAATAATCTGTCCCGACACCACTTCATCAAGTCTTCAGGATTAATAGCCGTTTTTTTTACTACTACAGCCACCACAATATTGGTGATGCCATTATTCCAACCACAAACAGCCGATTCATAAACATTTGGATGACTATCTAAAACATCTTCAATTTCAGCAATATCAACTTTCATTCCGCCAACATTGATTGTTTGGCTAGCGCGGCCGGTCAAAAATAAAAAACTATTCTGATCCAAGTAGCCTCGATCACCAATTAAAATATATTTACCATAAAAATTGGCTTTGGTGGCCTCAATATTGTCAATATAATCAATTATTACTCCTGGACTAGCAATCGCAATATTACCCACTACTCCAACTGGCAATTCATTATTATTGTCATCTAATATTTTTACATCTGTGCCATCAACTGGCCTACCGACATTGCCTTTTTTGAAAATTCCATCATCTAGTCGGCTAGATATAATGTTTGTTTCAGTCGAACCATAAGATTCATGCAAATTAATATTTAAATTATTTTTAACTTTATCATAAATTTTTTCAGTTAGCGGCGCACCAACATTTAAGGCTAGCCTCATTGATGAAAGATCGTATTGATTCGGCTTGGCATAACTAGCCGTCATATCAAAAATATATGGTGATGCCGTAAAAACAGTGGCCCGATATTTCTCTATGTCAGATAAAACTAAAAATGGCAAAAACTTTTTTTCTGAAATAAGAGTACATCCGTATGCCATTGCTAATAACATAATGGCAGTACATAAATGGTTTGACGCCGGAGCAACATTTAAAAAAGTATCATCCGAATCTAAATTATAAAATCTTTTTACGATCTGAACCTCATAATCAAAGCCAATATCATCTCTAACTATATGTTTTCTAAAACCGCTTGACCCCGAAGACATACTACGATAAATGAAATTCTTATTATACATTTCGTTTGGACTAATTTTTGGAACAACATTAGGATTTTTTTCTGACACCTCAAGCTTGTAATCCCTATTACCAAATAATTTAATTTTTAAAACTTGAAAGCAATATTTATTATAAGAAGCCTCCGCAAACGGCAGACTTTCCGTATCAAAAACAGCAAAACTAGCGCTAAAACCAGCTAAAATTCCGGATAATTCATCCGGCCTGGCATCTGTCGGCAAACTAAAAATGATAGCCTCATTGGCTAATACGGCAAAAAAAACAGCTTCAAATATTAATGAATTATTCATCGACACGACAACATAATCGCCTTTTTTCATGCCTAGATTTGAAAAATCTGCGGCCAATTTTGTGACTAATTCATGCAATTCTAAAAATGTCAGGCTCTTTTCGCCGGAAATATAGGCGACCTTATTCGGAGTATTTTTGATAGCCTCAAATAAATAATCTTTAGGCCTGATCATGCTTGATGTTATTAATAATATAGTCAGCAATACTCTTAATATTATAGAATATTTGATCCATATCAGTATAACCGATTATTACATTAAATTCTCTTTCCAAAGCCACTAAAAACTGCAGCATGCAAATAGAATCAATATTTGGAATATCGGCCAACGGTTTATTAAAATTTATTTGTTCAGCTGGTAAGTTAATAATTTGAGACAATATTTCTTGAACCGTTTTTTTTATTTCCTCGTTTTTTTCCATATTATTTATTTTCAATTAATATAACAAAAGCAATGGCTTGCTGGCGGCTGTGTGATAGTGATAATTTAGTTATTAGTAATAGTTCCTTCGGCAAGACCAATGCTGGCTCACCGGTTCTTTTTTTAATAATCTGAATTTTTTTAAAGTCAACTCTTTTAAAATTTAATCCATAAAGAGCCTTGACAGTCGCTTCTTTAGCCGCAAATCTAACAGCTAAATGCTGAGCTGGATTACCTCTAGAGAAACAGTACTTTAACTCATTTTTAGAAAAAATCTTTTCTAAAAAATTCTTATCCTTTTTCAAATCGAGCTTAAATCTATCGACTTCTTCAAGATCAGTTCCAATACTGAATTTACTGCACTCTTTCATATATGCGCCTACTAAAGTAACTTAAATTAAGACTATAATATTCAAATATTGATGTCAATTTAAACTAAAAAATAACCAATCCTTATGACAAATAAACTATTTTCTTAATTTTTTCTATAAAAACCTTGGTATCAAATTCTTTTGCTTGTTTCTGGCAAACATTTTTATATTTTTGCGGATTTTCTCCAATTTCCTTTATTGCTATTACTATTTTTTGTTCATCAATATCGTCAATTAATCTTCCAGTAATGCCATCAATGACAGTTTCCTTATAGCCGCCCTCGTTAGGAGCAATGACCGGTTTTCCAGACGCCATAGCCTCAACTACTGTCATTCCGAAATCTTCATCTTTAGCGGTAGTAATAAACCCCTGGCAGTTAGCATATAAATCAATTAATTGTTTTTGACTAATCCAACTGACGACTTCGACGTTAGCTGGCTTATTTTTAATAATGTGCTCGGCATAAAAACGAAAATGACTAGCAGCTTCATAACTACCAACAATAATTAATTTCTCATTCGGTAATTGCCTAAAGGCCTCTAATTGCATTTCTAGACGTTTATGGTTAATTAGACGGTTAACGCTTAACCAATAATCGCCATTTTTCTTGTAATAAAAATTATC
>Ga0172370_10009778_pt1 | contig 11146 bp, 9 predicted proteins | sample LakKiv5m_FD_114538 | JGI IMG/M metagenome (GOLD analysis project Ga0172370, IMG submission 114538) | Freshwater microbial communities from Kabuno Bay, South-Kivu, Congo - kab_022012_11.5m | ecosystem: Environmental > Aquatic > Freshwater > Lake | place: Democratic Republic of the Congo...
CCATCGTGCCTTACTCCAGTCCTCATGAGGTAAACCACCAACTGGAGAGCCGGATGCGGGAAATCCGCCTGTCCGGTTCGGAGGGGGGAGAGCCTGGGCAACCAGGCTTTCCCACCCCTATAGGACGCTTTAGATATGATACGGATCCTGGATGCCGGACCGAGTCCGGCATGACGGCAGAACTTTGGACTCTCAAGTTAGATAACACAAAGGTAAAATACTTTTCGAATCAACAATCAACAATTGCCATGGCGATTCCTGTCACTTCTGTCCCTCGCCCAGCCAATGCACCATCAGATTATAGCCGATTGAAAGAACGATGGCCCCGGTGAACAGCCCGATCAGCCCGGAAAAGATGAACCCACCGATGGCGCCGAGGAAGATGACCAGCATGGGCACAGCGGAGCCTTTTCCCATCAGCAGCGGTTTCAGAACATTATCGGAGAGGCCGACCACCACCAGCGCGATCGTCCACAAAATGGCCGGCAAGAGGTCATTTGCCGTGAACAGGAAAATGATGACGGGCAAGATGACGATGATTGAAGGCAATTGCAGAATGGCAAAGACCAGGACCGCAAAGGCCCAAAGTCCTGCAAAAGGCACGTTCGCCAGCACAAACACGGTACCTGCTGCAAGAAACTGAAAGAAGGCAACCCCGAGGATTCCTTTGGCGACATTCTTGATCGTTGCGCCCGTGACGGGGAGCATGTCGTCGCTGCGTTCCCCCGCCAGGCGATGGATCAGTCTGCGCACAAAATGGGCCGAAGCATCGGCCTTGACAAGGAATACGCCGGCGATGATCACCGAGATAAAAAACATGAGGAGGCCCTTCCCAACACCGCCCAGATGCCCGAGAATCGCCATGCCCAGTTTGGAAATGGGTTCCTTGTAGGTGGTGATGGCCGACTCCAGGCTCTGGGAGGCCAGCAACCATATTTCCGAAATGGGCTTTCCGATCAGGGGCCATCCAGCAACAGACGGGTCAGGGGGAGGGATCACCAGGGTCTGTTCGTTCAACTGGGTGGCCAGGCCTTGGATCCCTTCAGCCAGGGATTTGATAAGTAAGGCGGTCGGCAGCAGGAGGATGACCAGCATCAGCAGTGTCACCACGACCCCTGCCAGCATATTTCGGTTCCACAGCCGCCGTTTGACCATGGCAAAGAAGGGGTGGAGAGCGACGGCAATGATAGCGCCCCAGATTACGGGCTCCACGAAGGGGAGGACGATCCCGATGCACCAGGCGATGAGCACAAAAAGGATAACGATCCTGAGGATGGTGTCGATTAAAGGCGTTTCAACGGTCTTTTTCATACGCTTACCTCTCACTTTCTTGAGCTTGACATTCCCGCATAGCTAAACTGCACATCGTGCCATTGACAAGGTTGGGCGCTGTCGATCAGAACACCCAGTTGAAATGGACGGCGAGGAAGAGGATGCCTGCGTCCTTGTACGAACCAGCGAGATTGCCGCCGTCGCCGACGCCGAGGCCTGGTGAACTCCCCTGCCCGATCGAAAACCCATAATCGCCGTAGAGGGCCTGTGCTCCGAGCATGAACTGTGTTCCTTCGAGGCGCGTCATGCCTGCCGGGTTGGTGAGTATGGTCGAGGCATCCTGGGCCCGCGCTCCCCAGCCGGCAGAACCAAGTCCCACATCGCGTGTTCCCACCTCATACAGCAGGATGCCGCCCGCAACCGCCTGACCGGCGCCGAGCAGACCCAGCCAAAGTGTCAATGCGATCACAATGTTTTTTGCGACAAGAACTCTCTCCCGCCTCTTGCCCATGAAAGCCTCCGCTCTATCCTTGCGCGTCATGACTGAATGCTGAAAAATGGCCGTTGAATGCCCCCTTCAAGGCACACCCGCACATGCTCATTCCATCATCTCATGGAATATCTTTTGCTTCAGGTTCCCCTATTTCCTATCAGGGCTGCTCCTCATCTATGCCCTCCCCATATTTCACTTTGCCGGGGCCATCGACCACGACAGCGTGACATGCAAGACGCCTTCTTCGTATTCCTGCTTCATCGGGAAGCCGCTCCGTTTGAACACGGCCAGCATCCCCCGATTTCCCGGCAGAACCTCGGCATGAAACTGCGCAATCCCTTTGTCCTTTGCAATCCCGGCGAGATGTCTGAGGATGAGGCTTGCGATGCCGAAACCCTGGTAGTCTTCCTCCACCAGGAATGCCACCTCCGCACTGCGCTGGCCGCCTGCGGCGTCATAGGCCACATAACGGCCTGCCCCGATGATGGTCTCAGTCTCTTTTTCCCCGATCGTAACCATGAGAGCGACCTCGTTTTCGAAATCGACCTCCGTGGCGGCCTTTAGCTCTTCATCTGTCACCGCTTTTTTGTACTGGAAAAAGCGTTTGTAGATCGATTCGGCTTCGAGATTCCGGAAGGCTTCGGAAATCCTTTTCTTGTCGTCAGCCCGGACGGCCCTGACCGTCACCTGAGTGCCGTTCTTCAGTGTCTCTTCTGCGGAATAGCTCCTGACGACCATCATCGATCCATCCCTTTCACTCTCTTGACAGCTTTGACGGTCTGCTGCGCAATCTCTCACTCCTCGCCCGTCCGCACGAGAAAAATTTCCATCCGGCAGGCTCACGCCCGTCCCGGTGAGCATTCAGGCGATGCGTCATCCACTCCGAGAGAAGATCCTTTCCCACTGGAGAAGCACTTTGTCGGCCAAGCCCGGTTGGCGGTTCTCGACCATCCTTAGGACCGCTGAAGCCGGGGGGCTACATCATTGAACCCTTTTCGAGCTTCCTCCCTCGATTCGTAGATGTGCGGAGCGAGCCCTCGCACCTTCAACCCCTCTCCCACTTTCATCCGGAGGAAAGCGCTGGTCGTGTACCGCGTTACTTTCTCATAGAATCGTGCAACCAGGGATTTGACCATATCGACGTAGGCGTTGGCCAGGTCCGGCAGGATTAAGAAATTGTCGTAGTTTACAATCGCATTCACCTTCCGGTCAAATGGGCCCAGAATCGCCTCAACTTGGATCCGGATATCCTCGATGTCTTTGACGGAGCAGACCTGAAGCCCTTCGAAATTGACGTAGAATGTGTTCTCGGCCGGGTCGTAGATCATTCGCTCGGACAGGGGCTTGCTGATAAGGTCGGTTTTCAGGTCCATGGGCTGCAGCCTGAATATCCGTGGATCCATGATGTTGGGGTTCTTGATGATGGGCTTAAAATCCATGTAGGCCAGAATGTCCTCTTCCAGGTCCATCCCGGGCGCTATTTCGGTCAATTCGACACCCTCCCGGGTGAGCCTGAAAACGCAGCGCTCCGTGATATAGAGAACCTCGAGGTTGTTCTTCCTGGCGGTTTCCCCGCTGAACGTGATCTGTTCAACGTCGTTCACGAACTTCTTCACACCGCCTTCCCTTACGATCTTGAGCGTGCCGCCATCCACTGAAATCCGCGTCTTGCCGGCGGTAAAGGTGCCTGCAAAGACGATCTTTTTCGAGTTCTGGCTGATATCGATAAACCCGCCGCACCCTGCGAGCTTGGGACCAAAGCGGCTTACGTTGACGTTTCCGTGCCGATCCATCTGGGCCAGCCCGAGGCAGGTGAGATCCAGCCCGCCCCCATGATAAAAATCAAACTGCATATGCATATCCAGCATACAGTCCATGTTCGTTGATGTTCCGAAATCCTGGCCCCCCGAGGGGATCCCCCCAATCGAACCGCTTTCGGTCGTCAGGGTCAGGAAGGAGAAGATCCCTTCTTCGTTCGCCACGCTCGCTACACCTTCGGGCACACCGACTCCGAGATTGACGACCATGTTCGGCCTAAGTTCGAAGGCCGCCCGTCGCGCGATGATCTTGCGTTCGTCCATTGTGAGCGGCGCCACGCTGGCGGTCGGGACCTTGAACTCGCAGGAAAAGGCCGGGTTATAGGATGTGCCGGATGTCTGCCAGTGGTTTTCCGGCTGAGACACCACCACACAATCCACAAAAATCCCCGGGATCTTGACGTCGCGAGGGTTGAGGGCGCCCCGGTCAGCCATCCGCTCCACTTGGACAATGACGAGGCCGCCTGAATTCTTGGCCGCCATGGCAACGGGGAGCGATTCCAGCGTCATGGCTTCGCGCTCCATGGTGATGTTGCCGTCCAGATCAGAGGTCGTGCCCCTTAGGAAGGCGATCTGCACCGGCATGGTACGATAGGCCAGATATTCCTTCCCATCGAAGGTAATCACTTCGACGAGATCCTCAGTGGTCACGGCATTGACCTTGCCTCCGTCCAGCCTTGGGTCCACGTAGGTCCCGATGCCGACCCTCGAAATTGTTCGGGGATTGCCGGCGGCGATATCACGAAACATATGGGCGATGACGCCCTGCGGCAGATTATAGGCCTCGATTTTTTCAGCCACCGCGAGGTCCTGCAGCCTGGGCGTCATGCCCCAATGTCCGGCAATCACACGTTTCAACAGACCCTCATGGCCCAATCGATTCATGCCTTTGTCTTTGCCGTCGCCGATACCCGAGGCATATAACAGCGTCAGGCCCTTGGGCTCGCCGCTCTCTATATAGCGCTTTTCCAGGGCGGCCATCAATTCTTCGGGCGAACCGCCTCCCATGAGGCCATCCAGGGCCACGGTATCGCCGCTACGGATCAGACGAACGGCCTCATCCGCCGTGATGACTTTTCCGCGCTTCATTCCGACTTTGATATCTTCCGCGACCCGGTTGACCATGTCAGCCCCTTTCATCACGCCTCCTTTTTAGGCCTTTTGGGAGGGCTCACAAGGGCTTGCCCCTCCAAGACAACCGTGCCATCCTGGTTTAGGCACGTGGTCTTAAACGTCAGTCTGTTCTTGTCAACGTCCCGTTGTGTCACTTCGACGCGCGCAGTGACCGTATCGCCTATGCGAACCGGCGCCAAGAAACGGAGATCTTGTTCCATATAGATCGTCCCCGGCCCCGGGAGTCTATTCCCCAGCACGGTAGATACAAAACCCGCAAGGAGCATTCCATGGACAATCCGGGTCTTAAAAAAGGTTTTCTGAGCGTAGGGTTCGTTCACGTGGGCGGGATTCAGGTCTCCGGTTACACCTGCGTAAAGATAGACGTCTGACTCTGAAACGGTTTTGGTGAATTCCGCCGCATCCCCCACCTTGATTTCAGCAATGGTCTTTCCAATCATTTGAGGCTCCTCCAATGGATCGAAACCAAAACCTGTGGCTCCCTATATCAATTCTCGGGTCCTTCATGAGTTGATCATGTCATGGAACGTTCCTGCAGCCAGTTTGCAATGATCGGTGAGAGTTCCCGCTGGGATCGGGAACTGACATACATGCCAATGTGTCCCACCGGGAAGCTCTTCTCGGTATAGTCAGTCGAGGAGATCGCTCCTTTCAAGGCCCGAGAGCAGGCTGGCGGCACCAGATGATCCTGCTCGGCAAAGACGTTTAAGACCGGCATGTCAATGCGCTTCAGGTCCACCCTGCTGCCGCCGATCTCCAGCTCGCCCTTGATCAGGCTGTTTTTCTTGTAGCGATCAACGCAGCCTAAAGGACCCGATTCACGGCAGCACGTTCCTGCGCGGCTCTTTTGAGCTTGCGGTTCGCATGATCTCTTTGTTTTGACCGCTCAATTTGGGATCGAAATGGCATGCTTGCAGTGCAAAACGACACTGCGGATGCCAAATCTCAACCCTGAACCCTTGAACCTCTGAACCCGTGAACGGTTACTGATTTTCGTTGAATCGTCAGGTTCACCCCTGAGCCCTCTGGCTGACCGGCAGGTTGCCGCGAATCATGTACGCAAAGGCCACAGCAACCGCACACGAGGCCAAACGAGCTTCAACCGAATCCGAGCGGCTGGTCAGGATGATGGGAACCCTCGCCCCCAGGACAATGCCGGCAGAATCGGCTTTACCCAGATAGCTTAGCTGTTTGGCCAACATGTTGCCGGCCTCCAGATCGGGTACCAGCAGGATGTCCACCTCCCCGGCCACCGGTGACTGGATGCCTTTGATCAGGGCGGCCTCTTTGCTGATGGCATTGTCGAATGCCAGGGGACCGTCGAGGATGGCCCCTTCGATTTGTCCGCGATCCGCCATTTTGCACAGGGCCGCGGCTTCGACAGTGGCCGGGATCTTCGGGTTCACCGTTTCCACCGCCGACAGGATGGCCACCTTGGGCTGGCTGATGTTCAGCGCGTGGGCCAATTGAATCGCATTCTTGAGAATATCGACCTTATCCTCAAGGGTTGGGTAGATATTGATGGCCGCATCGGTAATGAACAACGGCCGCGGATAGGTGGGCACATCCATGACAAAAACGTGACTGATCCGCCGCTCAGTGCGCAGCCCCGTGGCCGACGGCACCACCGCGCTCATCAGTTCGTCGGTGTGCAGGCTGCCCTTCATAAGCGCTTCAGCCTCCCCCGATCGGCACAACGCCACGGCTTTGGCTGCAGCATCGTGGCTGTGGAGGGCATCCACCAAACGAAAGGGCGTGATGTCCACATTCAGGCTATCTGCCAGAGAGCGGATTTTGGCTTCGGGGCCCACCAGAATCGGGTCAATCAAATCGGCCTTGGCGGCATCGATGGCGCCTTCCAGGGCCTCCTTGCTGCAGGGGTGGCATACGGCGGTGGGGATGTTTTCCCAGTCCCTGACGTGATCGATCAGCCTTTTAAAAGCGGTTTTGCGCCGCAGTCGCATGTCGGCGTAAGGGGACCCGGCATCGGTCGGTTTCTTAGTCGGCGCCTTGACCTTGGCGGTACCGGTGATAACGTCCTCGTCGCGTTGATTGACCGCCCGGCAGTCGAAGACCACGCTGCCGTCAGCGCTGTCTTTGGATTTGGCCGTCACCGTGATGGTGAGAATATCGCCGAGCTCGACCGCCCGGTGGAACTCGAATTGCTGGGATTGATAGACCGTGCCCGGACCCGGCAGATCGTTGCCGAGCAGGCTGGAGATCAGCGCGCCGCCCCACATGCTGTGGCCTACCAACTTGTCGCGCTCCAGCAGCATGCGGGCGTACTCGTCGCTGAAATGGGTCGGGTTCATGTCGCCCACCAAAAGGCCGAATAGCTCGACATCCTCTTTGGTCAGGGGGCGCTCCATGCGGGCGGTGTCGCCAATCTGGATTTCTTGGAATGTCTTGTTGGTAATCATGTGTGGGCCTCCCTTTTCGGTGAACGTTTCGCTTTACCTCCCTCAGACTGCGGCGAGACACTGAAAAATCTCTCCACCCGTGCGAGGCGCCTTTTCATTTCCGCGGTCAGAGGCCCTCCAGCATTGGCGAGCCGGCGAACATGCTCTATCAGTTGAGAACCCTCCTTTTCATGGCCTTCGAGCAGCTTGGGGATCAACTCGACAGCCCGGTTTTCGTCCAGCCGGAGCATGGAATACTGTTCGCGCAGATCCTGCTTGAATTGGGCCAGGCTTCGCTCCACGCCGTGTTCGGCTCTGATGCGGCGCAGCATCTCAAAAACCCTTTCGTCGGCCGCATTTTCCGGCAGGCGGATATAAAGGATAGCGCGAATAGCCGCCTCGCGCGGTCCGCCCTTGTCCATCATGGCTCGCAGTTCATCCATGCGGCGTTCGACAAATGCCTCACGATCGCTGTCCTGACCGGGGTGAGGCCTCGGCGGATCGTCCGATGCCCGCAGGCCCAGCATGGCTTGCAGCCAGGGTTGGCCGTAGATGCCGAAAAAAACGCTCTCCGTCAGCATGTCGCGCCAGTCCCGATAGGCGTTCAGACCATGCGTCATCCAGTCCGAGAAGATCTTTTCCCACTGGAGGAAAAGGTTGTCGGCCGGAACCGGTTGGCGGTTCTCCCGTACCCTTGGGACCGCCGACGCCAGAAACTTCATCGCCGGGTTCCGGTCCGAGAACAGCTCGTATCCCAGCCTCAGCGGATGCGTGCTGCGGAGCCACTCTGCGCCCTGTTCGGTGGCCAGGGCCCCCATCATCGGCTGCATCAAGGTGCGGTAGAGGCCGCGGTTCACCTCGGAAAGCCGGGCCACGGCGGCAAAGCACCGCTCCTCGTCCGGGGTGTTGCCGCCCAGGGCGCGGATGTCGTCCAGGGTTCGGCGTTCGAAGCGGGAGATGTAATCTCCGCTAACCAAATCGACGTTGGCCGCATCCGGACCCATGCCCTGGATCACGGCTTCGTAAAGTCCAGGGGGCAGGCAATCGATGAGATCGATGTTACTGGCAAACTCCTGATGTTCCTTCTTGGCCGTGCTGCCCGCTACGAAGATCCCCAGGTGGCCGATCGTTTCATGGATCGCGTAGACGATAGTCTGGCCCGCAGCCAGTATGTCGGCATCGCTTCGGTACAGGTCGAGAATCCAGCCCAGTGCCTGCTGCGGCGGGGTGATGTTGTCGCCCTTGGAGCAAAAGCAGACGATGGGGGAGCGAATCTTTCTCAGATCCAGCCGGACCCCATCGGCAGTCACCATCTGGGAGGAGCTGAGCCGGTTGCCGACGAAGAGATTGTCGACGATATACTGGATCTCGTCTCCGGTCAAAAGAACCGTGCCGCCCCAATAGCGCTCGAAGCCCAGGTAACGAGGCGCCTCCGTGTCGATTTTGGCGTACAGGTTGTATTGCTTGGTCCACAGGGTGTTAGCGGGGTTGAGATTTTCGAAGTTCTGCACCAGCCACGCGCCGTCGAACGCGCCTTTCCCCAGGTCGCTGACCAGGGTGGTCAGCCAACTCCCTCCCAGCAGGCCGCCGGTGTAGCGCATGGGATTGGCGCCGCGCACACCCGCCCAGTAGGACATCGGGGATCCGGCCACGATGAGGGGACCGCAGAGGTCCGGGTATTTTGCCGCCACCATCATCAGGGCCCAGCCGGCCTGGCAGTTTCCGATCACCGCCGGCCTCCCCTCGGCCCCCGAGTGCAGATCCTTGACGCGGCCGATGAAAGCGGCACACGCCTCAATCACGTCTTCGATGGTCTGCCCCGGTTCCGGCAGAGGCGTGAAACCGATGAAATAGGAGGGATGCCCCGCCTTCAAGGCCACCCCGATCTCGCTGTCGGCCTTGAAGCCGCCGATGCCGGGCCCGTGGCCTGCGCGTGGATCGATCACCACGAATGGCCGCTTCAGGTCATCGATCACCGTTCCTTCGGGCGGCCGTATTTTGACGAGCCCGTAATTGACGGGCCGTCGCAGGCTTTGGCCGGAAAGGATCAGGTCGTGGTCGAATTGCAGCACGTGGGGTACTGTTTGGGCCATGTGCTCCGCGTACTGGTTGCCGCGCTGGCGCATCACATCCCAGTACAGCACCGATCGCTGGCCGGCGTCCACCAGGTATTCAATCAGATCTTTATAAACGGATAGTGGATTGACGTTCTGGGTCTCATTCATTGGAGCCTCCTTTCATCCAAACACGGAAAGAAAATTCGTTGCCTTCTAACGGGATCCACCGACGTCGGCTTCACGCCATGATGCTGGCGCCTCCGTCGACGTACATAGTCTGGCCGGTGAGACGTCGTGCGTAGGGAGTCGCCAGGAAGGCGCAGGTGAAGCCCACATCCATGATGTCTACCAGTTCCCCCATCGGAGATCGTTCCACCGCATCGTTCAGCATCCGGTCGAAGTCTTTGAGACCCGAGGCGGCCCGAGTCTTGAGCGGACCCGGCGAGATGGCATGCACAACGATCTTCTTCGGGCCAAGCTCGTAGGCCAGGTAGCGACAAACAGCCTCAAGGGCAGCCTTGACCGGCCCCATGACGTTGTAGTTGGGGACCACCTTTTGCGCCCCGTGATAGCTCATGGCAAACATGGTTCCGCCCTGCTTCATCAGCGGCGCCGCCAGGCGTGCCATGCGGATGAACGAGTGGCAGGAGACGTCCATGGCTATTGAGAAGCCTTCCGCAGAGCAATTGAGCAGTCCGCCCTGCAGGTCCTCTTTGGGTGCGAATGCAATGGAGTGCACCAGAATATCCAACCGCCCCCATTCCGCCCCAATACGATCGAAAACAGCCTCCAACTCACCGGGCTTGGATACATCGAGCGGCAGGAAAAGCGCGGCCTCCACCTCTTTCGCCAAGGGCTCGACATGCGGTTTGGCTTTGTCGTTGAGAAAAGTGACGGCCAGATCGGCCCCCACCTCACGGAAGGCCCTGGCGCAGCCGTAGGCGATGGAGTGCTCATTGGCAATCCCGATCACCAATGCCTTCTTGCCCTTAAGCGCCGGATGTGGAACGTCTATCTTCATTTTTCTCCTCCTGAGTCGATCAGCTTTCGCGTATGACGCGCGATCATCAATTCTTCGTTTGTCGGAATCACCCAAACTCCCACCCGGCTTGAGCCGGTGCTGATGCGTCCTTGTCCGGCGGCGTTGGCTGCTTCATCGATTTCCACCCCGAGCCAGGCGGCATCGCGGCCTACCCGGCTTCGAATAGCGTGGGCATTTTCCCCGATCCCTCCGGTAAAAACGACAGCATCCAGTCCTCCCAGTGCTGCCGCCAGGGAGCCAAGTTCGCGGCGGACTCGATAAAGGAACAGGTCGACGGCAAGCTTAGCCAGCGGTTCCTCGCTGGCCAGCAGGGTGCGCATATCACTGGAAATGCCGGATACGCCGAGGAGCCCCGACTCCTTGTAAATAAGGCGTTCAATCGCGCGAGCGCTCATTCCCCTCTGGTCCATAAGATACAGGATGACGCCGGGGTCGATCGAACCGCAACGGGTGCCCATGGGGAGCCCATCGACTGCCGTGAATCCCATGGTGCTGGCAAGGCTGCGCCCTTGCTCCATGGCGCACATGCTCGCCCCGTTGCCCAGGTGCAGCACCACGCATTTCCCTTTCGCCGAACCCGGAGCGATGTGGGGCAAGCTCGAAGCGATGTACTCATACGATAACCCGTGGAACCCGTATCTCATGACCCCCGCCTCCCGCAGTTCGGCTGGGAGAGCGTACATCTGGGCGACTTCGGGCTGGCTGCGGTGAAAAGAGGTGTCGAAGCAGGCCACCTGGCGCAGCTCAGGGGCACGTTCCATCGCGCGGCGAATCGGAACGAGATTGTGGGGCTGATGAAGAGGGGCCAATGGAATGAACGTTTCAAGTACCTTGAGCACCTCTGCATCCACGAGCACCGGTTGCGTGTAAGCCGATCCGCCATGCACCACCCGGTGTCCGATGCCGATCAACCGGTCGTCCCCAAGTTCCGA
>Ga0172370_10009781_pt1 | contig 11142 bp, 6 predicted proteins | sample LakKiv5m_FD_114538 | JGI IMG/M metagenome (GOLD analysis project Ga0172370, IMG submission 114538) | Freshwater microbial communities from Kabuno Bay, South-Kivu, Congo - kab_022012_11.5m | ecosystem: Environmental > Aquatic > Freshwater > Lake | place: Democratic Republic of the Congo...
TAACCATTCACAATTAAAAATTAATAATTATGCTTCAGGCGGTGACTTCGAGAACATCCGTAGAGACATGCCATGGCATGTCTCTACCTCAAACCCGTTTTCCCATGTTTGCCATGCAAACCCCGCATAGCGGGGCAAACGGGGCAAGGGCATGTCTCTACTGAAGTTCATGCCTGCTTCTCGTGGCGGGCGATGATTTTTGCAAGGTCAGCAACAGTAATTTTGTGAAATTCAGCGGTCAGATTTAAAGTTAAATCAGTCTCCTGTTCTTTAGAAACACCTAAAAATTTCCATAATTTCCGGTTTTTCCCGGCGCCGCTAACATTGAGCCAATAAGCTTTTTTGGCATTTTCTTCGTCTGTAAAACCTATTATTGCCTCATTATCGTTAATTTTAAGCACGGACATGCTTTTAAGCATTTTGCCAGTAGCATTGAAGTAACTGCCTCGCTTCGAGGAGAGAGTAAATGAATAAAACCTGTTTGTTTCAGCCGATGCGGGAACGGCGTTCGTCTTCCCAGAATGTGGATTTGTGAATGGGGAAGAGCCTTGCAATACGCCAGGCAATAATAACAAGGATAATGAAGTAAATTGTTTCCATTTTTTTTTGTCGAATAATGACGAGGGGACATGTCCCCTTGTCATAAATTAGTAATAGATATGTGTTCTAACATAGGGAAAACCAAAAGGAATGTCAACTATAAATGTGAGTATATTGAACTTACGGGTGTTGTGAAAGTGGCTGCTGCAGCTTTGTATTTGCCAGATGTGAACCTCCTTTGTGCAGCTAAACGGAGTACTTGCCCCACAACTGTGCCTCGTTCGAGCGCTATAGAGATATGTCATCCACGCAAACCCCGCCAAGCGGGGCAAACGGGGGTGAGTTCGCCCGCACAAATAAACCCCTATCATTTCGGTACGTTCCGCCCCTGCCGCCATTACATTTTTGAATGATTAACCATTCACAATTAAAAATTAACAATTATGCATCAGGCGGCGACTTCGAGAACATCCGTAGAGACATGCCATCCCCGCAAACCCCGCATAGCGGGGCAAACGGGGCAAGGGCATGTCTCTACCTCAAACCCGTTTTCCCATGTTTGCCATGCAAAGCGCTGCTTGGCAGGGCAGGCAGGCCCTTCGGGGTTTGTGTCATTGTATTAAATCGTTTTCTAAAATAATGTCACTCCTTCGGAGTTTATAACAATTTCACAACACACACAGCCTTTCTTCAATAGCTGAATAGCAAGGGCATATTTGCCGAAAAACCGTATTTCGAAGATTGATCCTAGCTGCGTAACAGCGATATGTTTGTAGCATATGATAAAACGACCAATCAAAAGCTCCGTAGGAGTGGCATGTAAATTCTCGGAATGTCTGAGGGCTGCCCGGCGGCTGAGGCTCCCTAAGCCCGGGCACGAAGAAGATGCGCCTGAGAAAATCATGCTAATCATTTAATCATATGAATCATGGTTCAGACAATTATTCCTGCAAAGCAGGGCTCTCCGATCCGCATAATATTATCTTCCGGTTCAATTAACATTCAGGCAGGTTTTATCTGAGCATGTATTGCTATTTGGTATATTTTATTTATTATTATTATATTTTTCGTTTGTCAATTTAGGATAGCATGACTTCGTTCCTTATTCTGATCGTAATTCTGGCGCTGGGTTACCTTAGCGCAGAATTTATCTTCAAAAAACTCCAATCAAGGTTTTATGCCCCATCCGGAATTGAATATATTCTGCTGGGCATCCTTGTCGGACCTTCATTCGCAAACTGGATTTCAGGATTGGGCTGGATCAGTTTCCAGCCGCTCATAAGCAAAGATATTCTCAGACAGATCAATCCCGGTATTTCCGCCGCAATCGGCGTGACTGGCTTTGTATATGGTCTGAATTTCCGATTTGCCGATCTCCGCGGTTCACGACCAGAATACTGGCGGCTCACATTCTTTATACTTCTCGCCGCCGCTCTCATTCTGGGCGGTATATCTTATCTGATATTCAGTTTTTCAGGACTATTTGACGTCAGCCCGGGTGTAGCATTAGCATCTTCTTACGCACTCGCTATCGCCGGAGCTGTAACCTCAAATTTTCTCATCAGATCAGTTATCAGCGGCAATCATGCCGAGGGTCCCGTAACGGATACGCTGAATAAAACATCTCTGCTTTTAATCAGCATTTCAATTCTTACATTCGGGCTACTCTTTTCGATTGTGCACCTCGGCGAAAAACGCGGTCTTAATTTATCACCCACCGAGTGGATTGTGCTAAGCGTTCTGCTCTCTGTTTTTATCGGATTTCTGTTCTTTGTTTTTGTTGCAAGGGAAACTGATTCGAATAAATTATTCGTTGCAGTTCTTGGCATTGTGCTTTTCAGTGCAGGTGCGGCATATTATCTTAACTTCTCACCGCTTTTTGCCAACTTTATTCTTGGAATGGTACTCACCAATCTTTCACGTTTCAGCGATAAACTCCGAAAGTCTTTTGAAACTCTGCTGCATCCTCTCGGAATACTTATTGTTATTGCAGCAGGATTTTATTGGGTTCCTGCGCCAATACTCACATTTATACCCGCAGTATTGTTATATATAGGTCTCCGTTATCTTGCAATTTACTGGGGCGGGAAAATCGCATATTTCACAGCCTACGATAAAATCCATTTTGCCCCGGCAATTGGGAAAGGATTGCTTTCAAGCGATATTATTGTCTGCGCTATCGTCCTCGATTATATATATGTATATAATAACACCCTCACTCCCGTTGTTATTAGCGCTATTCTTTCATCAATGATTTATTTTGGAATAACAGGATTTTCGGAAACGAAAAAGCTGCTTATCGATTCCGGAGAAATTAAAGGAGACCTTTTATGATTGGCGTGATCAGAAGACTCCTTATAATTTCCCTGCTCTTTTCAATTATTCTGCTTATTCAGTCGATTTCGGTTCATAATATATCAGATGCCGAACCAAGGCTGCTCGTTGCGCTTGGTTTCTCAATACTTGCATCCTTCACTCTCGGCGAAATTCTTGCAATTATCGGGCTTCCCCGCGTAATCGGTTATCTTTTGATCGGTATAATATTTGGTCCATATTCAGCCGAACTGCTCGGCATTGATCTCCTGACAGTTTTTAATAAACGCCTGATAACAGAATTATCATTGATCAATATTATTACTGTCAGCCTTATTGCGATCTCAGCGGGTATGGAATTAAAGATCAAAAACCTCAGAAATTCCATCAAGTTTATCTCAGTGGTGCTGCTCCTTAAAACTGTAATTATTTTTGCTTTTGTTACGGGTACTGTTATTCTGCTCTCACACTTTATTCCATTCCTTTCCGGAGCTTCATTTAATACTATACTTGCCGCCGGTCTGCTTATTTCTGTGATATCTATGGGCACCTCTATCGAACTTACGATGGTGGTTGCCGGTGAGAGTGATTCAAAAGGACATTTTATTGATACAATACTCGGCACGGCAATTGTTAAGGATATTCTTGTAATTCTTCTTTTTGCCGTTGTCCTTTCCGTCTCAATAGGAATGCTTAATCCTTCTGCTTCCGGGAATGAAAACGTGATGGCAGCCCTGGCTCTCGAATTACTTTTTTCTGTTATTGCCGGAGCCATTCTCGGTTTTCTTGTTGTATTATATCTTAAACACGTCCGTAAAGAACTGCTGCTTTTTATACTTGGATTTGTTGTTATCGGGGCGGAACTTTCCTCAGTCCTGCACCTGGAAACTCTTATCGTATTTGTCGTAGCGGGATTTATTGTTCAGAATTTCTCTCCCCATGAATCAGAGTTCCATCATCAGCTTCAGAAACTTTCGCTCCCGATATTTATCGTTTTCTTCACTCTTGCAGGAGCCGCAATAAATATTACCACAGTTATTTCAGCAGCCATTATCGGAGTGATAATATTTGCTGTAAGGGGACTGGCGCTTTATCTATCCGTCAAAAATGCCTCGAAACTGACAGGTGAAAAATCACCGATAAAGGATTACGGCTGGCTCGGCTTCTTTTCTATCGGCGGACTGATGCTCGAATTTGCGATTGTTATCGAAGCCAAACTCCCCGGATTTGGCGCCGATCTGAAAACGATAATTACTTCACTGGTGGCTCTTAATATATTTATTGGTCCTGTTCTTCTGAAATTTGCGCTTGCAAAATCAGCCGCAGCCTCAGAAATCAGGCCAACTCCCAAAGAACCTGAAGCCGCCAAAGTACAGGAACCGATAAAGCCTTTAAGATCAGCCGCATTTCACACTCCCGGGAATGAAGATGACGTTCTTCGCCGTTCAATGTTCGACATACTCCTAAAACTCAATGATATTATTTCCGATTTCAAACGAAAATTTATCGTGAGAAGAACCGAGGAATCACTTGAACTTATTATCAGTATTACCGAATACTATGTTGATAATCATATAAAATTAAAATCCGGTGCGGTTTCAGCAAAAACTCCACGGGAATTAATGAATAATCTGCTTCAGACGAAAAAGGAATTCTCGGATGTTTTTCTGAACCTTTGCAAAGAACGAAAAATAACCGAAAAGCAGATACTCGAACTTGAACCGCTTATCAAAGACTTGTTTTATTCACTCAACGATCTGAGCGATGAACTGCCTCGTGAATTTAAGGTTAAACTCGAAAAGAAATTCTACGAGCTTTCACATCAGGATAGCTATCTGATCAAGATGCGCAAACTGGTTTTAAGGACTAAACTTACAATCCGCGGACTGCTCAAGAAGGAGAAAGTACTCTACCGGAAGATTGAGTACAGAAACCTTGCGAAATACTACCTGGTTGGGGAATCTTCAGGTGAACTGCTCGAAACCGTCAGCCTTGTGGGTGCGGAAAGACTTTCAACTTTCCGGCAGATTCGTAAACTTTTTAATGATTATAACGAAAATCTCGATAAAATATTCCTTTTTCTCTCCGAGAATAAAAATCCTGAAACACTTTTCAGTGATTATACAAAAATGATCGAGGATCTTCATTCTGAATTCACAGGTGAATTGCAGGCTCTTCAGAATTCAATTGCTGTTACAACCGATGAATTGAATAACAGATTGCAGTATGCACTTGCAGTGCCTTTTAATCAGCTTCTCGATAAACTCGATACTGCCGGCACATATATGTCAGTGAATGTATCGTCAGGTTATTCTTCAATTTTTACGAAAAGTGAAAAAGCAAGAGAAGAAACTCTCTCAACAATCCGTTACTGGCTGAATTATTATCTCGGATTTCTCGGCATCCTTTCCAAGGAGGTAATTTTCCGGCAGATTAAAACTGAACTTTATCTCAAAATTTCTTTATCTCTGCTTACTCATTCCGATAATATCCATAAAAAGATTGAACAGGCAAAAGAAAGCATCCATGATGGGATTGAAACCTTTATCAATGGACTTGTTAAAACCGGAGATAACGATGCCGCCGCACTCGAAGTTTATTATTCCGATTCACTGAATGAATGTTTCCTCAAAAGAATAAACATTTACGCTAACGAACTTGAGGAATACGAAAGGCTGATAATCAGCTCCTCAGCGCTTGAAAATCTGCTCTCGAAAATTGTTTCGATGCTGAAAGAACAGCCTGAATCAATCGAGCTTATAGAAGAATCCCAGATGCAGCTCAAAAACAGGCTCCCTGTATATCTGCCTCTGAAAAGCATAAATCTCCGAAAAACACTCGCTTCTTTCTTCGAACATAAATTACCCAGAGAGATTGCCGAATCGCATCAAATGATTACAGATAATCTTTCTTCTGCAGTAAGCGAACTCAAAAACCTTACTGTAATTGTCAGTTATCATTTCCGAGCAGCGCAGAAAGAACTCGATTCCACTCATGCAGGCATAGCCCAATCACTTAATATTGCCGGCGGACTTGCCGATAAGATCAGATTCAGGGCAGAACAGATGGAAACTCAGAGCGATATGCTCGTGAAAACAATTCAGCTAAGGATAAGAGATAATCTCGGTAACATTGTTAACCAGATTAATGAACTGATCGTTTTAAGTTCGGTCAGGAAAAGCGATTTTCTTACCGAGGCTGATGAAGGCAAGCGAAAAGCCCTTGAAATTGTTCACGATACCTATTTCCTCCTTTTTGGTAAAATAAGATCGGGACTTTCGGCTGTGAACTCTTTCTATCAAAAGTATTTCAGGTCACTCTTAAATGATTCGCTGATTCGTTACGGACTTATTGTGCCGCCGAAGTCAAAGGAAGGCAAAAAGTCTCTTTTCTCCAACAGTGATGTTCTGGAAACACTTCCGGTCGTTTATAAAAGACTTTTTGATGCCTCTCCTATTGAGACTACTGATATTCTTACTCATTCTAAAAGCTTTGAACCTTTTATTGAGGAGGTTTACGCTGAATTTCAGAAAGGCGAGCCTATCGCTGCTGTTTTTATCGGTGAACCGGGAAGCGGAAAGCAGTCACTTATCCGCTCGCTCAAAACTAATCTTTCAGCAAAATCCGAAATTCTCTATCTTGAGATTACTCAGACGATTACCGATAATGATTCACTTTCCTCATTTCTTTCTTCTTCTTTCGGGTTCGAAAGAGTTATGAGTATTGAAGAACTAACTATTCTTCTCAAAGAGGATTTTCATTCAAAGGTTTGTATTGTAGATAATATCTCTAAACTTTTCCTGAAAAAAGTTGGAAAATATCAGGCTCTGCAATCAATGCTTAATATTATTTCTGAAACTTCATCAAATATTCTATGGATTTTCTCTGCGAACAGACATGTGTGGACTTTCCTCAATTCATATTTCGATATTTCGAGGGTTTTCCAGAAACAATTTTATTCTACGAAAATACTTGAACATGAAATCCGGCACATAGCGCTTAACCGCCACAATGCCACCGGGAATAATCTTGTTTTTTTACCTGATGAGTTTTCAGTAATTAAAAGTAAGATACTCAGAACAAAATCAGTTAAGGATTTCGAGATTGAGAATAAGGAGAATTTTTTCCACCACCTCGAAAAATTTGCTGGTGGAAATATCTCAGCCGGAATATTTTACTGGCTGATTTCAATTGTGAAAGCTGAAAATAATACCATATATCTCAAACCAAAGCTTAATAACAGGTTCGAACTAATTGCCGAACTCGAAGATATATATCTGCTTTCGCTCGTTGAAATACTAATTCACGATAATCTTAGCATTCATGAACTCAGCCTCGTATTCGGTACTCACCCGGCACGCTGCCGCGAAATTATCCGCATGCTCATGTCGCTCGGTCTTATCACCAAAAAAGCCGGCACTATCGGCGAAGAGAGATTCACGATTAATAAATTATTCTATAAGCCTGTTTTTCTTGAATTGAACAGAAGGAATTTCCTGAGTTGAAAAAATTATTTATAATATTGCTTTGTATCCTATCCGGCTCCCGAATAATTCCCGGGCAGGAAGAGGCTGACCGGATTGATTCAGTTTCGGCTGCCAGGGACAGCGCCATAAGCCTGCCGGCGCCTGTCATTACAAAACCATTGCCGGTTCTTGATTCAGTCATTTCTAAAACTGCGAAAGCTCAGCAGGATACGATAATCTCAGTTACAAAAACAGAACCGGAGATTCTCCCGCAGGAGTACTCAGGATTACTGGATAAATTCACAAAACTGAACATCATTGCGCTCGCTGAGATATTTTTCCTTTTTCTGCTTGGTGTTTTCCTTGTCAAACTTATCGATTTTATTACAAATAAGTTTTTCGGAAAACTTACTGTCAGTTTTATCCGGACTTCATCGGCACTCCTGAAAATATCGCTATGGATAATTATTATTTATATTGTTATCAAGCAGTCTGTGATATATCCTGAATATTTTCTGCTATACATAATTCTGCTTTCAATACTTGTGTTTTCAATTGCGGCAATCCCGTTCCTCAAGAGTATTGTCGGGGGGTATTATCTTACAGTGAACATGCCTTTCCGTAAAGGGGACCTGATATCTGCCGGAGAATTCAGCGGCGAAGTTTCAGAATCGAATATGAGGATAACTGTCCTGAAAACCGAAAGCGGTAACGTCATCTCTATCCCGAACTCATTTTTCCTTTCTAATCCTGTTAAAAACATCAACAGAAACGAAAAGGAATTTCTCGTGGATTATCAGTTTGAGATACCGGTCGATTTCGATCCGGAAGAAATTATTTCCCTGATTTTTCAGACTGCAATTTCGGCGCCTTACACTTTCGTCCACTCAAAACCCTCAGTCACTCTGATGAAAAGTGATTATTCCCGCGGACTCAGAATTTATGAGATTTCGGTTTATATTACTGATTCAAGCTATGACCGCGAAATGAGGTCGTATCTGAACAAAGAGATAGATTCTGCAATCCAGAAATTAAAATCCGGAAATAGTTTATGAGAAGCGGTGATAAAAAAGAATTTATCGCAAAATTATCGCTTATCTCGAAGATAATTATTGCAATAACTGCTATTGTTGGTCTCGCTTCAGTTATACTCGAATATGGTTTCAGGCTGGATCGTGAGGAAATTGTAATTCTGCATTACATCTCCATAACAGTTGTTTTTGTTTTCGTTGCCTATGTAACTTTCCAGTTTATTATCGCTCCACAAAAATCGGCTTTCCTCAGGTCTCACTTTATCGAATCGATATTCGTTTTATTGATGTTTATTGAATTTGTTTTCTATCTTACAGATTATAGCCTTGTCGAACAGATTGGAAATATCCTCCGTTTCAAAAACATAGCTTATTTATATGTTGTTTTTTCACAGATAATAGTAGTAATCGGACTGCTATCAGGCTTATTCCGATATAATAAAAATATTCTGATGCTCAGGATAGACCCTTCCCGGCTTCTTGTTCTCAGTTTTCTTATTACAATAGTAATCGGCACTTTGCTGCTGATGCTGCCCGCTGCAACAATCAGCGGCACAAATAACTGGCTCGATGCTTTTTTCACTTCAACAAGCGCCGTATGCGTTACCGGTCTTATCTCGGTTGATACTGCTACTTATTATTCCACATTCGGTCAGGTCATTATTCTGGGGCTTTTCCAGATCGGCGGTTTAGGTCTGATGAGTTTCACAACTTTCTTCGCGCTGTTTTTTGCCGGCGGTCTCGGCATCAAGGAAAGGATTATGATTCACGACCTTCTCGAGGAAGAGAATATCGGAGAAGTTGCGAAAATACTTACATTCCTTCTTATTGCCACTTTTCTTATTGAATTGGCTGGCGCAGCCTTACTCTTTTGGTCAATAAAAGATTCTGTTCCCGATATAGGAACAGCATTCTATATCTCAGTTTTTCATTCCATTTCTGCATTCTGTAATGCGGGGTTCTCAATCTTTACTCTTAACCTTATGGACCCGCTTGTGCAGTCGAATTATCTTTTCACTACCACAATAAGTATTCTCATTATCCTCGGTGGAATTGGTTTCCCGACAATCCTGAGTTTCTGGAAGGCGGGTTCTTCAGCTCTTACTTTCAGACCCTCATCGCGCCGTTTCCCGCTTCAGGCAAAAATAGTTATTTACGTGACAGTGTTCCTTGTCATTCTCGGCGGCTTCGCAATATTTTTTACCGAATATCATAGCTCCATGAAATCTCTCGATACCTTCGGTAAGATCCACGCTGCATATTTTCAGTCAGTAACAGCAAGAACAGCAGGCTTTAATACTATCGATTTCGCACAGTTCACACTCCCTACAGTAATTATTTTCTTTGTGCTTATGTTCATTGGTGCTTCCCCCGGCGGCACCGGAGGCGGAATTAAAACGACAGCAATAACGCTGTTGTTTTACGGAACGTATTCGATAGTCAGAGATCAGAAAAATGTTACTATAGGAAACCGGACAATACCGCGGGATGTGGTTCTCAGGGCTCTGCTTAAATCCTTTCTGAGTATTGCGTTTATTTCCCTTGGGATTTTCCTCCTTGCGCTGACTGAATCCCACAGCCTGACCGATATCTCTTTTGAAGCTTTCAGTGCATTCGGTACCGTGGGGCTTTCAAGAGGAATTACAGGCGCACTTTCCGGATGGGGGAAAATTATTATTATTGCGCTGATGTTTATTGGGCGTGTTGGCGCTCTTGCATTTATTTTCAGCATTCTCAAAGGCGGAGAAAGTTCTCAGGTAGAATTCCCCTCAGAGAATATTTCAATTTTATAGGAGTTTAAATGGCTAATAAATTTGCTGTTATCGGTTTAGATGCGTTTGGAATGAATATCGCTGTTAATCTTGCGCGCAGAGGCGCGGAAGTTATTGCCGTTGATGAAAACATGGAATTAATTGAGGATATTAAGGATAAAGTAACATATGCTGCAAAACTCGATCCGACCGATTCAAAAGCCCTTAAAAGTGCAGGGATAGATAAAGTTGATGCGGTTGTTATCTCTATCGGGAGCGATTTCGAAAAAACAATGCTTACTGCAATGATGCTCCGGCAGATTGGAATCGTTCGAATTGTGGCAAGGGCAAGAACACAGATTCAGGAATCAATCCTTGAAAGAATCGGTGTTCATCAGGTTGTTAACCCCGATCTCGAGATATCATCCAAAATAGCTTCCAATCTTATAAATAAAGATGTGCTTGATTATATACAGATCGGCGGTGAATACAATATAATTCAGGTAAAAGCGCCGAGAAATATGATCGGGAAATCCCTTCAGGAGCTCGACCTCAGGATCAGATATAATCTCAACCTGATCACTTTAAAAAGGCAGTATGAAATAATGGATGAAATCACAAATCAAAAGATATCAAAAGAGCGGATATACGGTGTACCCACCGCAGGAACAGTAATACAGGAAAACGATATCCTTATTATTCTCGGAAGAGATAAAGACCTCATGAAACTCGTCGAATAATAGACAAGCATTAATCGTTGTCCGCATGAACCCGGGGGGTGGTTTGTGCGGGATAACTCACCCCTGCCTGCTCCGCCAAGCGGAGTTTGCGGGGATGGCATGTCTCTACAGAGTTTCTCGAAGTCGCCTGCCGAATAATTATTAATTATTAATTATTAATTGTTAATTGTTAATGGTGAATGGTTAATTCTACAAACATTCGATACCCTCAGCATCGGCGAAGCGGACAACCAGACTTATCACAAGTGATTGTATTAATTGCGGCTTGCTTTATCAATCAGCTATGACTTAAGTGAGAATA
>Ga0172370_10009782_pt1 | contig 11142 bp, 10 predicted proteins | sample LakKiv5m_FD_114538 | JGI IMG/M metagenome (GOLD analysis project Ga0172370, IMG submission 114538) | Freshwater microbial communities from Kabuno Bay, South-Kivu, Congo - kab_022012_11.5m | ecosystem: Environmental > Aquatic > Freshwater > Lake | place: Democratic Republic of the Congo...
CAATCTCATCTCCGGGATAGGCAATAGTAACCAATAATAATTTTTTGTCTTCTTTTTGGATTAACATATCAACCGTGTATTCTCTATCATCTTGGTCCATTGTTAGTTCTCCTTTTAGCGCTGAAACTACACCAATAATTTTCTTTCCAAATATATTTTTATAAATTTTATTTAATTCTTCGCACTCTACAACAGTTTTTCCTGCAATTTCTTCGTCCAAAAAATATGCCATAAACAAACAACTTTCTTCGGTATTCTCATTTTTTATTTTAATTTCATCAATATCTGTCAATACAGTTTCATTTTCCATTGCTTGAATCATATCACGAGGCTAAATCTTATTGCCTAATCATATGTGCTACTTGAAAAACATATCTTCACCAGTGAAGATAAGTAAGTAGTAACATAAAACAGATGTCAAAATTTGCTCACCTTCATGTACACACAGAATTCTCTTTACTTGATGGTCTTTCTAAGATCGGTAAACTGGTTGCAAAGACTAAAGAATTTAATCAAACACATCTTGCCATCACCGATCATGGTGCTATGTACGGAGCAATAGAGTTTTATAAAAAGACGACAAAAGAAGGAATTATTCCCATAATTGGATGCGAGATTTATTTAGCGAAAAATTCTCGGTTTGACAAAGAAAAACAAGACGCCAACCACCTAATTCTATTGTCCGAAAACTATGAAGGGTATCAAAATTTAATGAAAATAGTCACAACGGGTTTTACCGAAGGTTTTTATTACAAACCGAGGGTTGATAAAGAAATTCTTGCCAAATACGCAAAAGGAATTATTTGTACCACAGCCTGTCCTGCAGGAAGAGTTCAAAAACTTCTGGTGGAAGACAATTATGAAGAATCCAAAAAAGAGCTTCAGGAGTACGAACAAATCTTTGGTAATAAAAATATATTTATTGAATTACAAAGACACCATTTTGATCAGTTTGCCACATCATCAAATGTTCCTAAGGAAATTAAACCCAAATTATTAGAAATGCACGAAAATCATATCAAGGCGGAAAAGGGGCTTTTAAAGCTAAGTCGTGAGCTTGGAATTCCGATTATTGCAACTAATGATTCGCATTATATAAACCAAGATGATGCTGCCGCGCAAGACGCCCTAGTCTGCATTCAATCGGGGAAAATGCTTACAGACATCAACCGAATTAGATATATAGATACTCCCGACTTCTACCTTAAATCTACCGAAGAGATGGAAACACAGTTTGAAGATTTACCCGAAGCCATAGAAAATACTCAAAAATTAGCTGATCGGTGTAACTTGGAAATTACAATTGGTCAATGGTATTTTCCAAAAATAAAACTACCAAAAGGTAAAACGGCGGGAGAAACCCTTAAAGATATGGCCAACAAGGGAGCAAAAGAAAAATTTCCCCAAATTACCGATGAAATTAAAGAAAGAATAGATTACGAACTTGAAATCATAGAAAAAAAGGGTTACTCTCCATATTTTTTACTTGAATCGGGAATAGTAAATTATGCCGACAATGCCGGTATATATACTAATACCAGAGGCTCAGCAGCCGGTTCACTTGTTTCCTATTGTTGTGGTATTACAACAGTTGACCCTCTTCGCTTTCGTCTTCCGTTTGAACGTTTTCTAAACCCTTTTAGGCCTTCTCCTCCGGATATTGATCTAGATGTTGCCGATATACATAGAGATAGTCTTATATCGTATTTGGCAGACACATACGGAAAAGAAAAAGTGGGTCAAATATGTACTTTTGGAACAATGAAAGCAAGGGCAGCAGTTCGAGACATCGGTAGAGTAATGGGTATGCCTTATTCAAAAGTTGATTTAATAAGCAAAACAATTCCTGAAGGCTCTCAGGGATTTCCCATGACCTTAAAAAAAGCATTGGATATTACACCTGAACTGAAAAAAATGAGGGATAGTGATTCGGAAATTTCAAAATTACTTGAAATGGCACAAAAGGTTGAGGGAAATGCCCGACACGTCTCGGTTCATGCCGCTGCAGTAATTGTTGGCCCAGACAATCTGGTAAATTTTACTCCCCTACAGTACGAAACAGGTGGGGGGGATAGAATCATAACTCAGTACGAAATGCACGCAAGTGAAGATATTGGTCTAATAAAGCTTGATATATTGGGTATTTCTAATTTAACAATCCTTGCGAATGCGGTAAAAATAGTTGAGGCGCTTCAAAACAAAAAAATTGAAATTAAAAAATTACCTCTTGACGATAAAGAAACCTACGAAATGTTAGCTCGTGGCGAAACCTTTGGAGTATTTCAAATGGCAGGAGGGGGAATGACAAAATATCTAATTGATCTACATCCGGAAAGAATAGAAGACTTAATGGCTATGGTAGCGTTATACAGACCAGGTCCTATGGCATCAATTCCTGAATATATCTCACGTAAACGAGATCCAAAATTAATAAAATATTACGTTCCTGGACTGGAAAAAATACTTGATATGTCCTATGGCATTATCACCTATCAAGACGATGTTTTGTTTATGGCCATTCAGCTTGCAGGTTACAACTGGGAAGAAGCAGATAAATTTAGAAGGGCAATTGGCAAAAAAATTCCGGAAGAGATGGAAAAACAACACTCAAAATTTGTTGACGGCTGTGTTGAGTATGGACACATTCCAAGAGATAAAGCAGAGGAATTATTTAAACAAATTGAAACATTTGCCGCATATGGCTTTAATAAAGCCCACGCGGCTTCATATGGAATTGTTTCTTACTGGACGGCATATATTAAGGCACACTATCCTGTTGAGTATATGACCGCATTACTATCGGTTGAGGCTGCAGATACCGATAAAGTGGTCACGGCAATAGGTGAGTGTGAAACATTGGGAATTAGAGTATTGTCTCCTGATATCAACGAATCACGTACCGATTTTACAGTTGTTGACTTACCCAAAGATCAATGGCTGGAAGAAGGAAGAGCCAAAGAAACAGGTAAGGCTATACGATTTGGTCTATCGGCAATTAAAAATGTTGGAGATTCTGCGATTGCAGCAATATTGAATGCAAGAAAACAGGGAGATTTCAAATCTTTTACAGACTTTCTTCGTAGAGTTGACCTCTCAAAAGTAAATAAAAAAGTTGTTGAATCCTTAATTAAGGTTGGCGCTCTAGATAGATGGGGTAATAGAGCCCAACTTCTTCAGTCGCTTCCGGTGATAAGAGATAACACCATAAAATTACAAAAAGGGAAAGATTCAAGTCAAGTAAGTTTATTTTCATCAGCTTCTCACACGGAAGACATAACAGATCATCTTCTGGAAATTCCGGAAATGCCTCAAGATGAAAAACTTAAACTGGAAAAGGAATTATTGGGCTTTTATTTAACTGATCATCCGGTCAAAAAAATAATTCGTATTGTTGCAAATCAAATAAGTCATAAAATAATTCAGCTTGAACCAACTCTTCATTTAAATCAAATCGTTACCATTGCAGGAGTAGTCTCAAGAGTGAGACTGGTAAACACCAAAAAAAACAATTCCAAAATGGCCTTTATTACGCTTGAAGACGATACAAAACAAATTGATTGTGTCATTTTCCCCAAACTTTACGCCGAAAATCCGCCTTACTATGTTGAAGATATGGCCTTAATAATTAAGGGAAGGGTTGATAATCGTGACGATAAAATTCAAATTATTGCAGAATCAGTCTTTGCAATAGACACCAAACTCACACCACAAGACATGATTCACGAAATATTTATCAAAAACGGAACCCCAAAAGATAGACTTGAAAAAGTAAGTGAACTATTAAAGACAAACAAGGGTGATCACGAAATCACTATTGCAATTGAATCTGGAAACAACCTAAAGAAAATAAAATTACCCTATAAGGTTGATTATACCCCTTCACTTGAAGAAGAAGTGGAAAAAATACTTCAAGGCTGATAAAATAAAGCGCTATAATCAAGCATCGTAGGTGAGCGTTAGCGAGCTACGAGCGATTATAAGAGGAAGCGCAGGATTTTAAGAAGTGTAATGAAATTACACTTAAAATCCGAGCAAGCTCTTATGAATATAAATAATTAAACCAAAGATAATGGCAAATCAAATCAAGTGGCAAGATAAAATTGAGTTTGGAATTGGGGATACAATTAAGGTATCTCAAATTATCAAAGAAGGCGATAAAACACGTATTCAGGCCTTTCAGGGAATCGTTATCGCAATTAGAGGTGAAGGTCAAGGAAAAAACTTTATTGTGCGTAAAATCGCTGTTGGAGGAGTAGGAATTGAGAAAATTTATCCTATAAACACACCTTCCGTAACCGGCATAGAAATCGTCAAAAAAGGTAAGGTTAAAAGAGCAAAATTGTATTACCTTAGAAATTTACTGGGTAAAAAGGCGACAAAAATTAAAGATGTATATGTTAGAAAAGGTCAAGTGGCTACAATTGAAGTTCCTTCGGAAGAATCAAAAGACAGCCAAAAAACAACGGAAGATAAACCAAGTAGAGAGCCTGTTAAAGTTAAGAATGCTCCCCAACCTAAACCCGTAAAAGAAAAGAAGGTCAAAAAAGGTCCTAAAAAAATTGTTCGTAAAGAACGTCAGTTTGTTAGATAATTTGGCAATTCATCATTTTTTAATAAAAAAAGACCCGCATTTTATTGCGGGTCATAAACCAATATCTAATTAGAATCTCTATTTAACAGGTAAAGGACCGATCACACCTGTTTTGATGATATTTTGCCAGGCTTCTACAGTTGGTTCAAGCCAAAGCTGACCGGCCTTCCAACCTTCAACTGTATCGGGGAAATATCCCGCAGATACCAACCAGGCAATTACATCCCAGTCACTAATATTCAAAAGTGTCGGCAAAAGCATCGTGCCGTCTTTTTGGACAAACCAAGGACCATAAGATAGTGAGCAGGGAATATATTAATCTACTTGGTTGTTCTTACCCCAATCAACGAGCGGCGTTCCATCCATTTCGTAAAACGTCAACGTATTGTGGGTAAGTTCACGCGGTAGAATAATTTGGTAGTAAGTCTTATCAAGACCCTCAAATGGCTGAGCGACGATATAAACACCTTTAATTTTGTGTTTACTAAGCTCAATGATCTTATAAGGAACACCAGCATCTTTTAATGTCTTTTCGGAAACAGATACCAATGCCATAAAAGGAGTGTCTCTATTGGCAAATGTGTAAGATCCGAAGACTTCATATCCATAATTTTTACCAACCAAGCATGGAACGCAGTCTTGAGAACCCATTGCCCAAATAACATTGTTTTCCTTTAACGGAATTTCATCCTTATGAGGACCACATGAAGGACATTCCTTGCGAATTGGATTGACATAACAGTGTCCAAGTTTTTCAATCACACCGTTAATTTCTGCTAATCCATTGGAGAATAAATAACCCTGATCAGCAACAGCGGTGTAATCAAAAGGCGCTTTATTGTTATCAAGTGTTATTGTTTGAGTTCCATGAATTTCATAACCCTCAATAAACACGGTTGCGTGAGGACTGACAATAGTGATGTCCATCCAAGAGCCAACTTTTACAACGCCACAAGAGACTTGAAGATCTGCTGTTGTTACTTCATTTACACAAGAAGCGTCTTCAACAATTTTCATTGAAAAAGTCTCTTTGTATCCATCTGGCCAAGTAACTTCATAAGATACCGTAAAGTCTTCTTGAACAAAAGGATCAGACCAGGTTCCTGAAACAGCCGTTAGGGGAACAGCTATCCCGCCATCAGATGGATCAATGCTACTTGACCAACCTTTGCAGTCGGTTTTTGGAGTAATGGGTGCAAAGTGTTCAAGAACAACAAGGCACTCTTTTGGCTCAGAAAACGCCTGATAAGGTAAGGAAATTGTTAATGGTGTACCTGATATCCAAGTAACCAAAACAGTTCCTGCCGGAATGGGGCCTTCAATACTGTAAGGATCCACCCAACTTCCAGATATATTTCCTGAAATTACTCCATCTTTACTAACGTTTGCGGTGACATTGTAACCCTTCTTACAGTCATTTTCAAAAACCAAAGTTGCGGTATTTGTGATAACTGGAGGCTTACATTTACCCAAACTGTCATTTTCATGACCGGCTTGTGGAGTACCATTTTCATTAAAATGGCCGCCATTACCAAAAACGGCAACCCAAGGAATATATAAATCAACGTAATTTGCAGGATCACTCGCAAGACCGGCTACATGGCATATTGCTATTTTGCATGAATTTGGTCTATTTGCTGTCCCTGTTTGTGTCTCGGTATGAGTTACAGTTGTTGCAACCCACTCACCAAAAACTTCCGGAACGTGTGTAATAAATCTGTGATGCCAAGTATTTTGACCGATCTTTTCATCTTGGCAATCAGGAGCTCCATTACACTTTCCTGGCAACCAGCTCCCGTAAACGTCATAGCCGGCAGTATAAGTTCTGGTATATTTTGTCCAAGTAACCTACGGACCAGTTGTGTGACGACTCAAGAGCGCCCCAAGAAAATGTTCCTGTACCGGATGGTGTTCCCGGAACCCATTTAATTGTGTTACCTTCGGTGGGTGTATTTGGATTTGCCGTAACAGTATAACCGTCACAATCCGCAGTTGACCCGGCATTGACAATGTAACTACAGGCAAACACATTGGTTGCTGTTAATATCACAATCATCAAAGCCAAAAACAAACTTGAAAAAATCTTTTTCACTGTCATATTCATCTCCTTAGGGGTTTTAATCCTCAAACGATAGAGGGTTTAGTGTTTATCGTAATTTTGATTACTTTAAACACCACAATAAAAATGTATCAAGCACCACCTCCTTTTTTAGAAAAAATAGATTCTAATGTCAAAGTTCAAATTATGGGTGGTTTCGCTATTAAACTCCGCATAGCCAAAAGCGACCATATTGAGGCTATACATCACCGTTTCACATAAGTTCGTGTGTATTAAATATAAAAATATAAGCCATGTCAAGCTACATAAGTAAGAAAGATTTGATTTCTTAAGAAATGTCTTACTGGGTTCTTTACGAAACTGGTTCCGCCCTTCGATTCCCTACGTTTAGACAAATAAAAAAGGTTGGACGAGCCAACCATTTTTACTTGTGATCCCGGCGGGAATCGCCATAGATAAAATTCTGCTGAATTATTCTTATGGCCTCGCTCGTCGCCAGTCGCGACTCCGCCTTTCGACTCCCACTATTTACATCAAAAAACAAAAAAGCACCACAAGGGTGCATTTTCGCTTTTTGTGAGCCTTCTGGGACTGGCACACTTTCGTCGCTATAACTGTCTCATTTTTGAGGCTAAATAAGACAAATGAGACAGTGTAAAAAGGCGATTATAGTGTACGATACACTATCCTATATATCTAAAAGGAGGATTTCATGAGAATCCTAGTTCTTTACAATGTCGCAAGAGATCTTGGAGTCGGTGTACAGTCCGACATTATCTGTGAGCAGGAAATTGAGATTATCGTGCCTCTGGTCGTTGAATTACTCCAAAATAGAGGTTATGAAGTTGAAGCTCTGGAAACAACAAAAAACTTGTGGAACGATCTCGTATCTCGCCTCGGTACTTTTGATTTAGTCCTAAATATGGCGGAATCATTCGGCGGTGGAAATACCGACGAACCTCTCGTTCCAGCCATGCTTGAAGCTCTGAGAATACCCTTTACAGGTGCTTCATCTTTGAACATGCAACTTACTTTGGACAAGGAGAAAAGCAAGTTAGTTTGTCAGGGATACGGAGTTTCCGTTACTCCATATCAGAGATTCGACAATCCAGATGAACCTCTGCAAAGCAACATTTCCTTTCCGGCAATCGTAAAACCGATTCGCCAAGAAGGCAGTATTGGTATCTACGCAGATTGCGTAGTGAAAGACGAAGCTGAAATGAGAGCTAAAGTTGTTCATATCATTTCCAACTATTTTCAACCAGCAATTGTCGAATCTTTCATTGTTGGTCGCGAAATTTCAGTTGGTGTAATTGGGAATGGCGCAAACTTAACTGTTTTCCCTCCTCTTGAATTTCAATTCCCCGACACTCAAGATGATTTGTTAAAAATCAGATCATTCGAGTACAAGTGGGGAGGTCAAACAGAAAAGATGGTTAGAGCAGATCTCCCTGCTTCTGTAGTTGAGAATTTGATCAATTTCTCAAAAACAGCCTTCCGTGCCACCGAGTGTCGTGACTACGCCAGAATGGACTTTCGGGTTACTCCCGACGGAGAAATCTTTCTTCTTGAAGTCAATTACAATCCTGGCATTGGTCCAAACTCTCACGGGTTGAACAATACCCTTACAAAGATGGCCAGCTTTACAGGTCGAGGATTCGAAGATCTGATTGAGGAAATCATTCTCATTGCGGCAAGTCGCGAAAAGTTAGTTTAAGATATACCCCTGATGCACATGCGTCGGGGGTATTTTGTATTTACAATCAAGTTAATGGAAAAAGAAAAATCAATAAATATCGTCTTTGCCAATACGGCAGAGGCATTCGAGGATATATTGTTCGCAAGTGGCGGTTCAGAAGAAGGTCAAAAGAGAATTAGACACGAATTAGCTTTATCTCAGAGAGCTTTCTTTTGGGAGGACGACAACAAAATTGTAATTACCCCATTTCCAATCCCCAAAGAACTTTTTGATCTAAATTCAAAGATTTTGGATTTTTTAAACACTACCAGTTACTCGCCAAAGGCAGGCGGGTTAAATCTCTCAAATTCAATCGAGGTAGATAGTTTCAAAGAATTAGTTGACGATAGGAGTGTTGTTGTTTCACCTTATGCCATCACTCCAGGCTTCCTTAAGTTTATCGATAACTTACGAGCTAGTGGGATAAATGTTTTTGTCGATAATATGCCGACAAAAGGCGGATATGATCTCATCAGATATCTTGATTCAAAATCAGGTTTCAGAACGGAAGCTGAGAAAATCGGTGTCAAGTGTCCAGAAGGATATATCTGCCAAACTTTAGACGACTTAAAGAATAAAATCGATTGGTTCAAATCAAACAAACGACCATTTGTTATTAAGGCAGATCAAGGTGAATCTGGTTGGGGTTTGATCTTAGTTAAAGATCTTGAGACCACAGCCGACTCACTTATCAACCAAGTTACTTCCGAAACAATTTGGTCAAATGGTCCGTATATCATTGAAGAACTTATTGATGTTGACGAAGCTGCGAGTGGTGGCTCTCCATCAGCAGAACTTTTTGTAACCGACTCAGAAGTGAAAATAACATATCTTTGTGGTCAAATAGTTTCGAGCGGTGAATTTCAAGGAACAGTCGTGGGGGAAGATACTATTCCAAGGAACATTGCTGATGAGATAAACAAATCAGCCTTGGTAATAGGAAAACACTTTCAATCTCTTGGTTATCGAGGCATTTTTGATATTGATTATGTTATTTCTAAAAACGGTGAGGTTTACGCTGTAGAAACCAACGCTCGTAGAACAGGCGGAACTCATGTTTGTGATTTAGCAAAGAGATTATTTGGTGAGGATTACATTAATCATTGTTTTATCTCAAATGATCATTTTGAGTATTCAAAAGATATTCAATCTATCAGTGAACTACTGTCAAACACATCTGTACTTATATACTCAAAAGATAGTCAAAGTGGGATTATTATCACGTTAATTAATGAAGTTGATCACGTCTTGGGTTATGTGGCAATCGGGAATGACCTGGAAATAGCCACAAATATGTCTGAAGAACTGAAAAATCTCTTGGCATAGTACAATATAGGCATGGATACTAACTTGCTTCCCGTCAAACCTTTTCAAGAAACACTACATGGTAGTTTCTGTGGACCAGCCGTCATCAAGATGGTTTTGGACTTCTATGGTATCGAAAAATCCGAGGCTGAAGTCGCCATTTTATCCAATAAAGATGATGACTTGGGCATCGGTGACGAAGATATCAAAAGAACACTAGAAGGAGAAGGACTCAAAGTTGAAATCAAGAACTTTGCTTCCTTTGAGGACATCCAAGCCGCTTTGGATAAAAAAGCACCCGTGATCGTGAATTGGATGACCAGAGGTAGAGCCGATTACGACGAAGATGATTTGGCCGACGGCCATTATTCAGTGGTGGTTGGTTTAGACGAAGAAAATATATATCTCCAAGATCCTGAAGTTGGCAGAATGAGAAAACTTCTCAAAGAAGATTTCATCCGAGTTTGGTTTGACTTCACCTCAGATCACATCGAAAAATGGGAAGACATGGTCATTCGCCAAATGATCGCAGTGTATAGATAAAGTCTATCCAACCTTAATCTCCAGCACTTTTTTCACCTCATAAACTTAGGCTAACCTTATCGAATCACATCTTCTCTGCAAGCCAAGCAAAAAATCTACTTATTAGTTTCAAGATATCGCCCACAAACATTCGAAATCTAGTCAAGTCTGATACTCTCGGCAGATCTTTGTATCTTGTGATTATTTTATAACTTACTTTCTTCAACTTTATTTTTCCTGTTGGAGCCTTTATTTCTATCAGGTCTCTACCCAGTAGTGGGTATATGTCAACCTTTCCAGGAGCAGATAATGCTAGAGTAAGGTCATCTTTCAAGCTTACTATTTGACTAACTCTTGTCCCAACAGAAAAAGCAATGTCAAAAAGAATGTAATTATCTTCTATGTGAATTTCTACAACTTTAGCTTGAATACCAAAAGACTCAAGTGTCATCTCAATAATTCCTATTGATCTATTTGCTATTCTTCTTCCTTCTTTGATTATTAACTTTTCACTTTTTTCGTTCATATGACTTTAATTTTTGATATATCTCCATACGCAGGTACAAATACAAACTCGTCTTTACTGGTCAGGCCGAACGCGTCATCAGTTCCCAGTAAGTCGGCTTGAGATGTAGAGAATGTCTTAAAGATAATCTTTGTGGGGAACGAAGTCATCAGTTTAGAGAACTTCCTCTCAATTAGTGGGGATGCAACAACCAAATGAACGCCAACTAAATGGCCAGAAGTTAGTATATTTTCAATTCCATAATGGCAATCTTCGTCATATGCCAGCCTGCTTGAAGTGCTACTAACAACACAAACAATTCTAGGTAGTGGCGGATTCCCAGTTTTTCCATAAGCATCAAAGCTATTGACACCTGTCTCTTGTAGAATTCGGAACCTTCTTTCCATCTCTGCGCTTACCCA
>Ga0172370_10009783_pt1 | contig 11141 bp, 5 predicted proteins | sample LakKiv5m_FD_114538 | JGI IMG/M metagenome (GOLD analysis project Ga0172370, IMG submission 114538) | Freshwater microbial communities from Kabuno Bay, South-Kivu, Congo - kab_022012_11.5m | ecosystem: Environmental > Aquatic > Freshwater > Lake | place: Democratic Republic of the Congo...
GCGTCGAGGCCACGACCGAGAAATTCGTGCCCGTCGGGACGCCCGTCTCAGTCGCCGCAGCGGCGAGGATGCGCGCCGAGGCACCCCCGGCCGGCGAGATCTTCGACGTGTGGCGCGCGGCCTGGAAGAACGTCACCGACGTGCTCGTCGAGGTCCACAGCGGCCGCATGTGGGTCGTATCCAGCGTGTAGAACCCGAACGTCGAGGTCGGCGCGGCGACCTGGCTCACGTTGGCCGTGTCCGTCATCGAGGACGGCGCGCCGTACCAGATGCGGGCGGGGTCACTGCCGGAACCGGCGCGACCGAAGAGTCCCGCGATCTTGCCCTGTGGGTTGAGGAGCCCCGTCGCGAGCTGCACCGCTCCGAGCTTCGTGAGGCAAGTGCTCACCGTGCCGGCCTCCACCCCAAGTCCGGTCTTCCCGGAGTAGGCCTTGCCGACCCGGATGGCGGCGCCGGCGCAGCCGAGCTTGACGTCCACGGCCGAAATGGCGTGCTCACCCGTGGTCGACACGGTCGGCGCGAGAGATGGCTTTCGCACGCACGTGACCTTGTCCGGGCTCGCCATCGACAGGGCCGTCCATTCCGTGTCACCGGCCGCGCCCGTCACGACCGGCAGGCTGGAGGCGCTCCCCGCGACGCAGGTCTTCTCGGCGGCCAACCACACGCGGCTCGTCGGTCCCAGGATGGAGGGTGCATCCCGAGCGAGATCCGGCACATGGAAACCCGTGGTCTTCGGGATCACGGCCGGTCCGAAGCTCGATCCGCCGTCGGGTGTCGTCTCGCACACGCCCGACGCCGGGTTGCACGCGTGCAGAGGCAGGCACGCCACGGGCACATAGGTGCACCCGGCGCTCGGATCGCACGTCGCCGTCTGGCACGCCTTGACCGGGCAGTCGAGCGGCGCGCCCGACGCGCACGTCCCCTCCTTGCAGGTGTCGTTGGCCGTGCACGCGTTGGCGTCGCTGCAGCTCGTGCCCGACAGCGGCGACCAGCTCGTCGCGCTCACCTTCGGATCGCAGCCCTCGCAGGCCGCGTCCGGGTTCGTGTCGCTCGCGCCGAAGCACTTGCCGCCGATGAGGCAGCCGGGGTAGCCGGCCTCGATCGTGTCGTGCGTGCAGGTCGCGTTCGCGCCGCACACGTCCGCGGTGCAGGCGATGCCGTCGTCGGTGCACTTCGTCCCGAGCGGTGCGGCCGTGCTTTTGCAGCCTGTGACCTTGTCGCACGCGTCGACCGTGCAGGCGTTCTTGTCGTCGCATTCGAGGGCGCCCGCCGGCTTGCACACGCCCGCGTCGCAGGTGTCGCCGGCGGTGCAGGCGTCGCCGTCGTTGCACGCGATCGTGTTCGGGACCGCCACGCACCCCGTCTTCGTCTCGCATGAGTCGTTGGTGCAGGGGTTCTTGTCGTCGCAGACCTTGGCCGTGCCGGGCGAGCAAGCGCCCGCCTTGCAGGCGTCTCCCTCGGTGCACGCGTTGCCGTCGTCGCAGCTCCCGCTCGCGAGCGGCGCGTGCGTGCAGGTCCCGTTGGAGCACGTGTCGTTGGTGCAGGGGTTCTTGTCGTCGCAGTCCACGGCCTGCGCGCACTGGCAGGTGTACGTGCCCGCGCACTTGCCACCGCTGCACACGTCGTTGGTCGTGCAGGTGTTGCCGTCGGCGCACGTGTCGGTATTGGGCAGGTTGGTGCACGCGCCGGTCTTGGGGTCGCAGCTGTCGTTGGTGCAGGGGTTCTTGTCGTCGCAGCTCTTGGGGTCGCCGGCCAGGCACGCGCCCACCTTGCAGCGATCCGCGATCGTGCAGAAGTTCGTGTCGTCACAAGGCGTTCCATCGAGCTGCTGGCTCGCGCACCCCGACGCCGGGACGCAGGTGTCCTTCGTGCATGCGTTGCCGTCGTCGCAGTTCACGGGCTCCGATCCCGTGCACTTGCCGGCCACGCAGGAGTCCGCCCCGGTGCACGCGTCGCCGTCGTCGCACGCGCCTTCGCTCAAGGATGTCCAGGACTTGCCGCCCTCGATGCACGTCTGGCAGGCGTTGGCAGGGTTCTTGCCGGGCGAGACGCACTTGCCGTCGATGACGCAGCCGGTGACGACGAACGACTTGCAGGTCCCCTGCACGCAGGAGTCGAGCGTGCACGGGAGGCCGTCGCCCGCGCAGGGGGTTCCGGTCCCCTTGACCTCGTAGACGCAGTTGCCCGACTTCGGGTTGCACGAGTCGTCGGTGCATTCGTTAGTGTCATCGCAGGGTTTGAACGCCGTCACGTCGCACTTGCCGGCCTTGCAGCTGGCGGACACGACGCACTTGTCCGACGCGAAGGCCGCCGTGCAGGAGGTCCCGTCCGCCAACGGGGCGGCGGCGCACGAGCCCTTGTCGCACGCGAGCGCCTGGCACGCTCCGGCCGCGCCCTTGCAGTCCGCGTCCACGCTGCACTCCGGTGCGACGTCCCCGTCCGCTCCCCCGACATCGGGGCCCCCGTCAGGCTCGCCGGCGTCCGCTGGGACGTCGCCGGTCTCCGGCTCGGCGTCGCCCGCCGCGTCCCAGGCGGCGGTGTCGGTCGCGTCTCCGTCGTCCGCCGCCGTATCGGATGGCGCCGCATCGGATGGCGCCGTATCGGATGGCGCCGCATCGGATGGCGCCGCATCGGATGGCGCCGCATCGGATGGCGCCGCATCGGGCGTCGCGTCGGGCTCGGGCACATCGCCCGGCGGCGCGTCGTCCGTCGACGCATCGCCAGGGCCTGCGTCGGCAGCGGCAGTCTCCGTCTCGACGTCACCCGCGGTGGTTTCCGGCGCGCCCGAGTCCGACGGCACGTCGACGCCCTGCGTCTCCGCGGCGTCCGCCCCGCCGGCGTCTGCCCCGTCCGGGTCGGCTCCCGCCGCGTCCGTCGCGTCCCATCCGAGGTCCGCACCGGCACCAGTGTCCGACGCGCGCGGTTGCCCATCCGCGCCGCCGAGCAGATCCCCGCCGCCCGAGTTGTTGGTGTCCGGGATGCAGTCGAGACCCACGCAGCCCACCGATGGCGGCGCGGGACTTCCGCAAGCGACCAGCGCGGAGGTCGCGGCGAGCACCAGAGCTAGAGTGATCCGGATCACGATCTTCTCCCGCCCAACCACCGTGGGACGCTGCGGATGAGGCCATAGAATCGCAGTCCGACGCGCGCGGATCAAGCCCGCCCTTGCACCCGCTACAGCAAGCCCGGCTTGCCCTGCACGTAGCGCCCGAGCTCGGTGCCGAGCAGGTCGACGTGCTCCTGCTCCTCCGCCTCCAACTCTCGGTACAGGCGCTGCTCGGCCGAGCCCTTCGGGAGCTTGCCGGCCTGCGCCGCGAAGAACGCGAGCGCCCGTTTCTCGAGGCCGATGGCCACGCGGAAGATCGAGACCGGATCCGCCAGATCCACCTTCACGTCCGTGAACACCGCCGCCCGCGTGGGCGAGAGCGACACGGTCGGCACGTGCACTTCGAGGTGGTATCGCCGCTGCAGCGTGGTGAGGTGCTGGCTCTCCATCTCCGCGAGCTTGAGGAAGAACGCCTTCATGTCGGGATCCGGGGTCTCTTCGGCCGCGCGCGTGTAGAACGCCATGCCGCCGAGCTCGATCTCGAAGGCGTGCCGGATGGCGGCGACCTGCTCTGCCCCCGCGACCGTCGTGTCACCGCGCAGCGTCAGCTCACCGTCGCAGGCCGGGCACAGGCCGTAGGGGAACGCGAAGCCCTCGCTGACCTTGTGGCATTGCGTGCACGTCCACGCGAGCTGCGTGCCCGCGCAGCACACGTACGACTCGTCATCCTCGAGCGGCTGGTTGCACCTCGGGCAGGTCCGGACGTCACCGCTCGCCGGCCGCGACACCGCCACCTCGATGGGCGATGCGTTCGCGCCGCTTTGCGCCACCGGCGCGACCCATGCGTCGAGGGCCTCCTTCGTGACGGGCCACTGCCGAGTCTGGAGCCAATAGCCGATCGCCTTCGCCGCGCGCCGTCCCGCGCCCATCGCGAGGATGACGGTGGCGCCGCCGGTCACGATGTCTCCGCCCGCGAACACGCCCGGCAGGCTCGTCGCCTGCGTGTCGTCGTTGGCCGTGATGTTGCCCCACATGTTCGTGTTCAGGCCGGGTGTGGAGCGCGCGACGATCGGGTTGGCCTTGGTGCCCAGCGCGTAGATCACCGTGTCGCACTCGAAGTGCTGGAACGCGTCGGTGGGCACGGGCTTGCGACGACCGGATGCGTCCGGCTCGCCGAGCGTCATGACCTCGACCGTCATGCCCTTGACGTTGCCCTTCTCGTCCACATGGATCTCGGTCGGCGAGCGCAGCCAGTGGAAGTGGATGCCCTCCTCCTTCGCGTGGCGGATCTCCTCGACACGGGCGGGCGCCTCGGCCTCCGTGCGCCGGTAGACGCAGTGCACGGTCTCCGATCCGAGGCGGCGCGCGACCCTCAGGCAGTCCATAGCCGTGTTGCCGGCGCCGATGACCACCACGCGGTTGCCGATGTTGACGGGCGTGTCCTGGAACGGGAACCTGTCGCCGCCCATGAGGTTGACGCGCGTCAGGAACTCGTTGGCGCTGTAGACCTGACCCGCGAATTCACCGGGGATTCCGAGGAACGACGGGGCCCCCGCGCCGGCTCCGACGAACACGGAGTCGTAGCCCATCTCGCCCATCAACTGCGGGATCGTGAACGTCTTGCCGATGACCTTGTTGGTCTCCACCTTGACGCCCATGTCTGTCAGGCGCGCGACCTCGCGGGTGATGATCTCGCGCGGCAGGCGGAACGACGGGATCCCGTAGCGCAGCACACCGCCGACGACGTGCAGCGCCTCGTAGATCGTGACGTCCGCGCCGTAGCGCACGAGATCGGCCGCCGCCGCGAGCCCCGCGGGACCCGAGCCGACGATCGCCACCTTGCCGAGTTTATGAGCGAAAACGGGCGGCTCGGTCTTCTTCGCGGGCGCGTTGTCGCCCACGAAGCGCTCGAGGCGGCCAATCGCGACGGGCTCCATCTTCTTGGCGATGATGCACTGCGCCTCGCACTGTGACTCCTGCGGGCAGACGCGACCGCAGATCGATGGGAAGAGGTTCGCCTCGTTGAGCGCGTCCGCTGCGCCGCCCAGGTCGCGCACGATCAGGTGCCGGATGAACCTCGGGATGTCGATCGCCACCGGGCAGCCCGCGATGCAGGTCGGCTTGGCACACTGGATGCAACGCTCCGCCTCGGCCATCGCGTCGGCCATGTCATAGCCGAGGTTGACCTCCTTGAAGTTCTGGGCGCGCTCGGTCGCGTCGCGCTCCGGCATCTTCGTCTGGTGTGGAGCCAACTCCTTAATTTTTTTGTAGTTTTTCTTCCCTTCCTGGATGAGCTGCTTCTCCAGGTTGCACACGTGATCGAAGTCCTCGACGGCCACCTTTTCGCGATCGGCGAAGCGCCGCTGCCGCGTCATGAGCTCGTTGAAGTCGACCTTGTGTCCGTCGAAGTCCGGCCCGTCCACGCACGCGAACTTCACGTCGCCGCCGACCGTGACGCGGCACGATCCGCACATGCCGGTGCCGTCGACCATGATCGCGTTCAAGCTGACCATCGCGGGCACGTCGTACTTCTTCGCGACCTCGACGCACGCGCGCATCATGCCGAGCGGGCCGATCGCGACCACCATGTCGGGCTTGTGCTCGGCCGCGGAGAGCACCTGCTCGAGCGCGACCGTGACGAAGCCGGGGCGGCCGTAGCTGCCGTCGTCGGTGCAGACCACGAGCTCGTCGCTGTAGCGGCCGAACGGCTCCTCCCAGAACACGCGGTTCTGAGAGCGGAATCCGATGATGCCGGTGGTGCGGTTGCCGGCCTCGTGGAACGCCCGCAGCTGCGGGTAGACGGGCGCGACGCCGAGGCCGCCCCCCACACACACCACGTGACCGACCTTGCCGGTGTGCGCCGGCAGGCCGAGCGGGCCGACGAAGTCCCGGAACGAGGCGCCCTCCGCGTACTCGTTCATCATCTCGCGCGTGGTCTTGCCGAGCGCTTGAATGACCATCGTGATGGTGCCGCGCTCGCGATCGAAGTCCGCGACCGTCAACGGGATGCGCTCGCTGCCCTCGTGCAGGCGCAGCATCACGAAGTGCCCGGGCTGCGCGGCGCGGGCGACGTCGGGCGCTTCGACCTCCCACAGGAAAGTCTCGGGCGAGAAGACTTGACGGCGAACGATCTTGTACATGGTCCTCCTGAGTGGGCTCTGCCGGTCACGGTCGTCGCGCCAGCGCGCGGTGTTGTAGCGGAGAAACGCGAACGGAATCTGACCGAGGGCAGTTTGTGATCCAGATCACGAACTTGAGGCTACGGCGGGCGAAGCCGACCTTTCTCAGCGATTTCAGCAAGTAATGCGTCGACCGACGCGAAGACGAGCGCGTTTCCGTCCTGGTGGAAGCCCTCCAGGTTCCCTGCGTAGGTCTCCGAGTGCGCCAGGAACGCCTCGATCCCGTCGGGCGACAGCATCGGGTGGTACTCGCCATAGCCGAGCGCTTGCAGGTACAGCGCGTTGAGCACCTGCTCGAACTGCCCCACGACCGGCACGCTCAGCATGGGCTTGCCGAGGTAGACGGCCTCGCCCATGAGCGAGAAGCCGCCGCCCGCGAGCACCGCGCGGCACGACGCGAGGTCGTCGACGAAGCCCTGCTCGGCGAAGGCCTTGAGCTGGACGTTGCCCAGATCCTCGTCACGACCGAGGCCGTACACCCTGAATTCATAGGGTATTTTCTGCAACGTCGGGACGAGCGATCGGAAGGTCGGCGACGTCTGGTAGACCAGCACGTGATCGCCGCGGCGCGCGCCGGACTTCGCTGCCAGGATCGCGTCGCGCAGGATCGGCGGGTACAGGCTTGTCCACTTCTTGCGCAGCGGCGGGAAGAAGAACGACGTGATGAGGTAGTGATCGCAGCCCGGCAGCTTGGCCTTGACGATCGCCTTCGAGAGCGCGAAGGCCTCGCGGTGGACCTTCGGGATGGCCACGTCGATCGTGCAGCGGTTCAGGATCTGCGGGTTGTCGATGCTCAGGATCGGCAGCGCGTGCTCGCGCGCGAAGAGGTAGGCGAGCGACTCGAAGTCGCTGATGACGACCTCGGGCCGGAAGCGATCCCAGACCTCGCGCAGGACGTCCACGTTGTCGGCGAACTGCGGCAGGCTCTTCATCAGAGCGCGAAACGTGCGCCACTTTCGCACGCGGTTGTCCTGGTAGCTGAGCGTGAGGCCCGCGACCTCGTGCACGCGCAGCTGCGGGAACGCGCGCGTGAGGAAGCCGTGCGCGCGACCCGACACGACGATCTCGACCTCGTGGAGGCCCGCGACGCCGAGCACGTGATCCAGGATGACCTTGCTGCGCGTGGCGTGGCCCATCCCCTCGCCGACGACGCCGTACAGGATGCGCATTCGTGCCTCCGGCGCTCGCGCGCGCGCAAAGCATCTAGCACGGATGCGGCTGCCGGCCCAAGCGGCCCGTCTCCCGAGGGCCTACCGCCCGCACATCTGCTGCGCCGGGAGCATCGACCTCAGCTCGCGCAGCTCCTCGCGCAGCGCTGCGATCTCCGTTGCCTGGGACTGCAACGCTGCGACGGCCATGCTCGTGTAGCCGTAGAGATCCACACGATCGCCCGGCGCGGCCACGGCGGGGCTGCCCTTGCGGAGATCGTCGATGACGAAGCCAGTGTGCTGGCGACCGTCGTCGTCCGCGCCCGTGTAGCGCCACGTCGCGAGCCTCATCGCGTGCACGTCGGCCGCGATCTTCCGGATGTCGGCGGGCGAGAGGTAGTCGATCTGCGTCTTGAAGCGGGCCGCGCTCTTCGGGCAGGTGAAGCTCTTCGGATCCACGTCCGTGCACGTGAGCAGCGCGCCGCACGCGTCCTTCGGATCGCAGAGCGCGGTCGCGTCCGCGCACGCCGCGCCGACCTTCTCGCCGGTGCACAGCGGCACGTCCGGGTTCGGCGTCCAGCCCTTGCACACGGGCGCGCCGCACGTCAGGTACCACTGGAGCTTCGGTCCACCCGAGCCGCCGCACGTGTAGTTGCACGCGCTCGAGGTGCAGTTCCACTGGCCCACGCACTCGATGTGCGGCAAGTTCTCGCAGTCGCTGGGTTCCCAGCAGAACGTCTCGGCGACGCACTGCTTCGGTGGCTGCGGGCAGGGGGCCTTGAAGCAGTAGATCGACTGTCCGAGGCACTTCTCGCCCTTGGGGCACTGCGCGTCGCTCGTGCACGCGTCCTGCGTGGTCGCCTCGCACTTCCACACGCACGCGCCGCCCTCACAGCCCCACGCGCCCTTGCACTCCGCGTGCGGCAGGCCCTCGCAGTCGCCCGCGCCCGCACAGACGGGGTCGCTCGGCTCAGCCGGGACACAGGAGGGGGCCTTCGTGCCGGCGAGCGCCAACACCGCGCCGCAAGCCGCGGCGACCCCGACGACGCGCGCTGCGAGCTTCAGATTGCGTCTCCACATGGCACCCTCCGACGCCCCACGCCCGGGGCCGACACCGAGCATACGCGGATGCGACTTCGCCGCAAGCCGAATGACGGGGCTCTATTCGATGAGTATCGCCTGCGAGACCCGCACGCGGTTGCGACCCTCGCGCTTGGCCTGGAACAGCGCCTCGTCCGCGCGCTTGATGAGCGTCTGCGAGTCCTCGCCGTTCTGCCACGTCGCGATGCCGAAGCTCGCCGTCACGCGGCCCGTGTAGCCGCCCACCCGCACATCCGCGACCGCTGTGCGCAGCCGCTCGCAGACCTCGCCGGCCTCCTCCGCGCCGCAGTCGACGAGCACCACGACGAACTCCTCGCCGCCCCAGCGTGACAGCAGGTCGTAGGGGCGCACGTGGCTGTTCATCGCGGCGGCCACGGCGGTCAGCATCTGGTCACCGATGATGTGGCCGCATTGGTCGTTGACGCGCTTGAAGTGGTCGAGGTCGATCATGACGACGCTCAGCTCGCTCCCGGACCGCTGCGCGCGCACCAGCTCCCGGGCGAGCGTCTCGTCCAGCATCCGCCGGTTGGAGAGGCCGGTCAGCGTATCCCGGCGCGACAGCTCCTCGGCCTCCCGCAGCGCCATGCCGCGCGTTCGCTCTTTGAGCACCAGCGCCTGCGTCCGCTCCTCCATCGCGCGCTCGAGGTCGGCGTTGATGTGGCGCAGTGCGTCAACGTGCGCGCGCCGGGTCTTGAGCATCGAGCTGTGCTGGATGCCCAGCCGGACGGCCTCCAGAAGGGCCATGGGGTCGACGGGCTTTGTGAGATAGTCGAATAGTTTACCGCGATTGACCGCCGCGATCGCGGCCGGGATGTCGGGCTCGTTCGTCAGGATGATGCGCGCGGAGTCTGGGTCCACCTGCTCCGCCGCGTCCAGCACTGTCACACCGCCAATGTCCCCGAGGAAACGCTCGGTAAGGATGACCTCGGGGGCCTCCCGCTCGATGATCAGGATGGCCTCGTGGCCCAGGTGCACGCCGATGAAGCGATGATCCGGCGCCAGCAGTGCCTCGATCGTCGCAAGGATGTCGGCGTCGTCGTCGACCGCGAGCACCGTGGGGAGACCTCGCCGAATCTCACGGGCTGCACCAATCCAAGGCCGTCGCGGTTCGTCCACGCTTTGACTCCAGCTGTCGGAAGGCTCGTTCCGGCGCAACTTGTCGAGGCATTCCTTTACGCCTTCTTGACGCGCCGCGCAAGGATGTTCACGACCGCGTGGACTCAGGCGGGGCTCGGACGCGCGCTTCCCGTTCGCGTCGCGGCACGATAGGCTGGACGAATGGACACGCATCCCCCCCCTGACCAGGCACCCCAATCGAACGCGCTCCTCGATGCGAAGGAGGCCCAGCTGCGCGCGACGCTGCGAGGCTTCGGGCGCGTCGTCGTGGCGTTCTCCGGCGGCGTGGACTCGACGCTGCTGCTCGCGGTGGCGCGCGAGGTGCTGGGTGACGGCGTGCTCGCGCTGACCGCGATCTCCGGCACGTTGCCGCCCGAGGAGTACGACGACGCGTTGCGGCTCGCGGCCGGTCTGGGCGTCGAGCACCTGTGTGTCGAGACGGACGAGCTCTCGCGCGACGGCTATCACGACAACGGCCCGGACCGCTGCTTTCACTGCAAGGACACGCTCTACACCGCGGCGCTCGGTGTGGCGGGCGCGCGCGGCATCTCCGTCGTCGCCGATGGCTGCAATCTCGACGACCTCGGTGACTACCGGCCTGGGCGCGTCGCGGCGGGCCAGCACGGCATTCGGAGCCCCCTGCTCGAGGCTGGGCTTCGCAAGGCGGACATCCGCGTCCTGTCCCGCGCGAGGGGACTTCCGACCGCCGACAAGCCGGAATTCGCCTGCCTCGGCTCCCGGTTTCCCTACGGCACACCGATCACGGCCGAGCGTCTCGCGCGCGTCGCTGCCGCCGAGCGGGCCCTGCGCGGCGCCGGCTTCTCGCAGTACCGCGCCCGCTTTCACGACGAGCTGGTCCGCCTCGAGGTGCCCTCCGGCGAGCTGCCGCGCCTGCTCGATCCCGCGGTGCGCGAGCCCATCGTGGCTGCCTGCCGCGCCGCCGGCTTCGTGCATGTCGCTGTGGATCTCGCGGGCTATCGTCGCGGCGCGATGAACGAGGCGTTGGGGCTGCGCCCGGAGGACGCCATTTCGCGGGTCCCGCTGGGCGCACTCGCTCGACGAATTGACGCAAAAATGACGCACGAATGACGCGGAATGACGCCATAGATTCATTGAGTTGGCGGAGCTTGGCGCGACGCCGCGCCGTGGTCGGATCCTTCGCCGTCGTGACGCTCATCGCGGTCGGCCTCTGTCTGACGCCGGGCTTCGACCTCGTGGGCTACCACGCCTCGCTCGTGGTCGCGGTCGTCTCCTCGCTCGTGGCGGGTCCGCTCGCCGCCCGCGTCGTCGCGCGCGCCAGCGAGCGCGGTGAAGAGGTTCCCGGCTGGCGGCTCGCCGTCCGTGCGCTCGTGCTGGGCCTCGGCCTCACCCTGCCGCCGCTCGTGCTGCTGGCGCTCGACGCGTTCCGAGTTCGCAACTGCAACTGGTCGGATGGATTGGCGTTCTGGGCGATGGGGCCCCTGCTCTCGGCCCCCTTCGGCGCGGCGTCCGGCCTCGTCACGGGTGGCCTCGCGCCTCGCAAGCGCTTCGGCGTCGTGCCGGGTGTGGTCC
>Ga0172370_10009784_pt1 | contig 11139 bp, 8 predicted proteins | sample LakKiv5m_FD_114538 | JGI IMG/M metagenome (GOLD analysis project Ga0172370, IMG submission 114538) | Freshwater microbial communities from Kabuno Bay, South-Kivu, Congo - kab_022012_11.5m | ecosystem: Environmental > Aquatic > Freshwater > Lake | place: Democratic Republic of the Congo...
CAAGATGCTCACTATTCTTGTTGAAGATACCGGAGTTGGAATCAGTAAAGAAAATTTGGTAAAAGTTTTCCGGGCTGATTCTTCCGTAACAACTAAAGGAACGAAAAAGGAACCGGACTCGGATTGGTGTTATGCAAAGAAATGATTGAACGGCATGGGGGCACCATTACAGTACAAAGTGAACTCGGAAAAGGCACTACTTTTACCTTCACACTACCGGGAATAAATTAGGAATTAAACATAAAGGTAGCGTTTTATTTTTTGCGTTGGGGTTTTTTCAAACGGATTTACCTGCTCAATCATTTTATAGATTTTAGAAAACGAAGAAACGTTGCTGTTCACTTCAACTTTTAATTCGCTTAGAAGATCCGAAATAATTTTGCGCTGCTCGGTTTCGCTTTTCTTCAGCGTTTCAAAGTGCGCGTCAATTTTTTCATAATCTAAAAATACGCGCGCAGAAAGTTGATCGTTCTGCAGAAAGACGATTGATTCAAGAACGTATTCCGACCTGTTGATAATGGATTCAACCGCCTCGGGATAAATGTTTTCGCCGCTTGGACCAAGAATCACATTTTTCAACCGACCTTTAATATAGAGGTAACCGTCTTTATCAATAAATCCCAAATCACCCGTTCTAAACCATCCGTCACTTGAAATTACTTCTTTGGTTTTTTCGGGATCTTTGTAATACCCTTTCATTACCATTGCGCCGCGCACAAGAATTTCTCCTTCGCCTGTTTGCGAATCAGGCGCATCAATTTTTAATTCAGCTCCTTCAGATGCTGGTCCGGTTGACGTGTACTTTGTTTCATCTGCTCGAGTGCCGGCAATTAAGGGCGAAGTTTCCGTTAGCCCATACCCGATGAAATAAGGAAACGCAGCTTCGCGTAAAAACAATTCAACGTCCGGCGAAAGCGCCGCGCCGCCGATGCAGAAAAGTTTTAATTCGCCGCCGAATGTTTTCAATAATTTTTTACCGGCAGCTTTATTAATCGTTTTCCGCAGAGAAGGAATTTTATATGCGAGCTTCACCAATTTCTTTTTATTTATTTCGGGAAGAATTTTTCCTTTGTACATTTTTTCAATAATTAAAGGAACGGAAAGAAGCACCGTCGGTTTTAATTGCGCAAGCGGAGGCAGCAGCACCGCTGCCGTTGGCGGCTTACGCAGATAATAGACCGTTCCGCCAACCAAAATTGGAAAGATCATTCCGAGCGTGCATTCATACACGTGAGCAAGCGGAAGGAGTGAAATCATTCTGCACTCAATTTCCGCAGGAACATATTTTTTTGTGGCGATTGCATCGGACAAAATATTTTTATGGGTGAGCATCACCGCTTTTGAATGCCCGGTTGTGCCGGAAGTATAAATGATTGAAGCGACGTCGTCTTCGGAAATTTTTTCGTTTAAAAGTCCGGTAATTTTTAAAACAAGATTTTTCACTTTCTGGAGTTCTTTACTGCCGTCGGCAACAAGTTTTTTCAAAATATCTTTTGGCGTATTTCTTTGAACGATGGAAAAATCATCAAGCAAAATAATTTCAAGAGTATCGTCTGATTGATATTCTTCAATTTTGGGATACAATTTTTCCGAAACAAAAATTGCTTTCGCTTCGGAATGCTTGATGATGTGCTGAATCTCGGAGGTATGAAAATCATTTAAAATAGGAACCACAATTGCTCCGATGCAGGCGATGGCAAAATAGGCAACGCCCCAATGCGGACAATTTTCGCTAAGCAGCGCCACGCGGTCTCCGTGGGCAATTCCTCTATTCTGCAGAAAAGTTGAAATCAGATCAACTTGGGTTTTAAATTCCGCGTACGTAAGCATACCGCCGTCAACAAATCCGAAGAGATTATTATTTTTGTATTCGCTTGCGCTGATGTCTAAAAGATTTTTAAGCGTTAATTCTTGTAACGGTTTCATAACAATCCTTAAAATAAATTTTATGTTCAGAAGGTTTCATTAAAATTCAGCGTTCACGAGATACGCTTTTTGCAAGAGAGAAGTAAAGGCTTCAAAGGTGATTTCTTTTGCGCCGAACATTTTCAAATGGTCGGTACTATATTGAACGTCGAGCAGAACAAAGTTTTTTTCATTTAAATGATGAAGTAAAAACGCGAGCGCAATTTTTGAAGTCTGGCTTACGTGAGAGAACATCGACTCGCCGAAAAACGCGCCGCGGTAAGAAACACCGTAAAGTCCGCCGACGAGTTTTTCATTTTCATAAACTTCTACCGTGTGGATGTGTCCGCGTTTTTGCAAATTTAAATAAGCGGCAATCAGCTTATCGGAAATCCATGTTTCGCTGCGCGCAGCACAATTGTTAACTACGGAAAGAAAATCGGTATCACACTTAACGGTAAATCGTTCGTCCTTCAATGATTTTTTTAAAGAGCGGGGAATGTGAAAATCATTTAAAGGAATAATTGTCCGCAGTTCAGGGAAGAACCATTCAATGGTTCCGGTAGCGCTATCCGCCATCGGAAAAGCGCCCACCGCGTAAAGATTGATCATCTTCTCCGGCGTCAGCAGGTCGGCTTCAGGAGAAATATTTTTTTCAGTCACTTCCGTTGCTCAAAAAATGATTCGTTTTATTACTCATCGGCTTTTGTTTCGAAGTTAATAATTTCATAACCTTTAATTGTTTCCGCCGCGGCATACGCAATGCCGATAAGCACAAGGAGCATTCCTAAAGAAAATGAAACGATGATAAGCGGTTCGGAGCCTTTGGATTGCAGTACAAACGAAAACCCGATCAGCATTGAGGTAATTACGAACAGCGCCACCGCAACCGAATAACAGAACACCGCGTTGCGCACAAGTTTAACCCGGAACTTAAGTTTTTCAAGTTGAATTGAAATGCTCTTCAACCGAACTTCTTCTTGATATAAAAATTCTTTTTCCGCAGCTTTAATTGAAAATTTTCTCCGCTCTTCGCCAAGCAAACGAATCCGGTTAACGACCAATGAATATTTGTTGTTCATTCCCAGCAGCAGTAATCCGCACGCGGAAATCATGATGCCCGGCGCGAGCATTGCTTGAATAACTTGTACAACGGTGATTGATATATCCATAAACTTTTTTTCTTTTATTGAGGTAACTGTTCTTCCGGCTGCACCGGCTGAATTTTCTTTTCGAAATAGTGAATAAGGAGAAAAATAATTGCGGGAAAAATTGAAATAACATAAAACGCCAGCATGGCTTTTGCGCCGATCGATCCGAAGAAGATGAGCGCACTGAAAATGATAACAATACTTCCGTAAACTCTCCATTTAAATACGGCGATGTATCCGATTAAAAGAAGCAGATGAAAAAACTGCACAACAAATACCGAAGCCGGGGGCAGATGCCCGCTTTCTTTGAACCATTCCGTTAGATGTTCAACAAAAAAAGCTCCCCACAAAAAGAAGAGCACCATTGCGGAAATTCTTCCGATCCATGTAAAGAGTTTGATAGTAGTAGGCACAAATTCCTCTGTTTTTTCAAGAGAAAATTAACGAAATAATCTTTTAAATGGAGAAAATCTTTTTGCATCAAAAGACAATTCCTTATTTTTGAGCACTTATTCACAAACTCTGCTCTAACGATGAAAACAAGAACGTCCCTTGTTATTTTTTTAATACTTTCCATAGGTTTATGTATGACCGAAACTGCACAACAAAAACGAACATCGACAGCCGAAAAAACTTTTCTAGAAAAAAATAAAAAGTTAGACAGCTATTATTCCGCCAAGAAGCTTGGAGCCTTTGTAGAAAACGGAACCACATGCTTCCGGTTGTTTGCACCGCAAGCATTCGAGGTTTCGCTTGTTGTTAAAAAAACGGTTGATGAAAAAAATTACAAAGAATATTTAATGACCAAGGATGCCGACGGCGTTTGGGAGGTTGTATTGAGCGGCGAACTGTATGGAAAGTTTTACGGCTTCAAAGTTTTGAATTCTAAAAAAGTAAAAAAAACAGATGTGTTGTGTCTCGATCCCTACGCGCACGCCGTTGCCTCTTACAATAGTTATATGGGCGAACGGCTTGGCATTGTGGTTAAAGAAGATGACTTTGATTGGGAGAATGACGAATGGATCCAGCGAGATTGGCGCGACTTGATCATTTATGAAATGCACATTAAAGATCAAACTTCTCATCCTTCTTCCGGCGTTGGTAAAGGAGGAACGTATCTTGGATTAACCGAAAAAGGAAAACCGGGCGGATTACGTTACATCAAATCGCTTGGCGTGAACACAGTTGAATTACTTCCCGCGCAAGAATTTGCAAACATCGAAATTCCGTATCAAAAAAAATTTAGAGGAAAGATTAACACGTGGAATCCATACGAAAGAAATCATTGGGGATACATGACCGCCGCCTTCTTTGCTCCCGAAGGATATTATTCGGCAAGCGATAAGCCGGTTCAATTTAAAAAATGGGACGGCGTTACCGGGCAGCAAGTAAATGATTTTAAAGAGATGGTTAAATCATTTCACAAAGAAGGCATCTCCGTTATTATGGATGTTGTGTACAATCATCTTTCGGAATATGAACTCGGCAACTTAAAAGAAATTGATAAAGAATATTATTTCCGCCTTGATGAAAAAGGAAACTTCAAAGCCGAAAGCGGTTGCGGCAACGATCTGAAAACCGAAAGGCCGATGGTGCGCAAACTTATTGTTGAAAGTATTCTCCACTGGATGAAAGATTATCACGTTGATGGATTCCGTTTTGATCTTGGAAAATTAATTGATTGGGCAACGCTTGAAGAAATTGTTCACGAAGCAAAAAAAATTAATCCCGATGTTGTTTTTATTGCCGAACCGTGGGGCGGCGGTTATGATCCGAAAGGAATGTCTCTGCGCGGCATTGCAAGCTGGAATGATCAAATTAGAAACGGTGTGAAAGGAGAAAATCCGCATAACGGTCTCGGCTGGATTTTCGGACAGTGGCAGGGAAACAATAATCATAAAAGAATTGAGAGCTACGTAAACGGAACGCTGATAAAAGATTCGCTCGGATTGTTTCAACGGAAAGAACATTCGGTGAATTATCTTGAATCGCACGACGGATACACGCTTGGAGATTTTATCCGGCTTGGAACCAAAGAAGCAGCAAGCAATCAAATTATTAAAGATGTTGATGCGTTGGTTAAACTTTCGCCGCTGCAGATGAAGTTGAATAAGCTTGCCGCTCTTTTCCTTTTTACTTCTCAAGGAATGACGATGATTCACACCGGGCAGGAGTTTGCGCGCACCAAAGTTATTCCCCTTTCCATCGATGCGCCCGATACGAACAAAGGAAGAATTGACCACAACACGTACGATAAAGATAATGAGGTGAATGAAATCAATTACCGGCATGCAAAAATAAATCAAGAGTTGATTGATTATTACACCGGATTAATTTCCCTCCGGAACACGTACGATGCGTTTAGAAAAGCCGATTATAACGAAGTTGAGTTCTTTGCCAACGATGCGAATGAATGCTCTCTTGGCTATACGATCACTCATGGCGGCGAAAAATTTCTTGTTTTAATGAATGCAAATCAACAGCACGAAAAAGAATTTCTGCTGCCGGAAGGAAAATGGGAAGCGCTGGTAACCGGTGAGCAAGCCGGAACGAAAAAACTTTCAACGGTAAATGGAAAAGTAATCGTTCCTCCGATCAGCGGATTTGTTTTAAAACTACAGCCATCAAAAATAAAAAAGTGAAGTTGAGTGTGTCGTCTTTTTAGGTAAAGATTTTTCTAAGCGATTTTTCTATCGCTTCTTTGAATTGTGCAAGGTTCACCGGTTTTTGAAAAACGTACTCGATGCCTAAATCATTGTACGCAATTACTTCGGCTTTCCCGATATCGCCGCTTAAAACAATAAACTGCGGCTTCCCTTTTATAGTTGAATCACGCAACGTTTTTGCCAATTCAACACCGTTCATTTTTGGCATGGTGTGGTCGCTTATTACAACCGCAATTGATGTTTCCGTTATAGTCTTCCAGGCTTGTTCACCGTTATCGGCAAGAAGGATTTCATAATCGGGGACAAAACTTTTTAATATTTTCGAGTACAACAAGCGGTCGGTTTTATTATCATCAACTAAAAGAATAGTTGCAGACGCTTTCGGCAGCGTGAACTTAAACGTTGTTCCTTTGCCTACTTTGCTTTCAACCCAAATTTCTCCGCCATGCTTTTCAACAATTTCGCGCACAAGCGATAACCCCAAGCCGGTTCCTTTTTCTCCGGCAGTTCCTTCGGAAGTAAATTTTGCATCAACATCAAAAACTTTTGCAAGATTTTCTTTTGATATTCCTGTGCCGGTATCGTTCACCCAAACTTCAATAAATCTCGGCACGTTGGATTGCGCAAAACTTATCGAGATGGTTCCTCCGCTTTGCGTAAACTTGAGCGAGTTTGAAAGTAAATTGCCGAAAACCTGGGCAAGGAGACTCTTATCGGCAAAAACATTTATTTCTTCTTCTACACGATTTTCCAACGCGATATTTTTTTTGAGCGCGAAGCCTGAAAGTGTATCAATCGCTTTTTTTACCTGCTCGGAAAGATCAATTTTAGCCGGCTCAAAACGGATTCTGCCGGTCTGCAGCCTCGTCCAATCCAATAATGAATTTACCAGCGCCAGCATACTTTGGGCAGACTCCTGGATGTAGCCGATATATTGTTTGGACTCTTCCACGGTAATCTCGTCATCATTTAAAAGAATATCGGTGAATCCGAGAATGGAACTGAACGGCGTGCGCAGATCGTGAGACACGATTGAAATGAAGCGGTCTTTGGTGTCGTTCAACTTTTTCAAATTATCGGAAGATTTTTGAACTTCTTCTTCGGCTTTCTTCTGCAGTGAAATATCGCTTACCAAGCCGAACATTTTTTGAACAACACCGCGTTTATTTCGGGTAACGGTAATTTTGTTTTTAATCCAGACGAGATGCCCCTGCTTATGAATAATCCGGAAGACGAATTCATCCGAATTTTTATAGTAGTTGTTTACAAACTTCCGCAGCTTTTCTTTCAGTTTTTTAAAATCATCCGGAAAGGTGATCTTGAAAAAAGATTTTGTGTCGTTAAGAAATTCCGACTGCGAGTAGCCGGTAATTTTTTCAATTGAAGAGGTGAAGAAAGTAAAACGAATATCTTTTCCAATTCGTTCGGCGGTCCAAAGTGAATCATCTAAACTTTCGGTAATAGTTCTGTAATGCTCTTCGGAATCTTTGATGGCTTTTTCAACGCGCTTGCGTTCGGTAATATCGCGCGCAATAATTACAAAAAAAAGATTATCGGTAAAAGCAAAAGACGTTACCGAGACCTCTACAAAATTATGCGTACCGTCTTTCTGTTTACTGAAAAACTCATAATGGTTCGGCGCAGATTCCCGCGCGGTTCTTGCGTCGGCATAACCTTTTACTCTTTTCCAATCACTTTCATCCACCAGGTTCATCGGGTCTGTGTTCAGCAGATCGGCGCCGGTTTCGTATCCGAAAATTTTTGCAAATGAATTGTTTACAATTACGAAAGAGGTGTTGGACTCAACGGCAATGCCGTCATTCGACGCTTCAAAAATTGCTCGCATCAGCAGCAGTTCTTGTTCGAAAGCTTTTTTTGCAGTGATGTCCGAAAAGATGCCGCCGATATATTTTATTCTTTTTTGCGTATCGTAGGTTACAGAAAAATTCCCAAGCGCTACAAGTTGTCCGCCGTTCTTTTTTGCAAAAGTAAGTTCGGCGGAATTTATTTTTCCCTGTACAATTTGTTTTATGGAGAATTTTTTTTGTTGCTGAAACGATACGTCAAGAAAATCGGTTAACTTTTTTTCACTTACTTCCTGCTCGCTATAACCAAGTTCGGTAAAGAAAGAAGGATTGGCGTAGATGATTTTTCCGCTGTCCGAAAAATTACAAATTAAATCCGTAGCGTTATGAACGATTGAACGAAACCGCTTTTCGGATAATCTCAGTGCGCGTTCAACTTCTCTTTTCTCGGTAATATCCATCCCGAGCACCACATACATCGGCGCAGCCTCTCGGTTGGCGGTTGAAAAGAACGTAAGTTCCACTTCCTTTTTCTGCTTTTGCTTTGTAAGAAGAGAGACGCTGATGTTGTATTTATCATTTTCATTTAAGTAGGAAAAAACGGAAGGAAGTTCGTTCTGCTCAAATGAAAGAAAAAATTTTTCAAACGCTTTATTGTACACTTCGCTTTTAGAATATCCGGTAAGCGCTTCGGCGGCTTTGTTCCAATGGATTATTTGTCCCTTTGCATTAAGCACAATCAAAGCATCGGTAGCCCGCTGCGTAATCATTTCATAAAATTGAAGTTCATCAATCTGCTGTTTTACTATTTGCTGTTCTTTAACATAGGCGGTTATGTCTTCAAAATACAAACAGATAAATTGAATTTCCCTTTTACCGGTAAGAACAGGAAACAACTGAACATCGAACGTGAAGTCTTCGTCTTCCGGGTTGAATGAAACAAGAAGCGACGATTTTTTTTTCGTCTCTTTCAATTCCTTTAAAGCGTTCTCTATTTTTTCGAGGGCTTCGGTAGGAAATAACTCTTGAACCGGGCGCTGCAGATAATTTTTTTTCTTTCCGAAAATGGTTTTCAGCAGACTGCCGAACGCATAATTTATGTTTCCGTCCGCATCGGTTATAAATAGAAGCGTGTCCAACTGTTTAAATAATTCGTTATGAACCGAAAGAATTACTTCGCCGGATTCATCAACTATTTTTTTTTCTTCGAGGAGAAGAAGTCCACCCAAATAGGTTTCTCCGTCAAACAACGCGCTTGCTTTCACAACTATCGAGACCTCATCACCGTCTGAAGTTTTTATGTTTTTTATTTTCTTTTCAAACGACTTCGATTCTTTTAAAAGTTTGATCTCGTCCCGAAGATCGTATGAAAGAAACAATGGATGTTCTGTTAAATTTTTGCCGGTAGGATTTTCACGAAACTCCGGCTGCAAAATTTTTGCATTAGAAAATCCGGAATTCAGATACGTTATCTTGAATTGCGCATCAAAGAGAAGCACACCCATCGGCAGCGTTTCCAACAAAGCGGCTGCCGTGAAGGATGAACCTAATTTTTCTTCTCTTGCTGCACTAAATGGCATTTGGACTGTTCACTTTTTTGTGTGCAAAATAGTAAAAAGTTTTCATATTTGTGTTCAACATAAAAACCGCAAATTGAACCGCTTATGTATTTGAGCGCGCCGTTGATGAGTTTGCCGTTGATTTTACTTTTCGGATGTTTTATTTACCCCTATATTTGCTTTTGAAAAAAGAAGAAAGAGGAAGATATGTTATTTTTAGTATCATTTGCCGCCGCTATTATTGCATTGGTTGTTTACATTAACGCCAAAAAAAGATTTAATAAATCAGAATCAACTTTTGCTTTTATCGGTTTTATTGTTGCCGCGCTCATTTCTTTTATGCAGTGCTGGACTTTGATTCCTGCCGGCTCCGTTGGTGTAATCGATTTTTTTGGAAGAGTAAGTGAGAACACGTTAAAGTCGGGTGTAAATTTTGTTAATCCCCTTGCAAGCGTAATAAAGTTTAGCATTAAGACGCAGGAGATCAAAGAAATAATGAACGTTCCATCGAAAGAAGGATTAAGCGTTCAACTCGAAATCAGTTTGCTCTATCATTTAAATCCCGAGAACACGTTTGATATTTATAAATCGGTTGGAGAAAATTACGCGGAAATTATTTTAATCCCGCAGTTTCGTTCTGTTGTTCGCGGCGTTACGGCAAAGTTTGAAGCCAAAGCTTTGTACACTTCCGAACGCGAGGGACTTGCAAAAGAAATTGAAGTTGAGCTTGCAACCCTTGTTGCAAAACGCGGCATAACTGTTGAGAATTCTCCGCTCCGGCAAATCATTCTTCCCGCCGGATTGACGGCTTCAATCGAAGAGAAACTTAAAGCCGAACAGGAAAGTCAGCGGATGCAGTTTATCCTTTTAAAAGAAAAACAAGAAGCTGATAGAAAAAGAATTGAAGCGCAAGGTATTGCCGATTTCCAAAAAATTGTTTCAACAGGATTAAACGATCAACTGTTAAAATGGAAGGGAATTGAAGCAACTGAAAAATTAGCCGGTTCGAACAATTCCAAAATTGTTGTTATCGGTTCCGGTAAAGACGGCTTACCGCTGATACTTGGGGGGAATTAACTTACATGAAGTATTTTATAAATAGAAGATAAAAGGTAATTCATGTAAAATTGGTGGATGGATAATCATTAATTGTTCGGAGGTTTTATGCGATTTGTGTTCTTGTTTTATTTTGTTTCTTCGTTTTTATTTTGTCAAACTCAAAATGAAAAGTTTGTTACTGCTCCGTTTGAGAAAGGAATGCCCAAAGAAATCTTTTTCAAATGGGAGAACACTTCCTATTCAGAGATAGATGGCGGAGAGTTTTACAAAGCATTATATGTTGTTTCGCAGGACTCTTTTAAAACCGCGCAGAAGTGTTTCTTGTTTTTAGTAACTCAAAACGGCTTATCCTTTGATAATCTTTCCTTTGAACTGAAAGAAAAAAACATTTACGAAGCCAGTAGATCATTAACCACTAATGAAGAAGATGTGCTCTCTCCATTAAAGTTAATTCTAAATCTTAACGAAAGAAAACTCCAGTACAGATGGGAGAATAAAGAGCCAACCGCGTACGAACATCCAACGATAATTGAAGAATCTAAATTAAAAGTTGGGAAAAAATTTCCGCAAATAGAAGTTGAAACTACAAATGGCACTTGGTCAAATAAAGAGAAAAATAAAATTATTGTAATTAATTGGTGGGCAACTTCTTGCTTACCCTGCATTGAGGAGATGCCGGGGCTTAATCAACTTGTTGAAAAATATCCTAAGGATAAAGTCGAGTTCATTGCAATCGTCTGGGATAAAGAATACTATGCAAAATTTATCAACAAACATACGTTTAACTACTTACAAGGATTTGGCGATAAGACATTAAACAAACTGTTTCGCGGAGCTTTCCCACAAAATATTATCCTTAACAAAGATGGAGTGATCTTATATTATCACATCGGCGGTTCAAAAGGGACGCATCTTGAGTTAGAAAAAATCATAGAAGCAAATTTATGATTGCCAAAATTCTGACTATTTTATTTTTTGCTGCATCATGGATAAA
>Ga0172370_10009785_pt1 | contig 11137 bp, 5 predicted proteins | sample LakKiv5m_FD_114538 | JGI IMG/M metagenome (GOLD analysis project Ga0172370, IMG submission 114538) | Freshwater microbial communities from Kabuno Bay, South-Kivu, Congo - kab_022012_11.5m | ecosystem: Environmental > Aquatic > Freshwater > Lake | place: Democratic Republic of the Congo...
GGAACATCAGGTGCACGATATCCTGCCCCTGGGTGTCCAGCGCGTAGGTGAGGTGCTCGCCGGTGCCGGCGAACAGCTCGTACTTGCGCATGCCGACCGAGAAGCGGCCATCCTGTCTGTTCGGCTTATATTCGGCGGAGAGCACGGTGATGAAGTCGTCGCTGACGCCCACGCCGGGGTTCAGCTTCTTCGCGTCGGCGATGGCCTGGTAGGTGAGCCAGACCTTGAAGAAGGCCATGAAGCGGTTCACCTGCTCGCCGCCGACGATGGTCTTGTGGATGCCCCAGCGCGCGGCCAGGTTGGACATCACGTCGAACTGGTCGGTCAGCTCGGGGCGGCCCAGCTTGGTCAGCGCCTGCGCGATGCGGTTGATCTGGAAGATGGGCAGCGGGCCGTTCTCGGTGGCACGCACGCTGAAGAAGTCGTTCAGCTCCTTGCGCTCCGCCACCAGCTGCATCGCCCAGGTTTCCCACTCGAAGTCGGTCGCGAAGTCGGCGCGCTTCGACAGCAGGTGCTTGGAGAGCTTGACGATGCCCTCGTGCAGGTGGTCCGGGATGGCGAGCTGGCGCAGCTTCGTCGCGCGGGTGAGGATGAGCACGAATTCGAGGAACAGCCCGTCCTTCGGCACGCAGTACCCGCCGTAGCCTTCGCCGCCGGGGTTGATGTAGCGGTCCTTGCGGAGGCTCATCTGGTCGGCCAGGTCCTCGAAGTCGCCGCGGCCCATGGAGTTGATCATCAGGCTCATGGCGTTCGAGTAGGAGAAGTGCGCCACGCGGGAGGCATTCTCACCGGTCTTGATCACTTCCGGCTCGACGGTGGTGTTGAACATCTTCACGTTCTTGTTGATCAGCCCGAAGGTGCGGCGTCCGACGCGGGCGGCTTCGCGGTCCAGGCCGCCCACCCACTGCGACCACTTCTCGACCGACTCGCGCTCGTGGATGCCCAGGTCCACGCGGCTCGGGGTGTAGAGCTGGTGGAAGCGCTTGTTGGCGCCCGTCGCGCGGTAGTAATGGAGCGGGTGCATGGTCAGGTGGTTCAGATCGTGCGCCAGCAGCGTCTCGCGGCGGGCGGTGGTCAGCACCAGGCGGGAGTGGTTGCGCAGCCAGTCGCGCACCTGCGCGGCGAGCAGCAGGCCGGGGTTCTGCGCGTCGATGGACTTCACCGCCTCTTCGCGGGCGGCGAAGCGCATGAAGGCATTGATGTCCTCAGTGTTTTCCGGGTCATCGAGCACCAGCGCGCGGATGGCGTCGTCGTCGGTCGCGCTCGGGTTGGCGGCCTTGTAGGCGTCCATCTTCGGCAGCAGCTCGAGCTCGTTGCGTTCGTAGACCGACTGCAGCGCGCTCTGCTGAAGGACGTCGGCCTTCGTCTTCAGCATCTCTTCGACCAGCGGCGCATCTTGCTCGATGGGCAGGTTGAAATACTCGGCGAGGACGGCGCGGAGGGCGACCTGGCGGCCTATCGTCCAGTTGCCGGCGATGACGCGGGCAACGGCGACCGGCTCGGGCAGGTTTTCCAGCGCCATGATCTCTTCCACTTCGGCCCACATGCCCAGCTCGCGGATGAGGGCGGCGCCCAGCGCGCCGATGGTCTTGCGGTAGCCGGCGATGCGGGTCTGCACTTCGCCGTCCAGGTTGTGGGCGCGGATGACGTTGCCCATGGCCATCGACTCTTCCAGCCAGGTGCGGACGTAGCCGTCGGACATGCGCGCGGACTGGGTGGTGAGCACGTTCAGCGCGGGGACGGCGCGGCGCGGCTGGTCGGCGATCTCCGCCAGCTTCACGGCGTCGGCCTGTACGTCTTCGCCGCGGGTGGCGACCAGCTTGACCGCTTCGTCGATCAGCTTTTCACCGCTGGCCCTGGCATTGCGGTGCAGGACGGCGGCCAGGCACTGCGGATGGTCGTTGCAGATATTGTCATTCATCTGCGCGCGCAGGGCGTCGTAGCGGGAGAGGCCGTCCTTCTCCATGCGAAGGTGGATCACTTCGGAATGCCCGCGGTAGCCTTCGTTGATCATCGCGGCGAGGGCGGCCACGCCCTTTTCCAGGCCGTACTGCTTCACCGCGGCGGCGCGGGCGCGGTCGTCGCCGGCCAGGCGCTCGTCGCCGGCGGCCAGCAGCTCGCGGGCCAGCGCGACGTGCTCGGAGATCATCACGTTCTCGATATTCTTCGCCCAGTGGTCGGCGAAATATTCGCGGAAGGTCTCTTCCATCGCCTGCTGGTCGATCACCGTCTCCGTCACTTCGACGCCGTCCACCACCAGCACGACTTCCTTGATGAAGAGCGGGATGGCCTCCACCCAGTGGTCGGCGTGCTGCAGCCAGGTGTAGTCGGCGCTGGAATACATGCGGTTGGCGCCGCGGCGGGCGAGCATCTTCAGGTTTTCCGGCTTGCCGAGATATGGCTCCTGCGCCTCGTTGATGCGGCTCATCAGGTAGGATTCCAGCGGGAAGATGCGCTGGCTGAGCAGCACGAAGGCGGCGGGGCGCTGGGCGGCGGCGAGGAGCGCGGTGCGCAGGTCGGTACACAGCGCGAGGAGCTTCTCGGCGCGCTGCAATTGCTCGCCGGTGTTCAGCGTCAGTTTGCCGCCGGCCTCGCGGTTGGCGCGCAGCGAGCCGTCCACTTCGGCGCGCACGTTGTCGAGGATGGCATCTTCCATCAGCTCGACGGCGCCCAGCGCATCGGTGGCGGCGGATTCCTTGACGCCGGCCATGCGCGCGCGCAGGCGGTCGGCGGGCGGGGCCAGGCGGGCGTTGCCGGCGCAGGCGTCGAGCAGGGCGGCCAGCTTCGCGCTCACTTCGGGGGTAATCTGAATGTAGCCGGCGTTGGCGAAGAGCAGCGACTGGTTGTGGAAGGCGCGGCTCATGCGGCCGAAGATGATCTGCTGATCGGCGCCGCGCGCCTCGGCGACCACGCGGCGGATATTTTCGCGCTCGACCTGCTGGTCGAAGTCCTTCACGATGTCGTGCAGCACCAGGCGCTTTTCGTCCGGGTCGATGGTCTCGGAGTCCATGATCTCGATGACGGCGCGGCGGTCATAGGGCAGGTCGAAGCGGCGCTGCCCGAGGAACCAGCTTTCCCAGCGGATCTGTTCTTCGGCGTCGGTTTCCTTGCCGCCGCGCGCCAGGTAAATGGCGGCCAGGCTGCCGGAGTCCAGCGCGCCGTCAGCCAGCGCGGACTGGATGCCGGCCTGCTCGGTGGCGGAGAGTTTCTTATAGGCGGCCACCGCTTGTTGCAGGGCGGCACGCTGGTCGCCGTCGCGGGAGGCGCGCAGGGCGACGATCCAGGCGAAGGCCAGCGCGTCGCGGGCGTCGTCGCCGATGTTGCCGGCGTCGATGCCGATGCCGCCGTCGATGGCTTCCACCGGGGCGCGGTGATCGGTGAAGATGGTCACCGCGTATTCACCGTCGAAGGCGCCCGGCAGCCAAGCGCAAACGCGGGCAAGGGCGGCCTGGTGGGCCTTATTTTCGATGCCGCTCACGTTCGCGCCGGAGATTACCAGCCTCCCCTGCCCCACTTCCGCGCCGGCCGCGCGACGGGCGACGCTGGTGCCTCTGGCATGATTCTGCGACGCCGGGAAGGTCAGCAGGGAAAAGGGAAACGGAGATTCGCCGACGATGCCCGCCGCCTGGGCGGCAGGTGAAAGCGCTGTGCTCATGGTTGACTCCTTAGACATGGAACTATCAGGTCGCATTCTACCCCCGGATTGTCAAACAGTCATTAGATGATATTGCCAATTAATGGTATAATATTGCCAAAGGCGGATTTGTGGTTTCTTTTTTCTTACTCTGACTCTCCTCGCTTTTAAAAATGATTATAATGATGACAAATGATGTTAATGATATTTTATATTATTTTTTTAAAAAATAAATATAAATCATTAATATCATTTGTCATCATCATAATCATTTTTAAAAGCGAGGAGAGTCAGATATATCGGGAGTGAGCGATGGGATATAATCAGTTACCGGTTTTCCCTCCCCTGCCGGAGCTGCGGCGGCTGTGCAGGCGGATTACGCGGGCGGCGCCGGAGGTTTCGCTGGGGGGGCATCGCGTGCTGGTGCACGAGATCAGGCCGAACAACATCCAGGTGGGGCACCGGGTGCGCGAGCACGTGCATTCTTTTTATGAATCGCACATCGTGCTGGAGGGGAGCGCGGTTTACCTGACCGGCGGCGAGCAGTTGATGCAGCCGGGCGGGGCGCTGCTGCACGGGCCGCACACGCTGCACGAGTGGCAGGAGCCGGACGCGCCGTGCCTGCGGCTGCTGATCTGGTTCAGCCTGGAGACGGCGGTGCCGGTGCCGCGGCCCGCGCAGTGGCCGACGTGGCCGGAGCTGCTGTGGGACCTGTCGCTGCTGCTGGCGGAAGCGGAGAATATGGACAGGGGATGGCACTATCGCGCCACCGCCCGCCTTACGGTAGTTATCTCCCGCCTGCTCACCATTGCCGGCTGGCCGGAGGAGGCGCAGGCGGCGCCGGTCTCGCGCACCGACTTCGCCGCGGTGGTGGACCAGTTCCTGCGCGACAACCTGGCGCGCCCGCTGACGCTGCTGGACATCGCCGACCACGTGGGCGCCAGCCAGCGCACCCTCTGCCGCCAGTTCCAGGAGCAGACCGGCACCACGGTAATGGAGCACCTCTCCACCCTCCGCATGGACCGCGCCGCCGCCCTGCTATCGGAAACCGACGCCCCCCTCTACGACATCGGCGACCAGGTAGGCATGCCCGACCCGTCATATTTCGTGCGGAGATTCAAGCGGCACTTTCATACCACGCCGCATGTTTATCGGGTGCAGGTGGCGAATAGGAAGGGGTAGTGGTTAGTGGCGAGTGGCGAGTGGCGAGTGACCGTGTAACAAATGGCTTTTCGAGAACAGGAACACCTTTCATATACATAGACACTAGCCACCAGTCACTCGCCGCTAACCACTTCATGCTTACCATCGGTAAATTTTCCAGTGGTAGCCGTTGGCGAAGATGATGGTATGGTAGTCTGGTAAGATGGTAAATCCGTTCTTCCGCTGCTTTACACATCGCTCGCGCTCTGCACCCAATCGTAATTAACATGCAGTTCACGGAAGTGTTTACGGCCACATTGTATTTTTTGCCACTCGCTCTCACGAAGGTCGGATACTTGCTTTACGCCTTTTGTCTCGCGAACCAGATAGAGCTTCCGGTCTTCCTGTTTGACGATGGCCCAGTCAGGATTATAGGTACCGAGAGGAGTATCGACGGTGAACCAGGCGGGCAGTTTGATGAATAATTTGATATCTATCCTGGCATCGAGCGCCTGGGCGAATTCACGTTCCGTCGCGGACTCATAAACAACATGATCGTAGATGGAACTCTGGACCGGAACCATGGTATCCATATAACCCATAATTTCCTTTTCCTCGAACAGCATCATCTCGTATTCTGCGCCGGCGATACGCTCGTATTTGATGCCTTCCACCATGAGGCTTTTCTGCGTGGTGCGGATGGCGTCCAGCGCCTGGTCGAGGAACTGCCGTGGATTCTTCTTCACCTCGTCGAGCCGGCCACCGCGGATGAGGATATCAGCGATGGTGTGGCGGGTCAGCTCCGTCTCGCGCTGCAGATAGCCGATCAGATCGGGAATGGGCGCGTTATAATTGGAGATATCCTGCTCGCTGCGCGAAATCACCGTGGTCTCCACTCCGCTCGTTGTCAAATCAGCCTTCACCGTCTCGATAACAAAAGTTGGCGTCTCGATGGCCGGCATGCGCGTCTCGTCTTTGAGCAGCTTCACGGCGCCTTTGATCAATTCCTCGGTCTCGAATTCCACGCGGTAGCGCGTGCGGTGTTTGATGCGGTCCCATAACTCCCTGAAGTCGGGGTTGAGCCGCCAGTCCTTGCGCAGCCGGACAACCTGGCGTTCGCGCTTGTCTTTCACACGGCCTTCGAAATTTACGCCGGTCTCTTCCTCGATCTCAGTCTGCAGCTTCTCCGCAAACTCGCGGTAGCTCTCATTCGCGACTACGGTCAATTTGTTGATCATTTCATCATGGCAGCGCTCGCCATTCATGCGAACGGGCAGACGCATGCCGCGCCCGATCTCCTGACGTTTCTTCATCTGCGACCGTGTTTCGTTCAGAGTGCAAATCTGGAAGACGTTCGGGTTGTCCCACCCCTCGCGCAGGGCGGAATGGCTGAAGATGAAGCGGAGCGGCTCCTCAACCGACAGCAGGCGCTCTTTGTCACGCATGATCAGCGAGTAGGCTTCGTCGTCTGCTCTGGTGTTGCCGCTGGTGTCTTTCGGCTTGCCCTTATCCTGGGCGAAATAGCCGTTATGGATGGCATTTACCGGCAGCGGCTTCAGCGCGGCGTATTCCGGGCGGGCGGCGATTTCCTTGTATGCTTCGTTGAACCAGCGGCGAATCTTTCCGTCCTCGTCGGCGTAGTTTGCCACGCGGTCGATGAAGAAGAGGGAGAGCACCTTGATGCGCTGCTCGTCCGGCAGGGTGGAGACAATCAACTCCTTCTCGAAGTGATCTTCGATCGTCTTGTGGATTTGGATTTTCATCGCTTCTTCGCTATGGCCGCCGTGGGTCTGTCCGGCAGTGAGACGCACGCCGTTGGTAAAGGCGATGAAGCCGTAACCGGCATGGATGTTGGCGGTAATATAACCGCGGTAGTTTTCTCGTCCACCGGATAAGTCGAAGAGATCGACGCCAGGCCGGCTCACCGTCATCTTTTTGCGTTTCATGCCGGCGGTAGTGTCCACGTCGATGACCAGCTTCGCGCGCGGGCCGCCGCCGGCCACCTCGATGGCCTGTACTTCGATGAACGGTTGGTTATAATCCGCCGTTTCCAATATGGAATCCACCTCGATTTGCTTCACCAGTCGCAGGTCGTAGGCTTTCACCGGGTCCAGACGGTAGAGCAGGTTATACGGGTTGCGGTGGGTAGCCGAATAGCGCAGCGTACAGAGGGGGTTCAGGCCAGCGATGGCCGCCCGCGCGGTGTCTGTCTCCATGTTCTGCGGTTCATCCATAATCACGATTGGCTGGGTAGCCTGGACAAACTCGATGGGCCGGCGCCCTGATAACTGATCTTTGTCCTGGTAGATGACGGAGATGTCCTTCTTATTGAAGGCATCGATGTTGATCACCAGCACCTGCAGCTGGTTGCTGGTAGCGAACTGGCGCAACCGTGAATACTGTTTTGAGTCATAGACCCAGGCATCTACCGGCACATTGCCGTACAACTGCTGGAAGTGCTCACGAGTCATCTCAATGCTCTTCATCACCCCTTCACGGATGGCGATGCCAGGTACGACAATGATGAACTTGGTGAAGCCGTAGCGGGCGCGCAGTTCATATATCGTGCGAAGGTAGACATAAGTCTTTCCCGTACCGGTCTCCATTTCCACCGAGCAGTTAGGAAAGCTCACCGGCGCCGTCCCGTCACCGACGGGCATCTCAGCCTCGATGGTCTCCAGCGTGTCGCTTTGGGCGATCTCATTGTGCGCCTGAACATCACGCACGTTTTTCAGCAGATTGTCGGTGCTCAACAGCAAACGATTGCCGGTGCCCAACTCGCCCATCCGCAGCGCGCCGGCTGCCTCCTCGAAACGGATCTCATAGGCGCCTTGCGCCAGCGGCTGGCCGGTGAAGATGTCTATGACGGCGTTGACGGCGTCGAGCTGGTATTGCTGGTTGCTCTCGAATTTGATCTTCATGACAACCTCTTATACCGTCTGGAATTTGATGTCATGCGAGCGCATCTCCAGCACGATATTGACTTTAAGCTGGTCGTTGCCGGCAAAGGCATGGTCCAGACACAGCACCATTTGCGGTCCCAGAGTTATCATGCCGCGCAGCGTCTCCGCCGCGATCTTCTCCTCCAGACAGATTAGCAGCAACCCTTCATCCACCGCAAAAACCTTCTGCCCGGCCACCTCGCGCTCCTGGATTTTCACTGTCAGCGGCAGACCGGCTTTCAGCAGCAGTTCGTAGAGTATATCTTCCTGGGTTCTTCCGGGCACCAGGTGGTCGGCATAGAGGCGCAACTGGTTCGCCAGCGATTCACCGTCTTTCGGCGCCTCATCAGCGTTCCAGAGCTTGAAGTTGCTGGAGGTGAGCTTGAAATACTTATAGCCTTCACGCGCATCACCTTCCGTACCCGGTAGGCTTGCATCAGTTTTAGCGTGTTTTGCATGAAGAAGCCGCATTCTCTCACTGGCTAACTGGGCAACAGTCTCGATTCCCAAAGAGAGTGCATTTCGACCAGCCTCGGTACTATCGTCAATTGATTCGGGGAGCTGAATCATGATATAACGCCGATTACCACCATCAGCAAGATTAAGGTCTACAACTGCCTGCCCAGTGACACCAGAGCCCGCAAAGAAATCAAGAACCAGACAATCATCGTCAGCGCCAATTCGCAGTGCCCGCTTTATTAATTCAGGCGGCTTGGGGAAGTCGAATACTGTTTTACCGAACAAGTCTTGAATGGCCTTCTTTCCATAGTCATTATTCATCTCTTTGTCTAACCAGAGAGTCTTTGGTTTAGTAGTCGCTGTGCCGCCGTCCTCGGTGAAGAAGTAATCTTTTCGATAGATCCTCCATGTTCCATCCGCGACTTTTCGACCAATTAGCAGGTCACGATCTTTAGCTGCCTTTGGTGAACTCCAAGTCCAACAACTCTCTTCACCCTTTGAGTTTCGTGGATAAACCTTCTCAGCATGGAGTTCATCGCGTGAAGTTGAAACTGACCCTGACTTCGGATTGACATACAAGGGATAGTATAAATTAGGACGAGTATGGCTGTTAAAGGCGGGATTGCGGTTGCGCAGTTCAAGCTCACGATATTTACCACGCTTGTCTTCCTTGTCGTATTCCATTTGCATTCGATCGTCTTTTACTAACTCGTTCATGCCACACCCTTCAACATTGCGGGCATACATTACTAAATACTCATGAGTTTTAGCGATAAAGCGGTCAAGGTGCCTTCCACGCGGATTAATTTGCACTACAATCGTTCCGATATAATTCTCTTCACCGAACACCTCGTTCAGAAGCGAGATAAGATTATTATACTCATGATCATCGATACTCACAAAGAGCACCCCATCCTCACGGAGCAAGTTACGGGCAAGAAACAGGCGCGGGTATATCATGCTCAGCCACCTGGAATGAAACCGTCCATTAACCTCAGTATGTGCTGTCAGTCGGTTACCGTCACTATCTATCTGTCCTGAATACCTGAGATAATCACGCAATCCCTCACGGAAGTTATCAGGATATATGAACTCACCTCCGGTGTTATATGGTGGATCAATGTAGATCGCTTTTATTTGCCCATAATAGCTCTTCTGTAAGAGCTTTAACACTTCCAGATTTTCGCCTTCTATGAAGAGGTGGTCAGCGTCGTCAAACTCGATTGAGGCATTACGAACAGGCACCAATGTGCCCGCGCTTTGTGTCTGCATTGCACGAACGGCCTCCGATTTACCAGCCCAAGTGAGGCCATAACGTTCCGGGCGCTCATCGGTGAAGTCCTTTAATGCATTTTTTAGCTTGCTGAAATCCACCTTCCCCTCGGTAAATACTTCCGGGTATAGCTCATACAAACCGGCCAGGCGCCTCTCGTTATTGTCATCCGACCTAAGGTTCATGCGGGAATCGTCAGCCATCTTTCTCTCCTCGCATATTTATCGCATCGTCCATCACAGCATGGATTGCGGAAATATACCGGTTGCCGGGGCCGGCACGCGCCCGGTATGGGAGATTACCCATTGGTGGGGTATTGTCTTCAATGTTACATTCGCCATATCCGGGTAAATGCCTGCTATCCGGCGAAATAATAGGAAGGTAAGGTTGTATATGTGAAGACTGGCCAGCGTTTATGTTAATCAGCTTTTCGGTTGCGGGGGCGCTTGCAGCGGGCGCGGTAGGCGGCGATTTCTTCGGGGCGCGACACACCGAGCGCCTGTTGTAAGGCATCCTGCAACACAATGGACAGACCGAGGCGCGCCTCCTCCGCCAGGGCGGCCAGCCATTGCGGAAGGGTAACCGTCCTGGTGACCGCCTTTTTTGCACGGCGCAAGCACATGGCGCGCATATTGGCGCGCACCGGTACGATCGTCTGAGCGGAGCCGGCGCGCAGCGATGTTACCGGCGTGGGAACGTGGATATCGTCCCCGTCTTGCTCCATTCCCCATAGGGCTTCCTGGGCGGAAGCGAGCGCATCCGCGTCATCCTCCCCGCACGTGCAAATGCCCGGCAGGTCAGGGAACTCAATGGGGTTGCTTCGTGCAACCCCAGGCTATGGGATTACAGCCTTGCAGGCTGATATTCCGCATCCTGAATAAATATTGATTGGTCGGCTTACCTAGAATCGCTTCTCAAACTGATGTGGTATAATCAAGTTGGAGGAACACTGCATGCCATACAAACAGCGGTTGACGGCGATCATCGAACGCGAAGGAGATGGTTACGTGGCGCTGTGTCCCGAGCTCGACATCGCCAGCCAGGGTGATACCGTCGAGAAAGCGCGGGACAACCTGACTGAAACGTTGGAACTATTCTTCGAGACAGCTTCGCCGCAAGAAATCAAGCAGCGGACACACCGGGGGATGTTTATTACCCAACTGGAGGTGGTGGTTGGGTATTGAAGAAGATTAACAGCAAGCTACCGCGATCATTGCGCCGGCGTCCTGTCCGGCGCAGGTATTTAGGTAGGCTTACCTTCCCAGGGGTTACGCTTCGCTTCACCCCTGGCTATTGACTTTCAGCCTTTCAGGCTTCAATCTCCTTCAAAAAAGCACGCTACCTCTTATAAAGGAAGCACGCCACTTCCTCCCGCCTGGTAACAGGTATACAGCGCCGGTTCCAGGCCGTTTGGTTCATAATATCGGGTGATGAGGGTTTGGGAGAGCGTTTCCACGGCTTCGGATTTGACCAGCACCATGATGCAGCCGCCGAGGCCGGCGCCGGCGAGTTGGGCGCCGGCGACTCCTTCGACGGAGAGGGCGGTATCTACCATGAAGTCGATTTGCGGGAGGCTGCAGGCGTAGGCGCCGGGCAACTCGGTGAGGGCGGCTTCCGGGTGGCCCGCGCGGGCGGCGTCTATCAGGGCGGACAAGGTGGCGTCGCTGTAATCCGCCTGGAATGGCA
>Ga0172370_10009786_pt1 | contig 11136 bp, 10 predicted proteins | sample LakKiv5m_FD_114538 | JGI IMG/M metagenome (GOLD analysis project Ga0172370, IMG submission 114538) | Freshwater microbial communities from Kabuno Bay, South-Kivu, Congo - kab_022012_11.5m | ecosystem: Environmental > Aquatic > Freshwater > Lake | place: Democratic Republic of the Congo...
CGCAGGCCTGACCGATGACGATCGGACCGCTGCCGATGACCAGGATTCTGCGGCCTGTTCCCTTCATTGGGCTCCCGGGCGTGCGATCAGGTGGGGTGGATGCGGCGCCAATGTTCCATCGCGTCGATGAAGCGCTCGAAGAGGTGATGGCTGTCATGCGGCCCCGGCGAGGCCTCTGGGTGGTATTGCACGGAAAACGCAGGAAAGCGGCGGTGTCGCAGCCCAGCCACGGTGTCGTCGTGCAGGTGCAGGTGCGACACGACAATTTCGCGGCCATCCAGGCTCGATGCGGCGACGGCGAAACCGTGATTTTGTGATGTGATTTCGATGCGGCCACTCTCGATGTCGCGCACTGGGTGGTTGCTGCCACGGTGCCCGAACTTGAGCTTGAAGGTGCTGCCGCCACAAGCGAGACCGAGCAGTTGATGGCCCAGACAGATGCCGAACAGGGGAACCTTTGCCAGCAATTCACGAATCGTTACAACCGCATAGGTCACGGCCTGCGGATCGCCTGGTCCGTTCGACAGCAGCACGCCATCGGGCCGGTACGCCAGGATTTCGGCCGCGCTCGTGCGCGAGGGTACCACGGTCACACGACAGCCGCTGTGCTGCAACTGTCTGACAATATTTAGCTTAATCCCGAAATCGAGCGCCACGACGTGCAAAGTCGCCTGTGGGTCGCCGGCTTGCCAGGGCGCTGCACAGGTCACCCGGCTCGCAAGATCTTGCCCTGCCATCGATGGTTGAGCGGCCGCCTCGCGAGCCAGGGCGGCGATGCGCGCCACATCGTCGACGCCCTCGTCGGTCACCAACACTTGACCGCCCAACGGCAAACGTCTGCCACCGAGATCAAGACGCCGCACCACGCCGCGGCATGCGCCGATCTCGCGCAAGTGAAGCACCAGGGCACGGGTGTCCACGCCAGAAAGTCCGGTCAATCCAGCGTCTTCGAGACAGGACCCCAAGCTTCGCTGTGAGCGCCAGTTCGACGGCGTTTCGTGGTGATCGCGCACGATGAGGCCGGCGGCGGCGATGCGCCCCGACTCGACGTCCTCGGCATTGACGCCGTAGTTGCCGATGTGTGGAGAAGTGAATGTCACGATCTGCCCGGCATAGGATGGATCCGTCAGGATCTCCTGGTATCCGGAAAACGAAGTATTGAAGACGACTTCGCCTTGCACGCTGCCGGCTTCAGGAGCCGTCTTGACGCTGCCGAACAGGCGACCGCGGAAAAAGCGGCCGTCTTCGAGGACCAGAATCCCATCCATTCATGGCCTTGGCGTGCGCGGGCGCACTCGTTGAGAACGCTACGGTTCGTCGTCTGCAGCCCGAACCGGGCGGAAACTAGGTGGCCCGCCGCACCGCGTCAAGACATTCTGCGGGCCGATCCACAATCGTTGCACAGTCGGAGAAGGACGCCGGGCGCGTCGGCGTCGGCGCGCCCGGCGATCCTGACACAGCGGCGCACGCAGAATCAGAGACCATCGGTGAATGAGTCCTCAATTCGCCTGCTTGGCTGCCTGCTTCTCCTTCTTCTTCTTCTGCTTTTCCTTTGTGGACAGCTTTGGCTTGTTCTTGGTGTCAACCTTCTCTTGACCCTTGGGCATGAGATTCCCTCCTGATGTCATTCATGAAACGCCGAACATGGCGGCGATCTGGTCGCGCAGCACCGCCGTACGACCCTGCCGCACCGGGACGACCAGCACCGTGTCGTCCCCGGCAACGGTGCCCAGGATGTCCGGATGATGCAAGCTGTCGATGTGAACGCCGACGCCTTGGGCACGGGCGGGCAGGGTGCGCACCACGATCAGCGCCTCGTTGGCGACGACCTCTTCCACTTCGAGCGTGGCGAGCGAGGGTCGCTGTGCGCCGTACAGCGGCATTCCAACAGCAGAATCTTCCGCGGGCAGGTAGCGGTAGCCGTCGGCGGTCGGTACGCGCAACACACGCAGTTCGCGCAGATCCCGTGACAGCGTCGCTTGCGACACCGAGTAGCCCCGCGCGGCAAGTTCGCTGACCATCGCCTCCTGACTGTCGATCGTCAGTTGGCGGACCAGATCGAGAATCATGCGCTGTCTTCGCTGCTTGTCGCGCACGGTATCCATCATCATCGCAAGACTCACGAGCGGTAGGCCGCGTTGATGGTGACGTAGCCAGGTGTCAGATCGCAGGTCCAGACCGTGGCGCTGCCGCTGCCAAGCCCGAGATCGACGGAGAGGCCGATTTCGTCGCGGCTGAGGCGTTCGCGGGCTTCATCCTCGGAAAAGCAAGCATTCAAGCCTGGTTGCAGTAGCGGCAGGCCGTTGGCGGCGATGCTCATGCGTTCTGCCACCACGGGCACGCCGGATCGACCGGCTGCGGCAATGATGCGGCCCCAGTTGGCATCGCGGCCGTAGATGGCGGTCTTGACCAGCGGCGATGTCGCGATCGTCTTGGCAACTTGCACGGCGTCGTCTTCGCTCTCGGCACCTGTGACGTCGATGGTGACCAGGCGCGTCGCGCCCTCGCCGTCGCGGGCCACCTGGCGTGCCAGATCTGTGAGCAGATCGGTGAGCGCCGCTTCGAAAGCCGGCAGTTCCGCGTCGTCGACCGTCGCCCCCGAAGCGCCATTGGCCAGGACGGCGACCATGTCGTTGGTGGAGGTATCGCCATCGACGGTGATGCGATTGAACGATCGCTCCGTTGCGCGACGCAAGCTTGCCTGGAGCAGGGCCGGCGCGACGCGGGCATCGGTCGTGACAAAACCCAGAGTGGTTGCCATGTTCGGATGGATCATGCCCGAACCCTTGGCGACGCCGCCAATCGTGTAGCGGTGGCCCCGCGCCGTGACGAGCGTGCGGACGGCTTGTTTGGTGCGTGTGTCGGTCGTCAGGATGGCATTCGCGGCGTCGAGGCCACCGGTGCCGGACAGGCGCGCGGCGGCGCGCGGCAACGCGGCGAGGATGCGTTCGACCGGGAGCTTCTCCCCAATGACGCCGGTCGACGACACCAGAATCTCGCACTGCGGCACGCCCAGGAGGCGCGCGGTCTCGGCGGCCATGGCGCGCGCTGCCTGCATGCCGTGTTCTCCGGTGCAGGCATTGGCGTTTCCAGCATTGACGACGATGCCGCGCGCGATGCCTCCGGACGCGCGCAAGTTCGCCTGAGAGACGAGGACGGGCGCGGCCTTCACGAGGTTGGTGGTGAAGACGGCGGCAGCGCAGGCGGGGCGGTCGCTGACAATCAGCGCGAGATCCGGACGGTTGCGTCGCACACCGCAATGCAGGCCGCACGCGTCAAAACCCAACGCGGCGGTCACGCCGGTATCGGATCGCGCGGGAACGGCCGAGGGGGACAGGGGCTGAGGGTGAACGGGCATCAACATGGGGCAACTCCAGACTGACAGGAGGCAAATGTGCGGGGCGAGGCGAGCAGGCCCCGGGATTCGGGCAACGACAAGACGAGGTTCATGACTTGGACAGCCTGGCCTGCGGCACCTTTGACGAGGTTGTCCAGGACTCCAACGACGACAATAGTTCCGGCGGCTTGATCGACAATCGGTGCGAGATCGCAGAAGTTCTGGCCGACGACGTCGCCGACGGCCGGCAAGCGCTGGCGCGGGTCCAGGATGCGGACGAACCTGCTGGTTTCGTAGGCATCGCGATAGGTTGCGAGCAGTGTGTCCTGGTCGACGCCTCCCCGATTCGCGAGCACCACGCTCGCCAGGATGCCGCGCGAAATCGGGACCAGATGGGGCACGAACGTTACGCGCAGTCGGCGTCCCGTCGCCCGTTCGAGGCCCTGCATGATCTCGGGCACGTGCTGGTGGTTGCCGACCCGGTACGCGCGCAGGCTGCCATCGACTTCGGAAAAGCTGAGGGAGAGGTCTGCCTTGCGGCCCGCGCCGGTCGTCCCCGACATGGCCGAGATGGTGACATCCGCACCGACCGAATCGCCCAGGCCAAGAGCTGGCGCGATGGCCAACTGCGCAACGGTGGCGTAGCAGCCCGCGCAGGCCACAAGGGATGCACCGGGCAGCGCCGCGCCGAACAGCTCCGGCAGACCATAGGCGGCGCGACCAAGCAGGTAGGGCGCCGGGTGATCGAGGCCATACCAACGCTTGTAGGTCTCTGCGTCGGTCAGCCGCAGGTCCCCGGATAGATCAATGATATGCTTGACATGACCCAGCAGGGCCGCGGCAGCCCGCGCCGATGCACCGTGGGGCAAGGCCAGGAAGACGACATCCACGCCACCGAGCGCCGCCGGATCGAAGGGCGCAATCGTGCCGGCAAACCGGTGTGCGTGCTGGGGAAACAATGACTCCCATTGGCTTCCAGCGGCCGTCTCGGCCTGCACGGCGCACAATTCGGCATCTGGATGGCCGGCCAGCAGCGCAACCAATTCCGCGCCAGCGTAGCCAGAGGCACCGACAACTGCACAACGAATGCCCACGATCGCTCCAACGGCCGAATCTGCGAGGCCAAGAGGAGGCGGACTGTAGCGCGGATCGCATGAAGATGCAAGCTGTGTATATTCATTCACTGCTGCCACGGAGAGTGCTGAATGGGAACAACTGCGTCATCGTCTGCAGTCGTGGTACTTACGCCGTCTTGCGCAGCAACATGACATGCATGACATAGCGAACCGCGACGCCCGGATGCAATTCAATCGTCCAGGGCAGCTCCGGCTCGGATCGCACAAGCGACAGGCCATCCAGGAATCCAGGAATGACCTCACCGGTGAGCAGCGCCTCCATGCCGATGCGGATGTCGATGCCATCGGGCCACAGACGCTGCGGACGGCGGTCGCGGGGCGTGATGTGTTCCTGCCAGTGGTAGGGCGACGACATGAGCAGCGCGCCACCGGGTTTGAGCAGGGCTTCGCATTGGCCCAGGAGCGTCAGGGGATCCGCGACCGAATCCAGAAGGTTGCACATCACGATCGCTGCAAAACTAGCTGCTTCGAAAGGCGGATCCAGGGCGTTGGCGCAACACAGCTGGACGCGCGAGAGCGTGCGGCGATCGCGTGAGGGCAGCGTCATCGGCCGCGACGACAGTTCTTCGGCGGCTGGATGGAAGGGCAAGAGGAGGTTCTGCTGATCGCCTGCCGCAGCGGCAAAAGCGAGCAGCGGCAAATTGTTGTCCAGGGCCACGATCTCGCGCTGTCCGCGCGTCATGTGCGGCAACTCACCGCAAGGGCCGCAACCGAGCGCGAGCAACGGACCCGCGGGCAACGCCGCGTCGGACGGCAGCCAGGCATCGATCCACGTCAAATCTGCAGCAGGCAAGGGTGGTTGTGCAAACTGCCCCCAGTGCGCGGGTGCATAGGTTGCGAGTTGCTGCAGCGCACGCGCGAGCCAGCCGCTCGCCGGTTGCGCCATCGCGGCCGGGCCTGCCTGCAGTCGCTGCACAAGCGCATTTGCGGCAAGCTGTGATTCGCGCCGATCGGACGCAGTGGCCAGCAGAACGGGGATACACGTCGTCCCGATCTCCAGGCAGGGCCAGGCCATGCCGCAGCCGGTGCAAGTCAAGCCCGCATCGAGCTTGTGGCTTTCAACGTGACCGTCGCGGACGCTTCGGCATGTCGGGCAGGTCAATTCCACAGGACACCTGGGTAGAAAGATGGAGTTGCCATGCAGATGTTGCACCGCCATGGATGAAGCACCCGTGGCCATGGCCGCGCGACGCGAACGGTAGCACGCTTGCACGCACGCCCGTAGCGGCTGAACATGCAGCGGTCGGAGGCGCATTGGAACAACGATCCGCAGATTCTCGTGCCCTCGACGCCGCACTTGCGGCGCTGGAGGCCTTGCCACGACTCGGTTGGAATGCACAGCCGACACCGGTGGATGCGCTGCCGGACTTGGCGGCTGAACTCAAGTTGGTTTGGCTGGGCTGCAAGCGCGACGATCTGGCCGGCAGCCTGTGCGGCGGAAGCAAGACGCGCAAGTTGGACTATCTCCTGGCGGTTACGCCGTTTCGCGATGCGCCGCGCTGGGCGTCGGCGGGCGCGATCGGTTCAGGCCACCTGGTGGCTTGCACGGCAGCGGCGCAGCATCTGGGGCGCCACCTCGATGCGCACCTCTTCTGGGAACCGCTCTCGGCGGGTGTCGTTGACAACCTTTCCTTCACAGGTTCTGGTCCAACTACGCTATTCAGCTATCGATCACGCATCAGCCTCGCGCTGTGCCGGCCGCGCGTACTGCTGGGCCGTTTCGATCACGGCGTGCCGGTGCTGCCGCCCGGCGCGACGCACCCGGTGGCGATGCTGGGCCTGGTGCGCGCCGGCATCGAATTGGCGCTGCAGGTGCGGGCGGGTCTGCTGCCGGAACCGGATCGCCTTGTCGTGGCCCTGGGATCGGGCGGCACCGCGGCCGGGCTGGCGCTCGGGCTGGGCATCGCGGGGCTGCGCACGCGGGTGCACGCGGTGGCGACGGTCGAGTGGCCGCTGGCGACGCTCCGCCGTGTTCAGGGTCTGATGCTTGCTACGAGGAAACTGCTGAACAATCATGGCTTATCGCATCTCGCCCGGCACGATCCGGCGACGATCCAGGTCGATCACCAGCAAATCGGGCCTGGCTACGGCATCGCATCGCAGGCGGCGCTGCAAGCGGTGCAGCGCGCGCACGCCGCGGGGCTGACGCTGGAACCCGTGTATACGGGCAAGGCTTTCGCGGGGTTGCTGGCGGCGGCGCTGCTCGGCCAATGCGAGGGCGAGAGGGTGCTGTTCTGGAACACGGTGCGCAGCGGCGATCCGCTGACGACCGTGCCGCAGTGGCGCGAGCGGCTGCCCCCCGCGCTGCTGCGCCGGCTCGAACGCGCGGAGGCCAAGCAGCAACTGCCGCCGCCCGACCACAAGTACCTGTCTAGAAGGCGTTTTTTGTTGGGAGGGGCGGCATTGGCGACCAGTGGTCTGGCCGTTCACCGCCTCAGCGGCTACCGCTTGCCAGGCTGGCGCGGCAAGGTGCTGAGCGAGCGGCAAGCGCTGATCGTGATGGCGGCCGCCGATGCGCTCTTGCCGCCTGCGCCGCCGCTTGTGAATCCGGCGCCCGCCGCCCCGGATTTTCGACTCGTTGCGTCTGGGGTCGACCTGTACTTGCAGGGGCTCCCGATTGCGTCGCGCCGCGAGGTAGCGTTGCTGCTGACGTTTCTTGAGCAGGCGACCACGCCGCTCGGCGGGTACCCGCATCGCCTGACACGGTTGCCCGTTGCCGAGCGGCGTGCGTTTCTGGCGTCACTCCAAGGATGTGACGGCCAGTTGGCGGACGCGGCCAAGGGAGTCCGCGATCTGGTCATGCTCGGCTACTACCAGCGACCAGAGTCGTGGCAGGCACTTGGCTATCCCTTGCCGCCGGTGGCCGCGACGCCGCGGCCGATGCGGGCTGCCTATGCGTCGCTGTTGGCGCCGGCTGGCGCGGTGCCCGGCACATGGCCGGCCAGGCGGCAATGATCCACGACGCAAGTACAGGGCAGGACCAGGACTTGCAGGCTGACCTCTGCGTGGTCGGCAGCGGCGCAGGCGGCGCGATGGTCGCGATGATCGCTGCGCAAGCGGGCCTGCGCGTCGTCGTCCTTGAAGCCGGTGGCTTTTTTTCCCCCGACGACATGACGCAGCGCGAAGAGCAGATGCTGCCGCGGCTCTACTGGCAAGGCGGCGGGCGCATGACGCGCGACCGCAACATCCACATCCACCAGGGCAAAGGTGTCGGCGGTTCGACCTTGCACAACCTCAACCTCTGCAAGCGGATTCCCGATGCCGTGCTGCGTTCCTGGATCGCCGGCCGCGGTCTGGAGAGCTTGCCCTTGGCTACCTGGGAGGCGCTCTACGCGGAAGTCGAGACCTTGCTCGAAGTCACTGAAGTTCCGCGTGATCGTTGGAGTGAGCACAATCTCCTGGTCGAGCGCGGCGTGCAGGCGCTGGGCTGGCGCGGCGGCGGCCTGCGACACAATCGAACGGGCTGCAACAACAGCGGGTTTTGCGAGCTTGGCTGCGCGTATGACGGCAAGAACAACGCAGTCAAGGTCCTCGTGCCGCGGGCGGTGCGCGCAGGTGCCCGCATTCTCACGCATTGTCAGGCGACGCGCGTGCTCCATCGCGGCGCCGAGGTCACGGGTGTCGAGGCTGTGGCGGTGCGGCCCGACGATGGCTCGCCGATGGCCCATGTCCGCGTTCGCTCGCCGCACGTGTGTCTGGCCGCCTCAGCGACTGCGACGGCTGCCTTGTTGCTGCGCTCTCGAGTGCCTGATCCGGGAGGCGAAACCGGCAAGCGCCTGCACATCCACCCCGCCGTTGTCGCGGCAGGCGAATTTGCTCAGCCCGTTCGCGCCTGGCAGGGCATTCCGCAGACCTACGAATGTACGGAGTTTCTTGATTTCGGCGTTGATGCGCCGAGCGTCAAACCGCGGCGCCTGTGGATCATCCCAGCCTTCGGTCATCCGATGGGCGTGGCGACGATGATGCCGGGCAGCGGCGCGCTGCACCGATCGCTGATGCGACGCTATGACCACCTTGCCGTGTTGACGGCCATGCTGCACGACGGGTCGGCGGGCACGGTGACGCCGGACGGCGATCAGGGGCTGGCCATCGACTACGTGCCAGATGATTCAGATTGTGCGGAGTTGGTGCATGGACTGCGGGCCTGCGCGCGCCTGCTCTTTGCTGCGGGTGCGACGCGCGTGTGGATTCCGACGACGCAGCCGATGGGCTTGGACCGTGTCGCCGATCTCTCGCGGCTGGATGGTCTCTCGATCCGGCGCGGCAACATGGAACTGACTGCCGTGCACCCAATGGGTTCGGTGCCTATGGGTGAGGATCCGCGCGTCGCGGCCGTCGACAGCCACGGCCGTCATCATCACTTGCGCGGCTTGTGGATTGGCGATGGCTCGCTGTTTCCCTCGTCGATCGGCGTGCCACCGCAGCTCTCGATCTACGCCCTCGGACTGCACGTCGGGCGCGCGATCGTGTCGGCCACCTGAGCGGTAAAACGTCGCCAACATCCATCCGTTCCCTGGCGGACTTGGAGCCGTACTGGCGCCACCTCTACGCTTTGGCCAGCCGTCGAGACGGGACGCGCCGCCGGGCCATCGCAAGATCGCCGGTGCGCCTCGCCAGGAGCAAGCTGACCGTGACATGGTCTGATCCACCGCCGGGGCGCGCGAATTCGGGCCGAGCCGAGCCGCCGGATGCAGCGGACGGGGCCACGGAGCGACACGAGGAACCGGCCCGGAACGAAGTGGTTCACGCGACCACTGACCTGCCGCAAGCGGAAATCGAAGCGGCGCGGCTTTGTGAGCAACTGGAAGCGATCGAGCGCCTTGCCGCGGTATTGTCGCATGATCTCAACAACATATCCATGGGCATTCTCGGTTTCACGCACCTGCTGTTGAGTTCGACAGACGAGGCCGATCCGCGCCGGGCCGACGTACTGGCCATTGCTGAGCTGACGCAGCGTGCGGTAACGGTGACGGCGCGCATGCGTGTCTTTGCGCGCGGAGCTGGGCGGACGCCGCAAGGTGCGGCCGGGAACGCTGCCCCCGCGCAACCCGATCGATCTGCTGCGCGGGCGCCTGCTACGACCGGGCACGAGACCATCCTCGTTGCGGAGGACGACGATTCGGTGCGCGAAGTCGTGTCGCGATCGCTGCGCGTTCGTGGCTTCCAGGTGCTCGAAGCGCACAACGGCGGAGAGGCACTGCACATGCTCCAGAAAGGAACGAAGGTGGACGTGGTGATTTCGGATCTGGTCATGCCGGTACTGGGTGGTTTGGAGTTGGCGCACGCACTGCGCGCCCTCGATCCGACGATCCCTCTGCTGCTCATGTCGGGCCACGCCGACGATCACGAGTCGCTGCAGGAGCTCGGCCGCAGTCAGATTCCTTTCCTGCAGAAGCCGTTTCGTCCAGATGCGCTCGTTCGCCGCGTGCGCGAATTGCTGGATGCCGCCAGCTACGCCGCAGTCTGAACGTGGCATGGACGCGTTGCGACCGCACGGCAGGACGGCTAAGGTGTCGACTCGATCGGCGCCACACCGCCGCGCCCGAGGCGTCATGGCCTGCATTGTCGTGCCCGTGTTGCCGCGCCTCGCCATGCTCAGTTCTCTTTGCTGTTTCGCCGCTTGCGCATCGGCCCGGCCGGAAACGCAGGACGCACACGACCAGACCAGCGATGCAGCCTCGCACTTCGATATCGCGCATCAGGACGGCAAGGTTGACGATGCTGCGCCGCTGTTCGACACCCTGCAGTCGGACATCGGTGCGGGCGCTGACGGTGTCGCAGCCGACGTCGCAACGGCTGCCGACGCACCTGCCGATGCCCCCCAAGCGGTCGATTCCTTGAGCGGCACCGACGTCGTGCTCGTTGACGCGGCGGCCCCGGAGTGCGGCGACGGCGTCTGCAACGGCAACGAGACAACGGATACCTGCTACGGCGATTGTCCTCTGGTCGCGTTGTGCGGCGACGGCGCATGCAATGGCACTGAAAACACTTCAAATTGCCTGAAGGATTGTCCGACCGGTTCGCCCATCTGCGGGGACGGTCTGTGTCAGAAGCCCGAGGGACCGCTCGCGTGCCCGGTCGACTGCAATCCGCTCGTGTCCGGCATCCTTGTGTGTCTGCAGGCGAAGTGTGGTGCGGCGACGGCCGCCTGCCTGGCAAACCAAGCTTGTTACAACGTCCTCGGCGAGGCGGCGGCCTGCCTGACGAACTGCGCCGGCAGCGCCGATTGCGTCGACTGGTGCAAGACCAGCGTCAGCAAGACGCCTTTGGCCGTACCGGTCGTCGATTGCGGGTTCGATGCCTGTCTCGGTGCCCCAGCGGGCAAGATCTGTGGCGATGGCACTTGCGAAGCATCTGAAACGAAAATGAAATGTCCATCGGATTGTCCGGACCCTGCAAAGTGCGGCGACGGTGCTTGCAGCCTGCCCGAGTCGATGGCGACCTGCCCAGTAGACTGCAAGCCTGCCTGATGCAACGGAAGTCAGTCGTCGTGGCGCGGCAGCGCGCGCGACTGCTTGCGCTGCGCATCGTGCTGCTTGGTCGCGAGGCGCCGCAGCCGTGAAGCGTGGGTGGGCCGCGTCGGGCGCCGCGGCTTGGGCGGAACCAGGGCAGCGCGCACCAATTCCGCTAGTTTCTCCAGCGCATTCGAAAGGTTCTGCGGTA
>Ga0172370_10009787_pt1 | contig 11134 bp, 10 predicted proteins | sample LakKiv5m_FD_114538 | JGI IMG/M metagenome (GOLD analysis project Ga0172370, IMG submission 114538) | Freshwater microbial communities from Kabuno Bay, South-Kivu, Congo - kab_022012_11.5m | ecosystem: Environmental > Aquatic > Freshwater > Lake | place: Democratic Republic of the Congo...
TCCGACAAGAAAAACATCAACGTATTAAACCGTCTTGGTTTTGCATATCTAAAAAGCGGACAGTTTAAAAGCGCCAAAACAACATTCGAAAAAGTGACGAAGCTTGACACCTACAACCAAATCGCGGTAAAAAATCTGAAAAAACTGTCAAGCGTCACGCAAAAATCCCTTAAAAAACTACCGCAGATTACCATATCACCAATGCAGTTTCTGGAAGATCCCGGAAAAACAAAAATTGTAGAATGCATTCATATTGCCCCTTCAAGCGTCTTGTCCGCCATGTCACCCGGCGAAGCGGTACTTCTAAAAACAAAAAACCATACTGTTGAAGTAAGAAATATGGCTGACGCTTATATTGCAGCCCTCCCGGATGATCTTGCTTTCCGGCTAATAAAATTCTGTGCAGCCGGCAACCAATACACAGCATATATCAAATCCATCGGGAAAAATACCGTCATTGTATTCATCCGTGAAATCAAACGGGGGGAAAAATATCTTACCCAGCCTTCGTTTACGACCTGCAGCTTTTTTACCGAATAACATATTATCTGGGAAGCAATCGGCGGGCATACTGTTTTCCTAAATATACGGTAATATCAGACGGCTGAACAGAACCCGACGGAACACCTTCGTGCCACGTACAGGAAAAATAATCCTGAATAAACCGCACGGTAACGGAATGACGATGTAACGAAGCGCCATACACTTCGCATGTTTCCGATATGGATTGCGCGTTTCCTACAAATACCAATTGGATTCCAATATTCCCCATTTGGCGAGCTGCAATACTCCCGACTAACGGGACATCCGTCGTATTGTATACAGATACGGATACGTCCTCATTTCGTATCGCAGCATCCAATAAAGAAGCGCCTACAATATAGTCAAATTTGTTTTCATCAAGGATGCGCACGTTGCTTTTATCGGGCAATTCCGTACGGATAAATGCCTGTTCTATAGAAACCGTTTCGACCGCATCTGCTGATAAGGAGAATGCGGCAAGGACCCACGATACCCATACCGAAAACGGTACGGATGTTCTTCTTGTATGAACAAGTATTTCAAAGATACTCTGCCAGGAAAAAACCCGCCGCAGTACATCGACATCACTATCATCTGTATGCAAATTTTGTGCATCAACATACCATGTCAAGGGCACGCCGACAGCATCTGCTATGCTGCCGACAAAAACCTTACCACCATACGCGTCCATACGGTCAAGCGCATAAAGAGAAGAAACGGCGTATCTGCCCAAACGATGCAGAGCGTTGACAGAGACATCGGAAGGGATAGTCATCATAACGGCGCGGCTTTTTGTGGCATTCCACGAAATAATCCAGCTCGGGCTTCCGTATACAAAGACACTTTGTCTGTATGCAGACGGTACCGTGATTGCACGCCAACATACATATATACCCGTGAAAAACACCAAAACGGCAATTCCCGCTACTATTTGCGGTACAACGCGTATTTTTTTCCTTCTGAAAGTGGCAGGTATGCGCTTCACTGGTCCTTTTTTCCTTTTCTGATTATCTCTACGCTCGGCAACTGCCAGGAACCGCCTGTCATCTGCTTATGCGCCTTCTTTTCCAGTTCCTTTTTCTTCGGCTTCTTTTTGTCACCCTTAAAATATCCGCCATACGAACCCATACATTTATTCCTCCTTATGTATATTGTAAAGCCGCTGGTTTTTGAGTTCAAGAAATGAACCATTTTCTATCGACGCTCTAATTTCGGAAACCAGCGTCTGTACAAAATGCAGATTATGAATTGTTGCCAGACGGTAACCCAGCAATTCATGTACATGAAATAAATGGTGCATATATGCCCGTGAATAATGACTGCATGTGTAACAGGAACATTGCGTATCAATCGGGGCGCAATCCTTTTGATATGCTTTTTTGGTAATGTCGATATCACCGTTTATGGTATACATCCTGCCCATTCTGGCAAGCCGTGTCGGCTGTACGCAATCAAATGTATCCATACCGTACGAAATAAGCGTAAATATGTCGTCTATCTCTCCTACTCCTAATAGATGACGCGGTTTGTTATCCGGCAAGAACGGAGAAACCCACCGCAATACATCTTCCATCTCGCGCTTACTTTCTCCAACTGACACACCGCCGATTGCTATACCGTCAAAATCCATCGCGCATATTGTTTTTGCGGATTCTTTCCGCAAATCTTCAAATACACTTCCCTGAATCACTCCGTACAATGCACCTTGGGTATGTGAAACAAGGCTCCGTTTAGCCCATTGGTGCGTCCTGTCCATGGATTTCCTGGCTTGTGTATGGGTCACGGGAAACGGGGTACAGTCATCAAATGCAATATGGATATCACTATGTAATATGCTCTGGTACTCCATGCTTTTTTCCGGGGTAAACACATGCTTCGAACCGTCCCAATGAGAACGGAACTCCACTCCGTCATCAGATATTTTGACCAAATCATGTCTTCCTAAAGAAAATACCTGAAACCCTCCGCTGTCGGTAATTATCGGTTTATTCCAATGCATAAACTGATGCAGACCTCCGAATTTTTTAAGTACCTGCATTCCCGGACGAAGATATGTATGGTACGTATTGACAAAAAAAATCTGAACACCAAGAGTATTCAAGTCTTCTGGTGTAAGCGACTTAACAGTCGCCTGCGTACCGACCGGTACAAAAGCCGGGGTATGGATCGTACCATGCAGTGTTTCTATGCTCCCAACTCTTGCCTTGGTCTTTTTATCTGTATGTATAACCCGAAAAGTACAATCCGGCATAGTCTACCCCATTCCATGTTCGATTTTCAGACGCTGTACCTTTCCGGATATTTCTTCCTTGTCTGTTCCAAACTGCATCAACACCCAGTGTACCGCTGTAAGCGCAGCTTCAAATTCCGGTTGTACAATCGTATCTACCCCCAGGGATTTGAGATGCGCCTGATCTTCCTCATGATGTGTCCGGCAAATGATACGAACGTTTCTATTTAACGATAATGCCTGAGCAATAACAATTTCCTGCGTGTGCCGATCAGGAATGGCAATAATGACAGTACGCGCCAAATCAACCTGGGCATAATCCAACACATCTTTATCCGCAGGATCACCGTACACTGTACGTATACCTTCCTGACGAAGCATGTGCAAAACGGACTGATTGTAATCAATGACAAGAAAAGGAATATCAGCTAATAACAACGCTCGTCCAATGTATTTTCCCATCCGACCATACCCGCATAAAACGACGTGGTCACAGATAGGATATCCATCAGTTTCCTTCGTACTGTCGCCCCTACATGTGCTTTTCTTAAACCAAACCGGATTCTTCATAATACACGATGAAAACCATGCATACAGACGGACTCGATGTGCAATAGCAACAGTGCTGAAAATAATCGTAAGGAATGTCACGGCAACAATCATTGCTGCATGATATTCTTTCAATACACCATTTGCGGTACCCAATCCTGCTAAAACAAACCCGAATTCACTAACCTGTGTCAGATACAATCCGACTAAAAATGCCGGCTTCTGATGATATCGCATAAAACGCAGAAGCGAGTAAATCAACACCCCTTTTACCAAAAAAGAGCCGACAGATAATGCAATAATTACGTGCCAATATGGCAGCACCGTATTCATTGGTAAAGACATTCCCACAGATACGAAAAATATCACGACGAATAGATTACGTAGCGGCCGAATTTCCGCTAAAACTGCATGGTTTTGGCTTGTTTCAGCAACCATAAGCCCTGCAATAAATGCGCCAAGCGCAACAGATAACCCTGAGGCAGACATAACGAGTCCGGCAAAAAAAACCATACCGATGGTTGTTAACAACAACAACTCTCTATTTCTAACAGATGCTACAACAGACAATAGCTTTGGGATCCCAAACCTGCCGATAGAAAGTATTACACCAAGCATGAGCGCTGCTTGCATGACAGCCTTTGCCACGCTTCCGGCTTGCCCGGACACAGAGTACTGCAAGCCTGTATTGCCGGAAACCGCACTTAACAAAATACATATCGGAATCACTGCTAAATCCTGCACAACAAGCCAGCCAGCAGACAATTCCCCCGGCAGAGTATGTAATTCGCCTTTCTGTGTAAGCACCTGCACAACTATCGCGGTAGATGACAATGATATTGCTGCAGCTATATATACGGCAGGAATAAACGATACATTGCTGGCGGTGAGAAATAACAATACGAAAAAAAATGTCAGAAGTATTTGTGCTACCGCAGGCCATGCGACAATATCCAATACTTTTCGTAACGTATGGAAAGAAAACTCGATGCCAAGCGTAAACAACAATAACGTTATGCCTCCTTCGGAAATAAGTGAAATAAGATGATGGTCAATGTTTCCTGAAGCGAGTGAGCCGATAAGTATGCCTCCGGCTATATATCCTACGAAAGGAGGCAAACGGAAGCGCAAGGCAACAACGCTGCCGCCTATCGCTGCGGCGAGTAAATAAAGAAACGTCGTAATAAGCGTAAGTTCACCGGTCATGAGAACGGATAATCCTGTTCATATCATCGGGTATCGGTGCGGTGATTTCAAGAAGTTTACCTGATACCGGATGCTCAAACAGTATCGTCTGTGCATGCAGCATGACCCGCGGAGCCCATTTCCTGTCGTTTCGGGCTGTTTTTCTTCCGGCATACTGCCAGTCACCGATCACCGGGTGATTTATATGTTTCATATGCACCCGTAACTGGTGAGTCCTGCCTGTCTCAGGACACAATTCTACAAGACTAAGCTCCTGCTTCTGTTTCCCATGCGATATAGACCATGAACTATGAACAACGAACTTTGTCACCGCTTCCTTCCCGCCGGGTAATATGCCAAACCGCTCTCTATTCCATGGCAGACGACCGACAGGCGCCCGTATTTCCCCTTTTTTTGGGACAACAATTCCATGTACAAGTGCGATATACTTTTTTTTCGGGATTCTCTCTTTAAATTGACGCATGAGATGCGACAATGCTTCCGGATTCTTTGTAAGAACAAGGCACCCTGATGTTTCCTTGTCAAGCCTGTGCGCAATTCCTGCCCGTTCAACAAACACACGATCTTCCTCATTATGCACTGATCTTGTGTTGCTGCCTATTCTTTCCTCAGCCCAGTCCTGTATGGTTTGCTCCTGCACTGACTGCGCTCTATTTACCACTATTCCAGGGGGTTTATTGATCACCAGCACATGCAGATCTTCGTACAATACCGGTATATCGGTCATGCGGAAATGCTATGTTTTCGTTTTGCCTCTTTTTCATGTTTCAGGCATAATGTAGCTGTCGGGAGTACGGACAATCTGTCCGTGTCAATCATTGCCTTGCATACTGTACAGAACCCATACGTTCCTTCTTCTATCCTTACAAGTGCCTGACGGACAGACGTTAGCTTTGTATTTAGCTCATCAACAAGCGCTGATACTCTGTCATGATTTGATTCCTCATTTGCTTCCGTATCCGATGCCGCGTTATCAATAGCACGATCCGGATCGCGAAACGGATCCTGGCTTGATAATTCCTTGATACGTGCTTCCAGACGTATTTTTTCTTCTGATAAATGATTTTTCAGCTCATTGAGCGTCTCTTTTGGAAATTGTTGCATACAGCGCTTTTCCTTTCTTATAAAAAAAAGTTTGTACAGCCTGAATCGTTCTTTTCCCGTTTTCTCTCCCGCCGCCGCGGATATACAATACACCGATACATTCAGCAAAAACGCCAATCAATATCCATTGATTGGCAGACAATCCTTTTAAGTATACAGGAGCTATCTTGAAAAATTCAAGTAAAAACGAAGAAACGCTATACAAAAGGAAAAACCATACACCGAGTAGTCCATACGGAATTTTCTTTTTTTCAAACAGTATATTCAAACGAATCAGTATGCCTCCTATACAAGCCATTACAATAAGCGTATATAACTGAACAGGATGACGCATGCCGTCAACACGTATATACCGTATAGCCCATGGAAGCCCTGAGTGACGCCCGATTTCATACGCATGAATAAATGATGCCAGTTCCCCGACAATAAGCGGAATAGGAAATGAAAGCGCTAGAGCATCCAGTATCCATCCGATTCGGATTTTGTATATTCGGCCCAACACAACAAGCATTCCAGTGCCGGCAATCATGCCGCCAAGCCATGTTAGTCCGGGAGAAACCCATAGAGCAAACACATACAGTAAGGACTTTCCGGCAAACAAAGGCCAGTGAGTAAACACATAATACAACCGTGCGCCGACAAGCGTGGAAAGCGCTCCGTAAAACGTGAGATCGAAAATTCGGTCATCCTCAACTCCCCACCGCCTCAATCTACGCCAAAACAGGAATGAAAATATCATCCACGCGATAACCTGTATACCATTTCCTATGTACATAGAAATAGTCATCATAGTGTAATTGTACATTATCTGCCACACCGGAAACACATGCTGCGAAAGACTCCATACGATGTAATCACAAGACCGAGAATGAATATAACCGTTCCGACTCCAATCATATCCGCAAGCACCCCGCCCGCTGCGACAGGCAGTATTCCTGCCCCGCCGACAGAAGCAGAAAGAATTCCGTATACCCTCCCTCTTACCTCTCCTTTTGCCTCACGCTGAAGAATACTGTTTGATGGCACATCAAGCATGCTGTTTGCTATGCCTAAGAAGAAAAACAGCACTGTCGCGCAAAAAAGGACTGCCATGCGCGGAATCAATGAAAACCATGGGGCGTTTGCAGCCGTAAACAAGGTAGAAATGACTATGAGGGAAATACCTGCAGCGAGTACACCGATACGGATCAGCTTTTCTGAAGAATACCGGAATCCATTATTTCCTATCCAAAGCGCACCTATAAGAATACCGACAATGGACGGGCCGACAATCATCAACGATGCATCACGTACATCAATACGCAGTACCTTATCCGCAAAACCAGGACCGAGCGTCCCAAGAAGGACAAGCGTGATCTGTGTCCCGGTCAATAGCAACACAGCGTCACGAAGCTTGTAAGACCTGATTACATACCGTATCCCATCGTACAGGTCCCGGATCAAGCGCGTGACAATATACTGAATGTCGTACCGTATCACACGACGGAACGAACGAAGACCATCCCCTTGCGGGGGCAATCCCCAAACGGCAAATGCTGCAATAAGAAAAAGGGAAAAAATGAGTCCGTATGCACCTGAACTTCCAAACAACCGCAACACCGGACCTGCGGTAATAAACCCTACCGCCATACTGCTATAAAACGTAAACGAAAACAGACTGTTTGCCGGAATCAGCTGCGACTGCGGAACGAATTTTGGAATAAGAGGTACTTCTGAAGGCGTCGTCATCTGCATGATAATGGCATACGCAAAAACCAATACATACACAGTAACGACACTCTGGGAGGATAGTACAACAAACACAAGGAGTAACGCACGAACGGCATGAGCACACAAAAGAACCATTCTGCGATCCAGCCGGTCAACAATAACCCCGCCAATCGGTCCAAAAAAAAGGGCGGGTAATCCATAGGATAAAAATATTCCAGAAACGACTGCGTTGCTGCCGGTTCTTCCATACAGCACAATAGCCAACAGATAAATCAGCATGTGGCTTGCCAGTTGTGATGCAATCTGACTCAGCCAGAGGCGTCCAAATTTCCGGTTTGTAAGTACAATATACAAAGGTGCATGCGGTGCGCAATAAGGCTTCGTTTGCATATATATCTTTTTGCAACTTTTCACATCATATCATACAATGACTGTATGACCTCAACCGCCCATGCGCTAGTTGCCGGCAGTATCGCCTTACGATTCCCCAACCCTGCACTAGCAATTCCGCTTTCTTTTGCATCACATTATATTTTAGACAGCATACCGCATTGGGATTTTGGTACAAATTGGAGAGGAAGACCAAAAATTCTAACAGGCCTATATGCGATCACTGAAACACTCTTTGGCATCGGGCTTACAATAATATTTTTCATGCATAGCGTACCTTTATTGTATCTTCTGTCCATCATTGCCGTATCTCTTCTCCCTGATTGGATGGAAATACCATGGTATATTCTGTATGCTACGCGTAAAAAACACAAACGGTCAGCACGTTCCGGTGTATGTAAGACTTTGGCCTATGCCCTGTACAAAATCCCCAATAGATTCCACACAACAGCTCCACTACCGCTTGGAATTATAACCCAAATTGCTACTGTTGCTTTTTTCCTGACTATTTTGCTTTGAAGCGTGCAACACGGATTAGTCCAGAACAAGGAATAATCTTTATTCCTTTCTTTTCCAGCTCATCAAGGAATAAATTCATACCCAAACTATCAGAACTCATATGACCGGCAATGACAAGATGTATATGATGCTTCAGGGCTTCTTTGCGGTGTTCTTCTGATGCATGCATGCCAATCACGGTTCCCACTCCGGCATATGCCAATTTTTCATATATGATATGCGATGGTTCCGTCCCCCCGGTAAACTCTATCGGGGCAATCCTGCCAGCCCTATTTTTGGCATCACCGGCAAAAATCATCGGTCCGACTTTGCCTTTCATTGCCTCCTGGTATTCAGGTTCTTTTTTCAATACTTCAACTACTTCACCGACTGTTTCAGGGTGATTCTTTTCAAACAGTTTTTCCATGTATTCATGCACCAGGTTGTCAGTTATGGTATGAGTCCCCATAAATGCAAATCCAAGAAGACGGGCCGCATCAATAGCCTCAGCATGATTAACCGGAGCAAACCTGCGCTGTACTTCTTTAACGCGGTCACGCATAACTCCTTCGGCAATATTTATCGGTACACCGTATTTAGCCCAAATATCACTTTGCACATCCATCACTTCGTACAATGACGCTAATGATGCACCTTCCGGATGATGCGTTAAAAGAAGATCTATACTCTCGCCTTTTTGATTCAATCTGTCGGCAAGAAGTACTTCCGCCGCATTGATATCAATACCTGCCATGATGGAATCTACTTCCATATCGGGATTACCCAAAAAAATACGCGAATCCGTGTATGGATTCTTAAGATCTTCCAGATCATACTCTTCTTTTTTGGACTTCGGCAAATCGTCGTATTCCTTCTTCCGGCGGGCAAGAAGTTTTTGTATTCCGTCTTTACCTCGGGGGTCTGCCTTAATACCCATATCTACTGCCATCTCATATATCGCTCTCAATTTCATATGCACCTCCTAAAAATGTATATTGATAAATATATACTCTGTGCCGCGGGAGAGAATCGAACTCTCACGCCCTGTTATGGACACGAGTTTTTGAGACTCGCCTGTCTACCAGTTCCAGCACCGCGGCTTATGTAAACTAGCTACACCTTGCGCGCCTGCCTGCCGGCAGGCAGGTCTGCCATTCCGCCACCTGCGGCAATAGTAATACAATTATATAGCAGAAACGCGACACGGGCGAATATGCATATTAATTCGCAGCAGGCACTGGGGTTTCGACGCGTTGTTTCTCAACGGAATAAAACCGGATGCGATCACCTCGGAAAACGAGATCTATTTCACCAAGCGCACCATTTCGGTGTTTGGCAATCCGGAGTTTTGTTGATATCTGCTCCCCCCACATGGACTGGTCTGCCTCTTCGCGGTAAAGAAACATTACAACATCTGCATCCTGTTCAATCGACCCAGATTCCCGAAGATCAGATAACTCTGGTACTCTTGTACCCCTGGACTCAACTGCCCGGGACAACTGTGAACAAGCAAGCACCGGAATACGCAGTTCACGCGCAAGATTCTTCAGGCTTTGGGAAATGATCGAAACCTCCTGAACCCGGTTATCATACTTGCGTCCTGAATCAGCAAGCTGCAGATAATCAACTATTATCAGCTTGATCCCCTGCTCCACCTGCAGTCTTCGGGCTTTTGTGCGCATTTCAACAATGTTAATTCCCGGGGTATCATCAATAAATAACGGCGCTTCAGCAAGCTCACCCATTGCATCAGAAAGTTTTGTAAAATCATCATCACTCAGACGACCGGTTTTCAGTCTCCATGCGTCGATATCAGCCTGGGATACAAGCAGTCTATCTACCAACTCCTCCTTGCTCATTTCAAGTGAAAAAATGCCGGTCGGAATTTTTTCTTTTACCGTAGCATATTGAGCAATATTCAGTATCATCGCTGTTTTCCCTGTACCGGGACGGGCAGCAAGAATCAACAGATTCGCATCCTGCATTCCGGCAAGTTTTGTATCAATATCAATAAACCCCGTCGGGACACCACGAAGACCACCGGCACGCTTATGTAATTCGTCGAGACGGTCAAAAGACGACGCTAATGCATCTTTGATCGGGATAAAATCCTTTCGGGTCGTTGACTGGGATATGGCAAAAATTTCCTGTTCTGCTTCGTCGACAATCTGTTGTGCAGTACCTTCCTCTTTAAATGCCAGTTCGGTAATTGTCGCCGCTGCGTCTACGAGACGCCGTTTTGTCGCATGCTCCTGAATGATTCGGGCGTATTGTGCCGCATGTGCACTTGTTGGCACAACATTAAGAAAATCCGAAATATATGATGAGCCTCCGACGGACTTAAGCATTCCGTTTTTCTTCAGCTGCGCAGTCAGCGTAATCACATCAATAGGCTCGTGTGCCTCAAAAAGCTCCAGCATGGCACCGTAAATAATTCCGTGCGCATCTTTATAAAAATGTTCCGGACGGAGAAATTCCGCTACGTCAATCATTGCATCTTTATCAATAAGCACAGCACCCAACACAGACTGTTCCGCGGTGGTATCATGTGGCGGAACTTTTATGGAAGACATATTTACTTATTCAAAAACAACGACCTGCATCTCTTGCGGCAGTTTATCTTTTGTTATTGAAAGCTTTTGGATAGGTACAATTAATCCCTTATTCATGACCTGAAGGAATTCGGATATCGGATGCAGATTTTTCCAAAGACCGGCAGCGTGTGCGTCTGTCAGATAATGCATCGGAATAACAATCTGCGGAGCAACATCAGACACAATAGCTGCAGCTGTTTTCGCATCTATAGTATGTACATTCCCAACAGGGATCATCAGAATATCTATACCATCAAGCATATCTGTCTGTTCGGCAGTAAGCAGGTGTCCGATGTCCCCGAGATGTCCGATGCGCAGACCATCCATCTCA
>Ga0172370_10009789_pt1 | contig 11132 bp, 6 predicted proteins | sample LakKiv5m_FD_114538 | JGI IMG/M metagenome (GOLD analysis project Ga0172370, IMG submission 114538) | Freshwater microbial communities from Kabuno Bay, South-Kivu, Congo - kab_022012_11.5m | ecosystem: Environmental > Aquatic > Freshwater > Lake | place: Democratic Republic of the Congo...
CGTGATGATGATGTTATAAATACAGGTGGACACCTTGTTAGTCCTTTTGAAGTGGAAAGTGCCCTGTTAGAACATCCTTCCGTGGCAGAATCTGCTGTAGTTGCAAAACCAGATGAAGTAAATATGGAAGTTGTTAAAGCTTTTGTAACGCTAAAACCTGGGAATGAACCTTCTGATGAACTTGAACTGGATATTATGAACTTTATCCGAAAAAAACTATCACCATTGGCAATGCCACAGGAAATTGAATATATGGATAAATTGCCCAAAACACGTTCAGGCAAAATTATGAGGAGATTGCTCCGTGCACAGGAATGGGGTGAAGATATTGGTGATACTTCTACCCTGGAAAATGATTAAGAAAATAATTTGTTAACTTTTAAATTTTATAAATATGGAAAACATGAAAGACATCGTTTTAAAGTATGTAATTCAGGAATATTGTGAAGACGATAGTGAAGAAATTACTTACGATACTCCACTGATTTCAGGTGGTATTGTTGACTCTTTTTCGATGGTTTCTCTGAAAAGATTTCTGGAAGTAAAATATAAAATCCAGATTCCTGATGATGAAGCCACACCTGAAGCATTCGACAATGTTAACAGTATTGTTGCTTTGGTTGAAAAATTTATCAACAAATAAAATCAGGAAAAATGGCTTACAGCGACAGAGCCAGGCAAGTGTACACCGATACACTAAATGGCATTAAAGAAGCAGGACTTTTCAAACAGGAACGTTTTATTCATTCGGTGCAAAGTGCCGATATTGAAGTAGAATTTCCGACCGGAAACCCTGTAAAAAAAGTTATTAATATGTGTGCTAACAATTATCTGGGGCTTTCCAGCCATCCCGATGTGGTTAAAGCGGCACACGAAGGATTGGAAACACGTGGATACGGAATGTCGTCAGTGCGTTTTATCTGTGGCACTCAGGATATTCATAAAGAACTTGAAGCAAGTCTTACCGAATTTCTCGGTACAGAAGATACCATACTTTTCCCGAGTTGTATGGATGCCAATGCCGGTGTTTTTGAAGCAATTCTGACCAAAGATGATGTGATGATTTCCGACAGGCTTGTACATGCATCTATTATTGATGGAATCAGGCTGGCACCTGCCATGCACGATACTTACAAGCATTCCGATATGGAACATCTTGAAAGCAAACTTCAGCAGTATATGGACAAACGTATGCGTGTGGTCATTACCGATGGTGTTTTCAGCATGGATGGCGACCTTGCAAAACTTGATGTGATGGCCGACCTGTGCGAAAAATACGATGCCATGTTGTTTGTTGACGAATCGCATTCATCTGGTTTTATTGGCAAAACAGGTCGTGGAACACACGAACATTGCGGTGTGATGGGCAGGGTTGACATTATCACTACTACTTTTGGTAAAGCTCTTGGCGGAGCTTCTGGCGGATGTGTGTCGGGTCGCAGAGAAATTGTAGAAATGTGCCGTCAGAAAGCTCGCCCTTATCTATTCTCAAACACCATTGCTCCGGTAGTGGTTTCGGGTGTATTGAAAGTGCTTGAAACTTTATCGAAAAGTACCGAAAGAAGGGACAAACTGGAAATGAACACTGCTTTTTGGCGCAAAGGATTGCTTGATGCAGGTTTTGTACTGAAAGAAGGAGATTCTCCTATAGTTCCGGTAATGCTGTTCAATGCCAAGCTGGCACAGGATGTTTCAAAAGACTTGTTTGAAGAAGGAATTTATGCTGTTGGATTCTTTTTCCCTGTAGTACCTAACGGACAGGCACGTATCCGCACACAAATTTCTGCCGGACACGATATGCACCATCTTGAAAAAGCTTTGGCTGCATTTATCAAAGTAGGTAAGAAATACAATATCCTTGGCAAAACCAAGAACGAGATCATAGAGATGTACGGAAACTAAATCTCGAATTTCGGATTGAGGATTGTCGATTTCGGATTGAGGATTCTTGAATTCGGATTGAGGATTCCTGTATCTGGGTGTAGATTGCATCTACAACCTAATATTATTCTTAGCAAATAAATGATATTCGGGTGTAGTAAAATACTACACCCAGACAGAGACTTATTCTGAATGTATTACAAAAGTAAAACAATTTTATTAATATTAAAACTTCAATTTTAAATTTTCAATTCTTCTTACACCGGCACCATTGCAATCGTCACATCCAATGTTTGGCAGTGAACGTTGGTTATGGGGAGGATGCAGATTGTATCTGCACCTTAAATTCTTAGCAGATAAATGATATTCGGATGTTGTAAAATACTACACTCAAACAGAGGCTAAAATCGAAAACTAATTCCTAAATTAATCAATAAAGTATGTTTTGTTGCTCTTTTAAACATATCAAAAAAGCTTATCCCTTTATCAAATCTGTTTATAAAATACATGTATTCGATTTCACCAATAAAATAAAAGTTGTATGGAAGTTTCAATTCGTTCCTTAAACCGGTAGAAATCCCTAAATCTTTTAATATTAAGTTTTCAACAATATCTTCCCATTTATTTGGATAGTAAATATGTATTAGTTCACTACCATACTTGTAATTAATTGAAAAATCTATCAGTAGTCTATTATTGTTTTTTATAATTAAATTTTGATAAAACTTTAATGCATAAACACTAAATAATCTATGAATAACATCACCTGATTTTTTACTTTGATTATAATCTGGATATAGTCTTCCACATTTAAAATAAGAAATACCAATTTTATTATTTTTACCTAGATTTCTATTGAAGCTAATTCCATAAGAAGGAGGAACATAAACTCTAAATTTATCTCCTATATAATTTCCATTACTATCATAAATGAATCCCACTCTTTTTTTATCGAATACCAGCCAATTTGTTTTACTTTCATCAAAAAAATGACATATAGAATAATGTACTTCTATTTCATTCTTATGATTTAAAAACATCTCATTTTCTTGAGCGAATGAATTTAATGAGATTACAAATAAACCTAATATAAGTATCAAATAATACCGCAAAATTAAATTACAATTTTATAAATTTAGTTACAAAAATTTGTTCTGAATCTATTATTTTAACAAAATAAAGCCCATGAGTGATTTTTGAAATATCAATAACTATATCATGTAAGTTGTTAGATGTGGTTTCAATCACTAATTCACCATTTATACTGTATATCTCAATCTTACGTCCATTTAAATTATTGAAAGTTATATTCAAAAAAGTAGAAGTTGGATTAGGAAATACTTTTGGGCTAGCAATTTCTGTTTCTTTCTTTATACTTGAAGGTGGGCAAAGTGATGGTGCTCCAAGTCCAACAGCGGCCCAAGCATTTGTTGTTTGAATTTCTTCATTAGAACAATATCCATAAATATCTGAGGCAGCTTGGCAAGAGCCATTACGTGCATCTATGTATTGTGTTGTTGTTTGAAGAATATTGGTCAAATTATAAAAGGCAATAATTGCTGCTTTGTCAAAACCTATACCTTGAATATTGTAATGATATCCTTGTTCATTATAACCTTCTCCACCCATTGCAAGTAAATAAAACCACCAGTTCTGAACACCAGCATTAATATGACAATCCCCTCCATTAGATTCCCACCTTAATCCTCGATAATATTTTGGTTGACCTATAACTTCTATATCTTTTAATGTCAACCAATCCCATTCATAATGGTAATAATAAGACTCAGGATTCTGTAATGACCTTTTATACTTATTGGCTATACTAACTTCTGCTAATACAATCCAATCAAAACTGCTTGGTCTTACATATCGTTCAATCATTGTTCCAAATATATCACTAAATGATTCATTTATTGAAGCAGGTTCCCAAGAAAGTCCAAAATCAGCAGTATAATGAGAAATACCATGTGTATATTCATGACCTATACAATCAATAGTTGCTAAATATTGACTCTGAAAATAACCAAATGTCAAAATATCCTGATTTAGATCAATATCATGCTTGTAATAAGCATTATTAAACGTTAAAGCATCAGCTTCAATTCTTATATTTACACCATTATTGTTAATTCCATTTCTTTTAAAAGGTGGATTTGAAAAATAATCCCATGCTTGCGTAGCCATCCAATGAACAGTTGTACCTTTTTGATGATCATTATCCCAAATATCATCTTGGTCTTTATAATCTTGAATATTATCCCATTTTTTCCATGGTTTATACTCTTTTGTATGAATGTTTCGTCCTGAATTATCTGTCCATAGTATATTCCCAGAAAAAAGGCCTCTCTTCCATCGTGTATCAATAGTTTCAGGTCCCTGCGTTAGTATATTTGCTGGACCATCATAACTTAGTAAATCATCAACGCGAAAAATTTCTCCATTATGAGCATTTACAAAAAATGATTTGTAATAATATGGGTTTATACAAAAAATATTAAACTTCCATGCTAATAAATATTTACCATTCGAAATAATAAAAGATAAACTATCTAAATTGTCAAGTGCCCACAATAATTTTCCTTTTGGATAATAAGTTGATAGTGTATCATTATATTTCTCAATAAGTTCTTCTTCCAGTTCTGGGAATAACCATGCAAAAGAATCATTTGGAAATAAATTTAAAACCAATTCTAATGCATCTGTATCACTTAATGATGGTATATAATTTAAATCATTGTTTAAAAAAGCAATTTTACAATTCGAATAAACTATAAAACTATCTCTTTCATGTTCAGAATATTCAGCTCCTTCAACTTCAAGTCCTCTAAACTTTTGTTGATACCTATAATGCCTCATTCCAATTATACTATCTACCCAATCACTTTTTAAAACCCAAGTATTAAGCAAATCACCTGAGTATTGTTGGTACTTTTGATAAACTTCACCATGTTGTAAAATATTAGGCTTAAAATTGAACCACCCTGCTGAATCATATTTTTCAATATAAACATTAAATAAAGAATCAAATTGCCCAAATGTAACATTAGTTGTTAATATTAAAACTCCAATTGTTAAAAATCCAATTTTTTTCATAGTTAAATCTTTGCACCTCAAGTCCCAAGAAGTAGATTAATTAAAAAAAAGCGTGGAACTTTAACCTTATTATTTTAGAGGTTCTGGAAAAACCTTGTCCCAAATAAGTAAGCCCACGCTCACGCGTGAGCGTTACTTTGATATTCATGGGACTAAAAATTTTCCAGATTTCTAAAATAGAATATCAGCTAACGCTTTTTATATTTCAAAGAACAATCTTTTTATTTTTTCATTCAGACTTATTCTGAATGTATTACAAAAGTAAAACAATTTTAATAATATTAAAACTTCAATTTTAAATTTTCAATTCTTCTTACACCAGCACCATTGCAATCGTCACATCCAATGTTTGGCAGTGAACGATGGTTATGGGAAGGATGCAGAATGTATCTGCACCTTAAATTCTTAGCAGATAAATGATATTCGGATGTTGTAAAATACTACACGCAGACAAAGGAGGTAATCATATAAGCGTGAATTCTGCCGGTTTTTCAGCAATATTAACGTGAATTTTGCTGAATGTCCGGCAATTTTAGCGTGAATTTTGCTGATAGTTTAGCAAAATTTGTGTTTAATTTGTTTTAAATTTTGTATTGCAGGATTGAAAACAACTTATTATCAACACAAACAATAAAATTCATAAGTTTATTTCTTTCAAATACGATTAAATTTCGGCAATTGTAGTATGAATTCGATTGAATGTTTCTTCAATAAATTTTAAGGGAATAATTTTAAATCAAAAAAATGATTAATTGAAAAATTCAAAAAGCTTAATCCAATCTGATTTAAAACTTTATTTTTGCATTCAAATAAAAAATTGTCATGAAAAACTCTACAATAATTCTTATCATTTTCTTCATTCTAATTGGATTAAACTCCTATAGTCAAACATGGACCACTTCTGCCCCATTGCCCGGTACTGCTCCGTCAATTCCCACAATGGCAACAGTCAATGGTAAAATATATGTCATGGGTGGTAAGCAAGGCAGTATGAATACTCCCACTTTTGAATACAACCCCGCTACCGACACATGGACAGATACCCGCTCATTTCCATTGAATTTCATTTACTGGGCAACTGCTATTGGTTATGAAAATAAAATTTATCTGATGGGTGGCGGAGAACCTTATCCGGGCAAAAACTACAATCATATTTACAATACCGACAGCAACATCTGGACTTCCGGAGCTTCATTGCTAAGCCCTCGAATGTATCACAATGCTGTACTTGCCAATGGAAAAATATATTTGATGGGTGGCCAAAACGGTGACAACACCAGCGAATGGTATTTCGATGAGTACGACATTGCACAGGGTAGCTGGAGCCGCAAGGCAAACCTGCCCAACAATGGTGCATGGTATTGTGGTGCTGCCGGAATCGATGATAATATTTACCGTATGGCAGGGGGTGGCTATAATCCTTCACTTACCAAAAATCATTTTGATGTTTACTCGATTTCCAATGACAGTTGGACACAAAAACCAAAATTACACAGGGCAATCCACGCACCTGCCACCGCAGTGATTGACAATAAAATTATCCTGTTGGGTGGTGCGAGCAATTACACCGACCTTGACTCAGTGTGGATTTACAACCCGGTTAAAGATAAATGGTACGCTGCTGATTTTTTACTTCCAAAACCAATGTCTTATCATAAGGTGGTGGCCATTGATAAATGCCTGTATTTATTTAAAGATGGAGAGCTTTACAAATTTTGTCCGGATTTGAGCAGCATGGAAAATAATAATCTGAATAATGAAATTCAGATTTTTCCAAATCCTGTAACAAACTATCGTTTTACTATCGTTTTGTCTGAATTGGTAAACAATGATTGTTTAATAAACATTGTAAACTCCTCAGGACAAGAAATTTATTCATTTAAAACCACAATTGAAGGTCAAAATATTCATATAGGATTTACTGATACGCTTCCAGATGGATTGTATTTAGTAAGAATAATAAATAAAAAGATAAGCTGGCATTGCAAAATTTTTATTTATTGTAATACTAATTGATAGTGGTAGTTAATATAGAATGAATTTAAAATTTTTTTAAAAACAGTATGTTCTGTTTTTTTGTTAATTGCTGAAACATTTCAAATCAATAAAACTTCTATCTTTTTACATAATTACCTTAATTATAGAGTTGATTTTATGTACTATTTATTTAATTACTACTATAATCAGAAGACTTTTCAGCACCTTAACAGGAGTTACAGGTAATTGAGAACCATTAGTTTAAAAATTTCTACAAAAAAAATAATAAATCAGAAAAGTTATTATTTGTTAATATGCATGTTAACTTAATAAAATTAGATTCATTATAATTATTAATCTGAGTTATCGTGTAAAAATTTTTATTTTATTTTTGAATGAATATTCAATCAATTTGTTTATAGTCATTAACCTTATGAAGCACCAACAAGAAAAAAAAGAAACAATCAGAAAAAACATTTTAAATGGAGCTATTGAATTATTTTCAAAACAAGGATATGCAAAAACCACGATGAAAATGCTGAGTAAACATTTGAATATTTCTGAGGGGCTTGCATATAATTACTTTAATAGCAAAGAAGAAATAATGGATGAAATCCTTATGCAGCTTGGAGATATGTTTGAGAATGTAGGTCAGATAACCTTAGTAAATAAATCAAATAAAAAGGATTTGGAAAATTATATTAACAAATACTTTAACATGATTGCTGATAACACAGAGTTTGTTAAATTTGGTTATGCCATGACATTATCTCCCGAAACATCAAATAAAGTAAAAGCCTATATTAATACAAAAATTAGTAATATTTTACAAATTCTAAGTGATTTCTTTTTAAAAACCGGATATGAAAATCCGGAAATGACTGCCTTGGAGTTCATGGCAATCATCGATGGAACCAGCCAGCATTATCTGGGAACTTCACAGGAAGTTTATCCCATTGAAACTATGATCAATTATCTTAAAATTAAATATTGTAATTAAAATAACGAACTTTAAATGATTATTGTTATGAAAAGATTTTACATTCTGTTATTGAGTTTAAGTTTTTTTACATTTAATGTGAAAGCAATTACCAAGACAGTCGGAACTAGTGGCGATTATGCTGATTTGCAGGTTGCATTTAATGCTATTAACACTGGTGCCATAACAGGAGATATTGTTTTGCAGATTATCAGCAATGTTTACCAGTCAAGTGCTGTGCCTATTTTATATTATAGTGGATATGGCGGAGTTTCAAGTTATACTTCTGTTACTATTTATCCTACCGGTAGCGGTTATTCTATTTACTGCACATCATCATTTACTGCCAATGGTGTTATCAGACTTGATGGGGCTGATAATGTAACCATTGATGGACGAGTAAATCAATCCGGTGCAGCCGACCTGACCATTTATAATCCATCAATATCACCATCCAATCACAATCTCAGTACATTGCTGCTTATAAATGGAGCTACAAATAATACTGTCAAATATTGCAATCTGCAAGGCTCATCCCTTGCTTATGAAGCCGGCACTTATGATGGGGGTTTAATATATTTTGCAGGCTCATCAGGCACATCAGGAAACAGTAATAACACAATTGAATACTGTAATATAACAAATTATGGTGGAAACAGAGTAATCAATGTAATTTATTCTTTTGGAGCTTCAAGCTACTGGAATAGCAATAACACCATACGATACAACAATATTTATGATGTTTTGTACAAAAGTAGCACAAGCTACACCACTGTTTACGGAATATATCTTTCTGATTATAATACTGACTGGACAATCACCGGTAATAATTTTTATGAAACTTCATCCATGACATTAAGCAACAGCAATGGCTATCAGTTAATCAGAATTGCTTCAAGTTCAAATTACGGAAATAATTTTACAGTTACCAATAATTATCTTGGCGGAAGTGGTGCTGCTTGTTCAGGAACATGGACAAAAACAAATTACAACAGCCCTTTTTATGGAATTTATATGCATGTTGGCAATTCAACAGCTTCAAATATCCAGGGGAACACAATTAAAGGCTTTAACTGGACTAATTCTGATAATTCAAGCTGGTATGGTATTTATGTAAACTTTGGCAATGTCAATATTGGCACTACTTCAGGAAATACTATCGGTGCTTCAACAGGCAATGGGTCTATTACATTAACCAATTCAACCGGAACAGGTGCATTTTATGGCATTTACTATACTTCCTCCACTTCAGCATCCAATACCGGTTATATACAAAACAATACTATCGGAAGTATTACTACAGATAACAGTCATACTGCTCATTACAATACTAATTTATACGGAATTTACAATTCAAGTTCTTTTGCATTTAGCCTGACTATTGACAATAACATCATCGGTAGTACTTCAACATCCAACAGCCTTTATGCTACTGCCCCTTGTGCTTATGTCAGCAGTTCCAGCGATCAGTATGTTTACGGAATTTATTCCTCACAACCCGGAACGGTAAATATTACAAATAATACTATAGCAAATTTAACCAATGGTCTTACAAATTCAAGTTCAAACAATGCCAGTGTAAAAGGAATTTACATTCAGGGTGCAGGAACTTATACTATTACAGATAACACTATAAGAAATCTGACTATCACCAATTATAATAATACAAATACTGGTTATCAGGCACCCATCATTGGTATTTGCTACTACAATGCATCAGCTACCACAGCTCAGTACATTGCTGAAAATATAATATATAACCTTTCAGCCACCAGTACCGCATTCAATGGAAATATGATTGGTCTTTATTACTATGGAGGCAGTTCTCAAAGTACAGTAGATGCTAATTTTATTCATAGTTTTTCAACTGCTTATTACAACTGCAATCTGATAGGAATGAAAACAGAGGCAGGCGTTGTTGTTAACTCAAATAACATTGTTTATCTCGGAAGCAGTACCTCCTGTACCATTTATGGCATTTACGAATTAGGCTCAAATAATAGTGTAAAATATTATTACAATACTGTTTATATTGCAGGAACTCAATCCACTAATAATCTAAACAGTTATGCTTTTTATAACCTTAATAATTCAAATACAAGAAACATCCGGAATAATGTCTTTTTTAATGCGAGAACCAATAGTGGTACTTCGGGTAAGCATTATGCAGTACGACTTGCCGGAACAACCAATGTAACCATTAATTATAATAATTACTATGTTACAGGAACAGGAGGTGTATTGGGATATTTAAGCAGTGACCGCACAATTTTGGCAAACTGGCAGACTGCCACCGGTCAGGATGGAAACAGTGTAAATACTAATCCATCTTTTGTTTCGGCAGGAAGTACTACAGCCACCGATTATACACCTGCCACATCTATGAATGGAACAGAAGTATCTGGTATCTATAATGACTATAGTTATAATCCAAGACCTTCAACACCTACCATGGGTGCTTTTGAAATAAATGTTATGCCTGATGCGGTTGATGTTTATATCGGTGGTTCACTCACCAGCTCTTATAAAAGTCTTAATGCAGCTTTTGCCAAAATCAATGATGGCACACATCAGGGAGCCATCACATTGAAAATCAAAAACAATTGCATTGAAACCTCTTCTGCCACGCTGAATGCCAGTGGTTCGGGCAGTGCCAGTTATTCCTCAGTAACCATTTATCCTACAAGTAGTAGCCTGAAAATTTATGGCAACATGTCCCAACCTCTTATTTATTTCAACGGAGCAGATAATGTAACACTCGATGGCAGAGAAAATGCCGGTGGTTCAACTGCCAGTCTGACTATTTATAATGAAAATTCTGATGCAAGTGCCAATAATGTAACTTTACGACTTGCCAATGGCGCTTCCTCAAATACCATAAAATACTGCAACATTCAGGGAAGTTGTCAAAATTCAAATTATGGAATGATAGATTTCAGTACTTCTTCGGGAAGTTCAGGCAACAGCAGCAATGTGATTGAATATTGCAATCTTACTAATTATAATAGTGTCCGGCCTTTCAGTGTGATAAAATCATCAGGTTCATCAGGATATGAAAACAACAGTAATACCATATGTTACAATAACATTTACAATTTCATGAACGAAGCCAATACATCTTATGGAATAAATGTTGGCAGCTATTCCAGCGAATGGACAATCACAGGCAACAGTTTTTATGAAACATCAAGCCTTGTTC
>Ga0172370_10009791_pt1 | contig 11131 bp, 6 predicted proteins | sample LakKiv5m_FD_114538 | JGI IMG/M metagenome (GOLD analysis project Ga0172370, IMG submission 114538) | Freshwater microbial communities from Kabuno Bay, South-Kivu, Congo - kab_022012_11.5m | ecosystem: Environmental > Aquatic > Freshwater > Lake | place: Democratic Republic of the Congo...
AAAAATCCAATACGAAAAATTATACGCAACGACATCTCCTACAACACACAGTTTACCGAAGACCTCGGGGACCAACTAGGCAACGCCATCGAGAACCGCCTCACCTCAGCACAAGACGAAACGCAGGCAAAATTTAATTCGCCCGAAGAGTTTTCTTCATTCATAAACAACTACCTTTCAGAGAATATCTCTCAATACGAACAACAACTACGTAAAGATATCGCGGGGGGGATTCTCGTCCGTGCGCACACAAAGAAGGGGACAAGCGAAAGAGAAAAAATAGCATACCTTAAAGCAACATCGGCGCTCGTAGCTTCAAAAAACATTCCCAAGCTTGATACCAACACAGATCCGATACAAGCAAGCAAATTCTATATCACACTCGCAGAAAAATTAGAAAAACTTTCCGTGCCCATTGAGTACTATCCCATTCACCACGAGCTTGTTCGTGTCGCAAAAACACGCGCGCTCGTCTACGACACCATTTCAAACACCGACGCTGACCCTATTAAGTCCGCCCTTATGATCAAATTTCTTGCAACAACCAGTGAACAATTTGACCTTACCACAAGCACGCTCGCAAACAGACTGGCAGCAGTAAGATAATGTAAAAGATTAAAATCTCAAAATGAAAAATAACACTGTAAAATTTAAAATCATCCTGAAAGGATACCTTAATTTTCAACTTTGAGATTTACATTTTCAATTCTCATGAACTCCCACCTCTATAAAAAAATTGGCGCCACCCTCCTCATCGCTGTTTTCTTTGTGGGACAAGTAAGTAAAGTTTACGCAATACCTGTGGAGCTAACATTCGACGGACCAAAGCTCACACAACAACTGGGATCAATTGCAGCTTTAGCAGCGTCAAGCCCGATTGTTGGTGAAGCGGTAAATTCCGCAACGCAGGCAATAGGCGTCTGTGGAAGCGCGCAATTAGATGTAATACTTTCTCCGCTTGAAAATGCGCTTGATGTTTTTGGGGTTATAACGAACGCAAAAATAGAGGCACTCAAAAAAATTAGCCAAACAGACATCGCAACATCAAAAGTTTTAAGTGAAAGTCAAAAGAATATCGCAACTATATGTATCCAACTAGCACAAGAAATATCAAAAGCTACCTCAGAGCTGGCAAAGTTAGCACCAGCAGCTACACAAACCGACGCTCCAATACTTGTTCTTATACAAGTAAGTGAGATAGCACAGAATCTTATAACCAATGTTGATACAAAACTAGCACTAGTAAAACAAGAACAGCAAATAATCAAGGCGCAAAAACAGCTTGAAGAACAAAAAAGGGCGAGGCAGTTGATTCAGTTTGATCAGATTTTGAAGAAGATTACTGAGCGCATAAAGCTTGCGCTCACCGAGAAGATTAAAAGTACTATTTTGGACACCCTCCAGAACAGTGGCGCCCCACGCTGGATCACCAACTGGTCAACCCGCTACGCCAATAAGTACCTCAACGCATATCAACAGGCATATCAGGAAGCGCGCCTAGAAGAAGTTCAAAGAAATCAGTTTATACAACAACGGGTTGCAAATCTGCCAACCTACTCTAGTACTGGCCTCGGCGTAGGAAATCCAAGCTTTGTTCCAAATGATGTATTAAATGCTATACAAAAAGGCCCATTAGCAAAATTTCGCAAAGATCTTATTAAATATGGAATGCCAACATCCAATGCCCTAAGACCAGGTTTAGTCGCAAACGAAATTGCAAAAAACGAGGTAGAAGCACAGAAACAAGAAGACATCGCCACTAGTGGATATAAAAGCGACGGAGAGTGCGTTGACATTAAAAGTGGGAGTGCGAACGCGGCAAATAGTATAAATACAGGAGGTGCAGATTCCAGATATGGGGGTTCTAACCCTTTTGGTCTCGACACAAACAATCTATTCAAACGATTTGCATCAAACGCAAACGTTCTATCGCCTGAAATTTATTCACGAGTCGCAGAAGAAAATATCTTTCGAAAAGACAACCAGGAAGCGCCTTCGATATTACAACAAAACGTCTACAGACAAGATGCAATAAACGCACAGAGCGAATTTCTTGCCTGCTCGAGTATCAAAGATCAAATAGCATGCGTAGCACCACGATGTACATGGATAGTAAAAACATCGGGTGACAACTTTGCCAATATGTCAAAAGAGCTCATGGGTATCGATATTAAACAGATGCTTAATAACACCATTGAAGAGTGGGTAAACAGCTTTCTCGACAACTCGATTCTTTGCAAGATTTCCGGCACTAAGTGTGGAAAAACAGCTAATATTGGAGACATAGCAAAACAACAACTTCTCGGTCAACTCTCAAAATTTGGAGACTCACTAAATGAAGACAACCCAGCAAAATATCTCATAGCACAAATTGTTGAACAGGGGGGATCTCTTGATGGCGTATTCGGAAGCAGCAGACAGTCACAGGAGGCTAGAGATCAACTATCGCAATACGGTAATTCTCTCCCAGACGGTGACCCAGCAAGAGAAACAATCAATCAAATTGTTTCGGCAGAAAACAACTCTGGTGGCGGTGACGGAACACTTTCTGGTATTTCAATCGGTGGAAACACAGATAGAACATCAGGAAAAATTGATTGTAGTGTCTTCGAAGGATCAGCAAAAACAGACTGTGAAACAGCGGCTGGCTTGTTTGATTCCGGCAAAGACCTCCAAAAGCAAATGATCGACGAATCAATAAAAAATCTCGATATGCCAGGACGTCTAAGTAGAGCAGCTGAAAACCTAAACACCATCTCTACAAAACTCAACCAAACAAAAACGATTTACGAAGACATCGCGAAATGTCCAACTGATAACCAACAACTCGCGAAAGATACTATCCCGCTTATCGAAGAAATGATAGACGACAGTTTAGTAACACAGGAAATGGTTCAAAATGTAGGTGACTCCATAGATCAATTCAAAAATAGTTCACCAGAGAAACTTGAAACGTTAATGGAAAATGAAAGCCAGTTCCTAGACAGTATCGACAAGACTATGACAGAAATCGAGAACACAAACATACCGAAATACTTCACATCGATACGAATGTGGTTGTCGCAAATAGTGAAATTCAACACCGCCCTTAGAATCGAAGTAGAGGGGATAGCTACCACAATTCCAGCGAACATCAACGTAACAAACGGATGCCAACAATCTCCCTTCACTACGGATACCTCAGGAACACTTTTTGTACAAACACTCACACAAAAAGAATACACCTTACAAGACTTCTTTGGCGCGTGGGGAAGAACGTTTAACCAAACCCAACTCTTTAATCTCCCTCATGTAGATGCATTCCGCGAACTCACCCTATACGTAAATAACGCCACCTCAACAGAATTTCAGGCATTAAAACTTCAAGGTAACCAAAACATACTCATCAAATACACAACAAAACCGGCAGGAACATGTATTGATGGAAAACTTATTGACGGATCACCCTGTCCAGTTGAGCAACAAGCATGTAGAACCGATATCTTAAATCCACCCTCGTGTATACGACAAACAGGTCAAAACTGTGTACTGCTAGATAACCCGACACCATCACGAACGGGTAGTCAAGCATTGTTTTGTTCTTATTAACTATTAGCATTTTAAATGCCGTTTTTCACGAAAAAATCCAGCTTAGTAGTATCTTCTAAGGTATTGGTGATGTTTCTTTTGGTTGGGTTGGTTGCCTACCATGCATCGCCTGTGCTTGCTGGCCCCCTCGATAATGACACGGCAAAACCTGACCCGACAGAATGGACAAACACCACAGCACCCCAAGGTGCACCAATTCCAAGCAGTCCCGACCCAAATCCTATAAACACCCCGGCTCCCACCACAGGAAATCCTGCGGGCGATGGGTCGAGCCCAGGAAAAGTTACTCGAGACACAAGCGGACTGAAGGCTAATTGTACCGAAGAAAGCAAGGACGCTGGGTGGATAGCTTGGGCCATAGGGGCGGACTCGCTATGGTGCACACTTCCAGCGACAATAGCGATTGCCGTTATCAACGTAGAACTCGTAGTGCTAAACATTATAGCTGCTTTTATGCAGTGGATGATTCAATATCCCATCCTCAATCTCTCCGCCGTCATTGTCGCATGGCAATTTTTGAGAGATTTGGTAAATATCTGTTTTGTACTTGCGATGATTCTCATGTCGTTTGCAACAATGCTTAATATTACTCAATACACCTACCGCAACCTCCTCTTTAAGGTAATCCTGGGAGCACTCCTTATTAATTTCAGTCTTGTTTTTGTAGGGTTCTTTCTCGACCTTAATGCAATCTCCTCGACCTTCATGTTAAATCAGATGGGGACGGAACAAGGTCTCGCTGATCTCATTGTAAATTCATCAAACATAACAAGTATTGCGGGAAAAGACGACGCAGGAGCACCGCTCCTTACTATCTTAGGAATGCCGGGCTTTATACTTATTATCATTGTTGTTTTTCTTGTCATTCTTATTCCCATGATCGTCCGAGTAGTATACCTCATCCAATATGTCGTTACCTCACCTCTTATATGGCTTCAATATATATTTGTAGAGGCAGAATGGAAAAAATGGTGGCAAGGATTTTTCGCCTGGTGTTTTATGCCCACCGTAACTCTTTTCTTTATATATCTCGCTTTTGCAATATACGCCCCCATGCAGGCAGCGACACAAGCAACACTGGCAAAAGGTGAAACAATGGACGTATTAGTTAGTATGGCCATCACCGCAGTAATCCTAGGCACCCTCCTTATGTCCGCAGTAGCCGCCGCATGGAAGGGGATGGATAAGCTTGCGCAGATGGCAATCATGCTCGCCTCGGGCATAGGAGGTATGGTAGGCAAACAACTTCTTGGTGTAGTCGCAAAAACCGGCCTCGGCGCGGCAGCTAAAAATATAGGTGGAAACTGGGCACAAAAAGGACTTAAAATGCAAGGCGGCCCCTTTGGTATCAAAGGTCTGGCAGGCAACATGCTAACAAGGGCTGGACAAGTAGGACAAAAAGCGGGGGAAAAACTGAGAGAACCCCTAACGAAAGAGACGGTAGACAAAATTGCAATTGCAAATAAGGACACCGTTGAGACGAAGGTTAAGCAATTTTCAGCAATGACTCCAGAAAAAATGAGCGCAGAACAAAAAGTGGAAGCTGCAGCATGGATGAAAAAACATGCGGAAAATGGAGAAAAATTTGATTCAAGCCAAACAGAAAACGCATATAAAATACTTTCGGCGGAGGGCAATAAAGAAGAAAGAGAGAAAAATATGGAGTGGTTCGAAAAAAACCTCGACAAGTTCGATGCAAAATCGCTTACCGATCTCACCACCACAAGTGTTGGGATAGACGGCACAGTAAAAACGGGGGCTGCAAAAAATAACGACTCTCTGCGTTTAGCAACAATAAACCACCTCAACAAAGTTGGTGCACCTACTGAATATGCCCAGAAATTAATCGACGAGGTAAATCTTACAGACGAAGAAATTAATAAGGCGATGCGAGATAGATTTAAAGACAAGATGAAAGACATTGGCGATGCTTACATAGAATGCAGTAAGGAAATTGTTGGAGCAAAAGACAAAGCAAAAGCAAAAGCTCAAAGAATACTCAGCATGAGTAGTGCCGATCGTGCAAAACTCAACACCGACCATCTTATGAACCAATCAGACGGCGCAGAAGTTGTTACACTGTCAGGTGGCACAATAATACCTCAACTGCTTCAAAGTAAAAATGCCCGATCTCACCTTGATGCCCTAAGAAACCATTTAGAAAGCAAAGCGAGAGCGGCAGGACAAACCATGGAAGATTACACAAAAACAAACCATGCACCATTCCACAACAGCATAGCGAGACTGAGTCATCATATAAACCTCGTTGATCCTACAAACCCAATGGCCAATTGGAAGCCTTCAAAAAAAAAAACCGTAACCCCTAATCCAGGACCAACTACGAGAAAACCCGCACCAACGATGCCTCCGATTTCCACAGGACAAAGACAACAAACAATGGATAATACACAGGAACAACTAGAAGAACAACGACGCCGAACGGAAGAAAAGTTCAGAAAAGAACAAGAAGAAGCAGAAAACAAAAGAATAGAAGAAGAAAAAATACGCCAGGCACGAGAATCACGCAAAAGACAGGAAAGAGAAGGTGAAGAGAGATACCGAAGGATAAGAGAACAGGAAAGGCAAGAGGAAAGAGATCGAGAAGAAAGAAGCAGAAAGCGAGTAGAAGAGGATCGACGCCAAGAGGAAGAGGCAAGAAGAAAGAGAGAAGAACAAAGAAGGAGAGGAGGTCTTTAGTTTAGATTTTTAACAATCATGACCCCAAACATAACTAAAGAAAATTGCCATGTGAAGTTTCTTGATAACACGTCACCGATGGCCTCATGGAAGCCACAAAAAAGCAAAAAAGATCTAGTGGTGGTACGCCATAATATATGAAAATTAATATTACAAAAGAAGAATATCTTAAACATCTTGGTCGCATCCCAAAAGATTTGGTTGATGCTTATTTTGCCGACGAAACACAAGACAAAATCGAGACTATTGCCGAAAAATATACCCTTTTGGATACTCAAATCCAGCGTCTCAGAGAAAATACCGCGTGGGCACTCATTGGACTTCTTCATCCAGACTCCCTTAAAGATATTTTTATAAAAGACCTCGGGGTAAGTATGGTGGTTGCTGCCGCGATTGTGGGAGACCTTAACCATGAGATCTTTATACCCCACAAAAAATCTATAACTGAAGTACTTCTAACCTATCCACCCAAAAAAGAGTGGTTGGAAGCAACAGCTCCTAGCACGCCACCCCCAACACCAAAACCCATCGCTCCAATTTCACCACGAGCTGCGCAACCAACACCACAAATACCAATCTCCAAATCCCAAACAATAAATATACCCCCAGCTCAGCAGCAGAATATCAAGCCAGCGCAACCCCCTACACAACCCGCCCCAACATTTCGCCCTATTGCGCCGCCACCCCTTCAAACCGCACGCCCACTTGGAAGCCGGCCTTCGATATTAGAAGTACAACGCGGAACAGATGGTATCCGACGAGCACCCCAAGCGCCGATAGGCGGGTATGAAACAAGAAGTAACCCTTCGACAGGCTCAGGGAATACAACTTCTACGCCTCAAACACCAACCCCACCCGTCATTCCCGATGCTCCACGAGCGGTCGGGAATCCAGAGCCATTCAATTCTTCGATACCATCACAAAAGCCTGCTGAGACCCCACAAACACCACACATAATGTTTAAATATACACACCCCGAACCACCAGCCGTAAATCAAATTTCAAACCCCAAATTCCAAATTCCAAATCCTACAAACCAAATCCCAAATCAAAAGATTCTAGATACTTACGAGCAAGACACGTTCCACAAAACACAAGAGGAGCATGGAAAGTCACTTCCGACAGAACATCAGGTAATGGACCTCGAAGAATACCATATAACACAGGAAAACCCTTCGACAAGCTCAGGAAATATAGTTCAAGGTGGAAATATGTTAAACTTAAAAGAATAGTAGTATGCAAGCGATGGTGCCACAATTTATCGATGTAGAGGACAAGATCACCCCGTTTCTTACCATGAAACAGTTCTTTATGTTTGTTGTTGCGGGCGCCATCTGTGCTATGCTCTACCCCTTTCTTGAAACGACTCCTTGGATGGTAATCAGCGCGGGCATTATAGGTGTGAGCGCGGCGTTTGGCTTTATAAAAATAAACGGAAGATCGTTTTCGACAATACTTTTTGCATGGTTTAAGTTTATTTGGAACCCACACCTCTATATCTATCAACGAGGCGCAACCGTGCAAAAAAAAGAAATCAAGCAGGTAATTGAAGAGAAAAAACCAATACAAGAAAGAACATCTGAAGAGCGTTTACAACAAATCGCGCACCTGCTTGACGCAAGGGGAAACAACAAATAATATGGCGAAAGAATCATCACCAACACAACAATTTGTAGAGATAGATACCTTCCGAGACGGAACAGTAATCCTTAAAAATGGGGGATTGCGCGCCATTGTTATGGTCCAAGGTATTAATGTGTACCTTAAAACCGAAACAGAACAAAACGCCATCGTGGGAGCGTTCCAAGACTTTTTAAATGGTCTCGATTTCCCTATAGAAATAGTAATTCACTCAAGAAAATTAAACATCGTAAAATATCTTGATCTTGTAAACGCCCAGAAAGAGAAGGAAACGGAAGATCTCCTTCGCACCCAAATCGAAGAATATATCGCCTTCATACGAGACCTTGTGAGCACCTCCACTATTATGTCAAAACGGTTTTATGTAACCGTGCCTTATGATGTCATCTCAGTTTCCAGTGGTGGAGGACTATTTGGAAAATCGAAATCAAAAGAAGAACTCTCACAAGACTTTGAAACAAAAAAATATCAACTTGATCAACGAGTTGATATCGTAGCGGGAGGATTAAACCGTATGGGTGTAAACGCGGTGCGTCTTGGCACTGAAGAACTCGTTGAACTCTTCTATAATTTCTATAATCCACAGGAAACAGAAAAAGTCGGCATCGACATCGCAAAACGATTATCCCTTTCATAATATATGGCATTTTCATTCCCGTTTTTTGGAAAAAAAGAAGAAAAAGAGCCAGAAACATTTGGCGATCTCCCTTCTCAACACGCTTTCGCTGCAGAGTCTCTCCAAGACCTTCTCGCCCCTCCAGGTATAGAGGTATCTAACGATTACCTTAAAATAGGATCCCTTTACACAAAAACTCTTTTCATCTTCTCTTATCCAAACACTCTTTCAAGCGGATGGTTTTCCCCTGTAGTGAACCTCGATAAAGGATTCGACATCGCGATGTATCTTGACCCCATTGACACAGCATCAGCGCTTAAAAATCTCAGAAAAAAGGTAGCGCAAATTGAATCTCAGCTCATGGAGCAACAAGAAAAAGGGCTTATACGCGACCCGCTTCTTGAATCATCTTACAAAAACATTGAAGACCTTCGCGACCAGCTTCAGCAAGCTCAAGAAAAACTTTTTCATTTTGGAGTGTACTTAACCCTCTATGCACCCGATGTAAAATCGCTCGAAAAATACGAAAACGAGCTCTCGGGCCTCCTCGAAGGAAGAATGATTTATGTAAAACCAACGCTTTTTCAACACCTCGAAGGCTTTCAAACAACCCTCCCTCTCGCGTCAGACAAAATACAGGTTTATAACCCAATGAATACGCTCCCCATATCCACAACCTTCCCGTTTGACTCTGCAGAACTCACCTCGGATAAAGGAATCCTCTATGGCATTAATATGCACAACAATGGGCTTATTATTTTCGATCGATTCTCGCTCGAAAACGCAAACATGGTAGTTTTTGCAAAATCTGGTTCTGGAAAATCATATTTTACAAAACTTGAAATATTACGAAGCCTCATGATGGGGACGGATGTTCTCATCATCGACCCAGAAAATGAATACCAATCCCTCGCTGAGGCTATTGGGGGAGGGTACTTCCGAATCTCGCTCTCATCAGAACATCGCGTAAATCCATTTGACCTTCCACCTATTCCTCCCGATGAGGCGCCCTCTGATGTTTTAAAATCCCACATACTTACGGTTACTGGGCTTCTCAAAATTATGCTTGGAGCTATTACCCCCACCGAAGAAGCACTTCTCGACCAAGCTCTTCTTGAAACTTATGCTTCGCGTGAAATCACCCCGACATCAGACTTTGCAGGGAAAACACCTCCGCTCCTTGGCGATCTACAAACGGTGCTTGAAAATATTGATGGAGGAGCAGACATAGCAAAACGCCTTGAAAAATACACAAAGGGAACATACGCAGGATTCTTGAATAGCCCATCAAATGTTTCTGTCCGAAACCGCCTCACCGTTTTTAACATTCGAGATCTTGAAGAAGAGCTTCGCCCTATCGCCATGTATATGATACTTAACTTTATGTGGAGTCTTATCAGAGCAGAATTTAAGAAACGCCTCCTTATTGTTGACGAGGCGTGGGTACTTATGAAGTATCCGGATGGAGCGAACTTTCTCTTTGGGATGGCAAAACGTGGAAGAAAATATTATCTGGGTATCACCACCATTACACAAGATATCAATGACTTTTTGCGCTCACCCTTTGGTATGCCTATTGTGACCAACTCCTCGCTCCAACTTCTTCTCAAACAATCCCCCGCTACTATCGATGTAATTGGCACAACATTTAATATCACCGAGGCAGAAAAAATGATTCTCCTTGAGGCAGGAGTAGGAGAGGGGATTCTCTTCGCAGGGCTTCGCCACGCAGCCATCCACGTCATCGCCTCCTACACAGAACACAAACTTGCGACCACAAAACCAGAAGAAATGTTAGCAAAAGCACAAGAAAAACTACAATAAACCATGAACCATAAAAAAACTTATTCGCCTTCGGCTCATGAAATTAATAGAAATAAGGTAAATCAATACAATTTCTATGGTATTTCGCGAACGAAGTGAGCATATTTCTCAAAATTTCTAATGCATCGGCTACTTATCACAATTATAGTAATAGGCCTACTCGGAACACCCCTTTTTTCCTATGCTCAAAGCGCGTATATTTTAACATGGCAAACGAATACGTATGCCCCTCCCGGCTATCTTGGAAAATCTCTTCCCACAAAAGGTTCCACGCTTTCACTAAATCTCATGTCACTAAACCCCTCTGAATCCTTCTCAAGTACTTTTTTCGCATGGTATCTAGATGACGTGAAATTATTTGAAGGAACAAACAAACCCAATCTCCAAACAACAATCACACAAAAACCAGGCATTTACACGGCAAAGGTCTTTTTGCGCCATACAGATGGAACCCCAGAGACAATCACCGCCCCAGTAAAAGTAGTAGCTCCAGAGGCGTTGTTTGTAGAAAACACGAGTGTCTTGCGAGGCGGTGAAATCAAAACACACCCAAAAACACTTCACATTCGTGTACTTCCTTTTTTCTTTAATGTCACCTCCCTCCTCGAACTCGGCTTTGCGTGGAAAATAAATGATACGATAAGCGACTCACAACCCGAAAAGCCTAACAGCGCCACTATTACTATTCCCGAAGACGCACCCGCCTACTCACAAAACACTCTTACAGCACTTATACAAAATCTCCGCAATGCGCGCGAGCAAGCA
>Ga0172370_10009792_pt1 | contig 11131 bp, 11 predicted proteins | sample LakKiv5m_FD_114538 | JGI IMG/M metagenome (GOLD analysis project Ga0172370, IMG submission 114538) | Freshwater microbial communities from Kabuno Bay, South-Kivu, Congo - kab_022012_11.5m | ecosystem: Environmental > Aquatic > Freshwater > Lake | place: Democratic Republic of the Congo...
CAGGGCAGATGCGCAACCTCATACGCGAGAAAACCGGCATCCTGATAGAGAACGCGTATTTCAAATACGACGGCAGGCCCTTTATTGTGGAAGATATCGTGGGCAGAGTGAAAAAATTAGCAAACTGGTAATCTTATGGCAACAGTCCAACAATACGAAAGCGGGCATCCGCCCGAATGGTGCACAACCCTTTTTGCGCCTCCAGGCAGAGCAACCTTTGGTTGCATGTCTCGCAGACGTTTGCGTCTGCTCGATGGGTACGGCGCAAAAAGCGTTGACGGAAACTAAAAGTGATAATATGGCAACAGTGCAACAATACGAAAGCGGGCATCCGCCCGAATGGTGCCCCGGATGCGGCAATTTCCCAATCCTCATAGGATTGAAAAACGCGCTTGTGAAAAGCGAGATAGACCCAAAGGACACAGTAGTTGTTTCAGGGATAGGCTGTTCCGGAAAACTCCCTCACTTCATAAAGACTTATGCATACGAGTCCCTGCACGGGCGCTCGCTCCCAGTCGCAACAGGCGTAAAACTCGGCAACCACAATCTCACAGTAGTCGCAGTGGGCGGCGACGGCGACGGCTACGGGATTGGAATGGGGCACTTCATACACTCAATGCGCCGCAACCTTGACATCACTTACATTGTGCACGACAACCAGGTGTACGGGCTTACAACAGGGCAGACAGCGCCAACAAGCGAAAAGGGATTCAAGACAAAGAGCACACCCCACGGGGTGCTTGAAGACCCTGTAAACCCATTGGCACTTGCAATTTCCTCGGGCGCAACCTACGTTGCGCGCACTTTCTCGGGTGATTTGCCCCACATGGTGAGCACAATACTCAGCGGCATAAGGCACAAGGGCTTTTCCCTCATAGACGTTCTGCAGCCCTGCGTAACTTTCAACAAACTGAACACATACCCTTACTTCATGCAGCGCGTGTACAAGCTTGACGCTCAAAACTACAATGCGATGGACAAGAATGCGGCATTCTCAAAGTCCTTTGAGTGGGGCGACAAAATCCCAATCGGGGTGCTCTACAAGGAGGACAAGCCAACCTACGAGGACGGCATCCCTCACTTGTCCGAGATGCCCACCTGCAAGCGCCCTCTTGACAACGTAGACATAGAAAAAATACTTGACGAGCTGCAGTAAGGATATTAATTTTCCCCTCCCTCTTTTTCCTTGTGACGCAAATACAAATCGCAGGCGGGGGCCCATCCGCGTTTGCATGCGCGGCAATGCTTGCAAAGGACGGGATAGAGGCGCACGTGCACGAACGCGCACCCAGTCTCGCACCGCGCTTCACAAACTCTTTCCAGGTGCTTGAGAACTGGACAGAGGACGTTTCATTCCCAGATCAGCTAAAAGCAGCAGGCATCTCATCAGGTTTCTTCTGCAAGCCCCAACACACTTTCCTCGCATACAATGAGAAAATGCGCTGCGCAGAGTTCAAAAGCAAAAAGCCCTATTGGTTCCTCATAAGAAGAGGAAGGGACGAGGATTCCCTTGATTCAGCTCTCCTTAAGAGCGCGCAGCATTTTGGCGCAAAAGTGCATTTCTCAAGCACGCTCCCTTACGAGCAAACCGACATATTCGCAACAGGCCCTTCCAGCATAGACGGCTCTGCAATGGAAACCTCATTTGATGCGGACCTGGGAAAAGACATTTGTGCGGTGATACTTGGGAACAAGATTGCCCCCCGCTCCGGCTATGCATACTTGCTTTCCGATGGCTCTCGCGTTACGCTTGGCACAGCAATAACCTCTGATTTCCCCAACCTTGCATCCTACCACAAAAAAGCGACCTCGCTTTTTGCGCAGGAATTCTCCCTGCGTGCAGGCGCTCTTGAAAAAGGCGTTACAAAGGCAAGCTATGTGAATTTTTTCCTCCCAAAGACCGCGCAGGAAAACGAGAAGCTTTTCATAGGGGAGGCTGCGGGCTTTCAGGACCTCTCACTTGGAATAGGGCTGCGCTATTCCATAAGAAGCGGGATGCTTGCATCCCAAAGCATCCTGCACAACGTAAACTTTGACCCGCTCTGGAAAAACGAATTCCTTGAGAAATTCCAAACCGCGGCTCTGCTGCGCATCGCACTTGAATCTGCCGGAGAAAGAGGGATTTCGCATTTCCTATCCTCGCCCCCCAAAAAGGATTTCCAAGAATACCTCTACTCGATTTACGCCCCCTCAATGCTTAAAAATTCTCTCGCCTCAATTGCAATGGGGATAAGGCGGAACAAAAAGTGCAAACACGGAGCAAGGTGCAAATGGTGTCTTCAAAGATAATCACAATAAAAGCAAAGGAGCGCGCCTATGCACAGCACTTTCCAGCCGAAGTTCTCAAGAAAGCCTATTCCTATTGCCACGAAGTTACGAAGAAGTGCGACACGAACTTTTACCTAGGTTTTCAGTTCCTCCCAAAGGACAAGCGCAATGCAGTTTATGCTTCCTACGCATTCTGCCGCTACGCAGATGACATAGTGGATGAGCAAAAGGGAAAAGGCGTGCAGTGGCTTCTCTCGCGTTGGGAAGCTGATTTGCACGCCGCTTACAGGAACAAGGCAGCGCACCCCATAATGATAGCGCTTTCCGATGCAGTGCACCGCTACAATATTCCAAAAGCCCCGTATCTTGGCTTGATACGCGGCTGCAAAATGGACCTCACAATCTCACGCTACAAGAATTTCCAGGAGCTCCTCACTTACTGCGAGCTCGTTGCAACAACAATAAGCAGCATCTCCCTGCACATTTTCGGCTGCAACAACCCCGATGCAAAGAAATACGGGCGCTATCTCTCCATTGCACTGCAGCTCACGAACATCCTGCGCGACGTAGGTGAAGATGCGAAAAAAGGGCGCATATACATCCCACTTGAGGAGCTTGAGCGCTTCGGCTATTCCGAAAGCGAGCTAATGCGCGGCGTGATGAACTCCTCCTACTACAAGCTCATGAAATTCCAGGCAAAACGCGCGCATTCCTACTACCAGAAAGCGTTCTGCGGAATGAAGAATTTCACGGATGACTCCCGCTTTGCAACCGTAGTGATGGGCGGCGTGTACCACGAAGTCCTCCAGAAAATAGAGCGCAACAACTTCAACGTATACAAAGAGAAAGCGAAGCTTGGCTTCTTTGAGAAACAAGTGCTTCTTCTAAAGCTTGCTGCAGTCGGGCGCATTTAGTGATTCCATGGAATTTTCCTGCGTAATCCTCAGAGAAGGCAATCTGTTCGTTGCAACTTGCCCCAAATTTGGCACCGTAAGTCAGGGCGAAACAGTAAAGGAGGCAATTGCAAATCTCAGCGAGGCAACAGAACTTTACCTAGGAGAATTCCCAGAAACCAATTGAAGAAGAAAGACGCCCTCGCCAAGATTTGTTCAACCACAGAGGTTTCGAACCCCATTGGGGGGTGAAGACCTCAGGGGGACCTTCGGAACACATATGTTCCCCCTATGGTTTTGAACTCGGATCCCAAGCTCCGCAAGCTTGTGTCCTATCCAGGTTAGACTACGAGGGCACAAGGTTATTCTGCCCATCAAGGTATTTATTACTGCCGTTTAATTCCGATAAATCTTGTCGTGGCGGTCAAAGTCTTCCAGCACAACTGTTTTCGTGTTCTCGTCTATGTAAAAGGTAAGCACAAAATGCGCGATGTGCACGCGGCGCAGCCCTGCAAGCGGCCCGCCAAGGGGCTTGTAATGATGCGGCTCCTGCGCTATCTCTTCTGCTTTGTTCATTATCATCTCAAATTGCACCTTATCCTTTTTTGAAATCTTTGCAAGCTTCGCATCAAGGGAGGGACTTATTGCGAGCAGGTACATCACTTATACCTCTTCCTAAGCTCCTGCGCGCTTCCAACAAATACGGGTTTTTCCGCATGTATTGCTTTCGCGGTCTCAACGTATTCCGGCCTAAGCTGCGGCTCAAGCACGATTTCCTCATATTTTTGGGCAGTGTAATTTATCGCATCCGCCTTTGTCCGCAGCCCGTATTTTGCCTTTACTATGTTGAATATCCTATTCGCCCTGTCGCTTATTTTTACAAGGACTGTTACCATTAATACCACCTAAGTTGACATTAATGTGGCATTAATATTTATATCCCTTCCCCTTTTGCAAACGATTAAAATACCCCTCCCCCAATATTATCCCATTCTAGGTGATTTTACATGCTGAAAAATTGCGTTACATGCGGCAAGCAGACAAAAACATTCTCAGAGTTCGCCTGCCCCGGCTGCGGGACAAAACTTGCCCGATGCCAGCACTGCAGGCTTATCTCAAACCCCTACAAATGCCAAAAATGCGGCGTTGAGGGGCCTTAAAACAGGTGAAACTTATGGGCAAAGTAGCAGTAGAAATGAAAATCCTCCCTGAGAACATGGACAACTTCGAGGCTCTCAAGAAAAAGGTCTTTGACACTCTGGCGCCCTCAAAGATTTCCGAAATGCCAATAGCATTCGGCATAAAGGCAATAACTGCCGTAATTATAATAGAAGACGCACCCGGCGGCTCTGACGTGCTTGAGGAAAAAGCCTCCAAGATACAGGGCGTTTCACAGGTAGAAATAACAAGCGTGGACAGGCTATAAGTATATAAACTCTTTTTACCACAATGATAATATGAGCCCTCCAGCTTACGCTCCAAAAGCCTCCCGCCCCTACTACATCGCGCGCCGCCCAAAATGGATTGAGCGCGAGCAAAACCCCGACTACGTACGGACGCAAATGCTTTCTTCGGACAGGAAAAAAGCCTGCCCGTTTTGCAATCTGGATACAGAAGAGCCGTTAAAAGAGCTTTCAAATTCACGCATCCTAAGCGTGCGCTCCCCCTACGTCCCTCAGCATGCGCTTTTTGTCCCAAGGGAGCACGACGAAACACTTGCAACGCTTAACCAAGGGGCAATGCGCGAGATGTGCATTTTTGCAAAAGCCCTTTTCACTTTTGACTCAAACATGGCGCTCATAATAAACCAGGGGCTTCTTGGAGGGCAGTCAATTTCGCACTTCCACGCGCACGCAGTCCCTCTCAACACTCCAAAAAGAAATACGGTGCGTATGGCGCATTCCAACATCGCATTCAACGACCCAATATCTGCAGTCCTGCTGCACAATGCAGTGGGTTCGTTTACCTATGAATTCCCCCGCGTGCACCGCGTTTCAATGCCTCTTGATAGGCCAGACCTTCTCTCAAAACTTGTTTCAGTCACGCAGGGCGTACTGAATATTGCATTCAGGCTTGCCAAGGTTGATTTTCCGCTTTTGGAGCTCCCTCCCATATACGCGAAATATCCAAATGCAAAAGAGCGCCTGCAGGCGCTTTTTGATAAGCTTGCAGGCAGCGAGCCTGCTTTCAACTGGTGCATGCGCATGCATGAGGGCACGCCAGTGCTTGAGGTGCTCCCGCGCGTGCTTGCACTGAAAATGTCGCCCGAAGGCCGCTCATTTATAGGCAGCTACGAACCCTTCTGCAACACAACTGCGGTGCTTGGCGGCATCACAAAAGAAGAAACAGCCGCATGGAAGCAGGAAGAAGCGGTATTTTTCGCGCAGCTTAAGGGAGCCCTCCGCTCTTAGCCCTAATCCCAGCGCTTTTATTCCTTGCCTCCCATCTCCATTCATGCTCATTTACTTCTACGACATAAAGATAAAGGGCCTCAATCCCTACAACACCCTCAAGAGAAGATTTTACTACCGCCTAAAGCGCTCAAAAATTTCCACCTACCCCTGGCGCACAAAGTCCGTCATAATAGTGGAGGATTCCTCCGAGGCAGCAGCAGACGAGTTTTTCAAGGAGTTTGAAGGTTACATAGAGGTTTACAAGGCACGCACAGACGCCATACAGGAAGTTCTAACGTTGCCCGAAGCAAAAACAGAAGCGCAAAGGGAAAGCCCGCCCACCGAAGCGCAAAAACAGGGCAAGCCTGCCGAAGCGCAAAAGGAAAGCAAGCCTGCCGAAGCGCAAAAGGAAAGCAAGCCTGCCGAAGCAAAGCCTTAGCCTGCATGCAGGCGTCCATCTTTTATTATTTGCCGCCAATAGCGTTTCCATGCTTCTTTCTCTCACCCTCACCAACTGGCGCTCGCACTCAAGTTCGCATTTCGAATTCTCAAAAGGCACAAACATCCTCGTTGGAAAAATGGGCGCAGGCAAGTCCTCCGTGATGGACGCGCTCTGCTTTGCGCTTTTCGGGACTTTCCCAAAGCTCGCACGAAAGGAAACCACCCTTGCAGACACGGTGAATTTCCGCAACAAGAGCGCAATATGTGCAGTAGAAATCTCCTTCAAAAAGAATTCCGATATTTACAAAATCTCCCGCTCTTTTTCCCACCTCTCCTCGCCAACCGCTTCCATTTACAAGAACGAAAAACTTTTCGAAAAAGGCCCTAAGGCAGTAACGGACGCAGCCTGCAAGCTCCTCTCAATAGATTTTGACAGCTTTGTGCGCGCAGTATATTCCGAGCAAAACAAGATAGATTCCCTTCTCTGGCTCTCCCCAAAGGAAAGGAAAGCGCAAGTAGACGAGCTTCTGGGGCTTGACCATTTTGAGGCAGCCCGCGCAGGCGCGGTTTTTGCGGCAAATAGGTTCCTTGACCTCTATTCTCAGGCAGAGGAAACGCTCAAAAAAACAGACATAAAAGAGCTTGAAAAAAAATGCGAAGGCTTTGAAAAGGAAAGCTCGCTTTTGCAGGCTCAGCTTGAGCAGGAAAATTCCTTTCTGCAGGCTGCGAGTTCCATTCTGGAAGACAACGCAAAAAAGTTTTCCGAACTAGCGCCCCTAAAGGAAAAATACGCCTCCCTCACATTGCAAAAAACCCGCCTTGGCATAATATGCGAGCGCTTGGCGCAGGAAACCTCCTCTTCAGAAAAATACCCGACCGAGCAGCACGTGCAGGAAAAAATATCCGCCTCAAAGCAAAACCTGTCTGCCATCTCGCTTTCCCTTCTTGGCATGCAAAAGCTCTGCGACGCTCTCTCCCAGAAAGTAGGCACGCTCTCCTCCCAGCTAAAGGATGCGCAGTCGCGCTCCCAAAAAATAACCGCGCAGCAGGCGCGCCTTTTCCAATGCATAGGCGACACGCCGCTTTTGGATTTGCAGCAGCAGCTCTCAAAATTGCAGGATTCCCAGCGCAATCTCCAGGCGCAGCGCGCAGCCCTCATGGCAACGCTCGCGGAAATAGAAAAGGCAGTTTCAGCCCTCCAAAGCGCAGGCTCGGACTGCCCGGTATGCGGCTCGCCTTTGGGAGAGGAAAAATCAAAGCATTTGCACGAGGAAAAAAATGCGCAGCTCCAAGAGGGAACCCAAAAGCTAAAGGATGCGTCCTCGAGCCTCTCCACCCTCGAATCCCAGATGCGCGCGCTTGAAGCAAAGCTAAAGGACGCACAAATTCTTTCTCAATCCATAAGCGCACTCTCGGAAAACCTTCCAGACGTTTCTCTCATCTCAGCAGAACTCGAAGCCGCAAATAAGGAGCTTGGCTCACAGATTCGCGAGCGCGATTCCACAAGCGCCGTAATATCCGCATCCCAAAAAGAGCACGAGCAGCTAGTCCAATTCCTAAAACAATGCAAGGAGCTTATGTCTAAAAAATCAGAGCTTGAGAAAACAAGCGCTCTCCTTCAAGCCGTGCAAACAGAACTCTCCTCGCTTAATTTCAGGGAAGAGGAATTTGACTTCTTGCGCACGCTTGTAGAGGGCAACAAGTCCAAAATAGAAGTCTCAAGGGCAAAACTAGCATCATTGCAGCAGCAAATCCTCTCCCTTTCACAAATGCACTCCTCCTGCAAAAAGGAGCTTGCCCTCCTTCTCCAATTGCAGCAGGATGCCGCTTACTATCGAAAATGCGAGCAGGAAATGCTCTCATACAAGAATTGCATGCTGCAAGTGCAGTCGCAGGTGCGCACGCTCCTCATAGAAGAGATAAACGCGGCACTCTCGCACATCTGGCCCATCCTCTACCCCTATTCCGACTGCACGTGCGTGCGCTTGGTCGCAGACGCAAAAGACTACTCAATAGAAATGGAAAACAACGGCTGGAAGAGCGTGTATTCGCTTGCATCCGGAGGCGAGCGCGCATGCCTTTCCCTTTCTTTGCGTGTCTCTTTTGCAACAGTTCTCACTCCTCACATAAGCTGGCTTATACTTGACGAGCCCACGCACAACTTGGATGCGCAGGCTGTTTCCATGCTCGCAACTGCGCTCTCTGAGAAGCTTCCCTCAATAGTGGAGCAAATCTTCGTAATTACTCACGAGCAGGCTTTGGTGGATTCGCAGCAGGGAACCTTCTACCGCCTTGTGCGCGACAATGCAAAACAAGAAGACACCATTGTGGAAAAAATTTAGGCAAGCCTGCCCCTAAAGAAGCTTAAAATATGCGCGCACCCTGCCCATTGCGCGCTGCCGATATCCTTTGCGCGTGCGCACCTTCACTTTCCTGTCTTTCGGCTTTATTATGTGCCCTGCGCTTTTTCCATCCGCCCAAGAAAGCTCAATTGCAAAAACCTCTTCTCTGCTGCCCCTCTTATCCTCATTAAGCAGGTGCCGAAGCGTCGGGTGCGCATCAAAATATTCGGCAACAGACAAGCGCGCCTGCCCCCAGCTTATCAATCCCTTCTTAAGAAGCGACGCAATGCTTATGAAAAATTCATTCTGGGTTTCCTCCCAGTTTTCTGCATTCCCATAAGCGGATGCTACCACTGCGCTCGCATCGTTTATGAAAACCTCGTTCGCATTCGTAGCCCCGCCCGTAAGCATTTTTGCGGAGTGCGCATTTGCAAATGCCTTTCCAAGCGAGCGCGCAGCCTCATCAGTCATTTCATCTTGCCCAAGCTGCTCGCGCTTTCCAACATGCGTCAACGCATACGTCTCCCCATTTTGCATTTTCACAACTGCCGCAACCTTCCCGATTCCAATCGGAGTTTGAATCCCAAGGAGCCCGACTGCCCTCTCAACGTCGCGCACTTTTCTAACTGCATAATTTCCAGCGCGCGTCCTCACAACTTTTCCGTGCGCAAATTCCATCCTGTGCACTCCTGTTCCAATTTCCGCGTGCTTCTCATCATAAGCTGCCTGAACGACGCACTTGCCCCCCTCGCAAAGCGCGTGCGAATATCTTTCCCACACTACGTTGCGTATCTTGCCATCTGCTTGCGGCCTTGGGACTTTTTTCGAGGAATCGGGAAGCCTGCTTTTTTGCATGAACGCAAGCGCTCCAATGTCCGTCCTCAATGCAAAAGGCATCCTCGCAGCAAAAAATTGCAGCGAAGGCTCTAGCGCTCTCGAATTTCTTGGAGTTGGCACTAAGGCTCGGTTCATATCACATGCCTCCCGCTAATATATGGGATTTGCTCTTTTAATGGTTTGTCACAAAATTAGGCAGTACAAAGGCTAAACTTTCGTCTCTTTAAGCGCCTTTGCAGCATCTTCAGGCACAACGGAGTTCATCACCCACCCAGTAGAGTGCTCAAAGCCCGCCCATTTTGCCAAGCGCGGTGTAACGCAAAGGTGGAAATGGAAATCTTTTTCATAAGGCGGCGCAGCAAAATACAGTATATTATACGGAGGATAATTCACAAGCTTGTCCAGCTTTGAAAGCGACACTTTCAGAATATTCGCAAGCTCTTTCATCTGCCCCTCTCCCAGCCTTTTCATGGAATGCGATTTTGGCGCAATCCAAAACTCAAAGTGAAACCGTGCAGCATGGGGCACAAACGCAATAAATTCCGAATTCTGCGCAAAAATATTCCTCTTAACTTTGCAAAGCGCGCATTTCCTTCCGCTTGCGTATTTCCTTTTTGCCTCCAAGTCAGAAGGCACAAGGGGCATCCCAACGAGCTGCGTGTGCGTGTGCTCAAGCGACGCCCCGCCCTCGTGCCCCTCGTTCTTGAACACCTGCACGTATTTTATTCTCTTGTCCGAATACGCATCCCTTATCCTTTTTCCAACCATCTGCAAATAGTGCAAAAGGTTTTCCTCACTCAGTTCTGAAAGCGTCTTGTAATGGTCTGGCGTTTCAACAATTATTTCGTGCCTTCCATATGCCTCTGGGCAATCTTTCCTAAATGCAGCGAATTTGTTTGGGAAGCAGCGCACTTCCCATTTCCCGTCCTTCTCAACCCTGTCTATCTCAGGAGGGGTAAGGCTCTCGTTTCCCGGGCAAAAAAAGCATTTTGAGGGCAGCGTGGTTTTCATTTTCCTCTCGGTTGCAAAATCTTCAGGGCGCTTCCCCCTATGCGGCGTAATTACTGCGCAATTGCCAAACTCATCCATGCGCGTTTCGCTTTTGTCAGTGTCCATAAGAACGCTTCCAACCTTTTTTCTTGCTTCCCGCGCTTTTCACAGGAATGCATTCCTCAATTTCCTTTTTTCAGCATCTGCTCAATCTTTTCCTTACAGGAACGCTTCCACTTCGGTTTTTTTCTTTACGATTGCCTCCTCAAATTTCCGCGCAATCTCCTCCAAATCCTGCCCCTTTGGTATCCATGAGGATTTTTTCTGCCTTACTTTTATAAATACAGGCGAGCCCGTCGCTTCCCCCACAAGCAAAGCCTCGCCCACCCTCAATGTCGTAATGGAAGAGAGCATTGCATCATCAATCCCTTCGCAACTCTCCCCAATCCTCTTTATGTCGTTTGGGTTTGTTACCCGAAGTATGATGTTTGTGTTGCATTGCGAAAGCGCAGTTACGGACAAATGCACAGGGCGCTGCGATATAAGGCACAATGATGCACCGAATTTCCTCCCTTCCCTCGCAATGGTTTCAATCGCGCCCTTTGCAAGCGCGACTTTGCGCGTCATTTTTTCAGGAGCATAGTTGTGCGCCTCCTCAAGCATGAGCACAAACGGCGCAATTTTCTCTTTCTTGCGCATTGAAAAGAGCTTTTTTGCAACGTACGAAACAATGACCTGCTTCTTTTTCTCTCCGTCAATACCGCTCAAATCCACAACCGAGGCGCACCCGGGCTTCACAAGCTCCCCTATTTTCGGATACTCCTCCTTCCCCACAAGCTTAAGTGAGCGTATTTCCCCAACCCACCCCAAGAGCGCGGGCTTGCTCTTCTTGTCAAGGTTTTCGCTTGCATTTATCTTCTCCACAAGTTCAGATAGCCCATAGGAATTGTGCGTCTGCTCCCCTTCC
>Ga0172370_10009793_pt1 | contig 11130 bp, 8 predicted proteins | sample LakKiv5m_FD_114538 | JGI IMG/M metagenome (GOLD analysis project Ga0172370, IMG submission 114538) | Freshwater microbial communities from Kabuno Bay, South-Kivu, Congo - kab_022012_11.5m | ecosystem: Environmental > Aquatic > Freshwater > Lake | place: Democratic Republic of the Congo...
ACTCGATGCGATTCGAGCGAGCGATCTCGCCGAGCCATCGCGCCGAGGGCTTCGGGGTCCGCTGCTGCGTCTCCCAGTCGATCTCGATTAGCCCGAAGCGCGGCCCGTAGCCGAGGGCCCACTCGAAGTTGTCGGTAAGAGACCAGTAGAAGTAGCCGCGGACGTCGATCCCGTCTTCGATGCACCGAGCGACGCCGTGCAGGGCTTCGGTGACGTACGCGATCCTGCGCGTGTCATCGTCGTGGCCGAGGCCGTTCTCGGTGACGATCACAGGCGTTCGCGCAACTTCGACGGCGTATCGGATGGCCGCTTCGAGAGACTGAGGCCAGTATTCGTAGCCCATCGAGGTCACCACCTCGACGCCCTTCTCCGGGGGAAGGGGCAGCCCGTCAGGGCCGATGCGCGTCCTCGAGTATGCCTGAACTCCCACGAAATCGTCACCGCGGCAGGCTTCGAGGTGCTGGCCCTCGTGCATCTGGCGCACCTCGAGCATCTTCTCCTCGGCGCCTTCGGGGGCCCACCAGTCGCCCATGGCGATCGTCTGCCCGAGCGGGAAGTCGCCGGGACCGGACTTGATCGTGTCGTAGGCCTTGCGGTGTGCCGCCCGGACGTTGTCGTTCACTACGGCGTACTCGCTCATGTCGTTGTGGCCGGGAGGGAAGACCCCGACCAGGTAGCCCATGAGCGAGAGGATGTTCGGCTCGTTGATAGTGCAGCCGATACCGATGAGATCCCCGAGGTGCTTCGTGGCGCTCTCACAGAACCGGGCGAAGTGGTCGACCGTCTCGCGGTTCGCCCAACCGCCACGCGCCGCTATCCATCGCGGAGAGCTGAAGTGGTGGAACGTGACCACGGGAAGCACGTCGTTCTCGCGGCAGCATGCGATCATCCGCCGGTAGTGCTCGAGAGCGGCGCGGGACACCTCTCCCTGCTCGGGCTCGATGCGAGCCCACTCGATCGAGAACCGGTAGGAGGAGAAGCCGAGGTCTGCCAGTAGCCGGATGTCATCGGGGTATCGCCAGAAGTGATCGCAGCAGTCGCCCGAGGGCACCGCACAGGGGCCGCCTTCAGCGTGCTCGAACGCCCACCAGTCGTTGTTCCAGTTGTTGCCTTCGACCTGGTGAGCAGCCGAAGCCGCGCCCCAGAGGAATCCCTGTGGGAAGGTGATCGTCATGGCTTCGGAGCCTACCCACCGGCGCGGGGCGCGATGGAGGACAGCTATCCGTTTCTGCGCCGATGTGTGCCGCCGATAGCATCCAGTTCGGCATGGGCATCCTCGAGGAGATCCTGGAAGGCAAGTGCGATGAAGTCGCGCGCCTCCGAGATCCTGCCCGACTCGACGCCGCGGCGCGGGCGCTCGCCGCGGCCTCGCCGCCTCGTGACTTCGCCGGCGCCGTGCGCCGTGCCGATCAGCGGCTGGCGGTCATAGCGGAGATCAAGAGGCGGTCGCCGTCGAAAGGTCCCCTGGCCCTCGATCTCGACGTGGCGGCGCTCGCCAAGAGCTACGAGGCAGGTGGCGCTGCAGCGCTCTCGGTCTTGACCGACGAACGGTGGTTCGGGGGTTCGAAGGCCGATCTAACAGCAGCACGGGCGGCCACCGACCTCCCGATCCTGCGGAAGGACTTCGTCATCGATGCCGCTCAGGTCGATGAGACCCGGGCCCTCGGAGCCGACGCCATCCTCCTCGTCGCCAGGGCACTACGTGGTGATCTCCTCGCCGGCTTGCACGCCAGAGCGATCAGTCTCGGCCTCGCTGCGCTCGTAGAGGTGCATGACGAGACCGAGGTCGAGCGCGCTCTTGCTGTGGGAGCCACGCTCATCGGGGTGAACAGCCGCGATCTGCGCACCTTCGCCGAGGACCTCTCGACTGCCGAGCGCTTGGTCACCCTCATCCCATCCGATGTCATCTGCGTCGCCGAGAGTGCCGTGCGCGGCGCCGGCGACGCGGAGCGGATGGCTCAGGCAGGTTGCGATGCGGTACTGGTGGGCGAGGCGCTAGTCAGATCCGTCGATCCCGAATCCCTCGTGCGCGCTCTGGGAGCGGCACGCCGTTCCCCAAGGAGATGACCACGATGCACTTCCTGCTCGACGAGGACAAGATCCCGACTGCCTGGTACAACGCGGTGCCCGACATGGCGGAGCCCATGCAACCACCGTTGCATCCGGGCACGCGCGAGCCTGTCGGGCCGGCCGACCTCGCTCCCCTGTTTCCGATGCCGCTGATCGAGCAGGAGGTCACCACCGCGCCCTGGGTCGACATCCCCGGTGAGGTGATCGACATCCTCCGGCTGTGGAGGCCCACGCCGCTTATCAGGGCAACCCGCCTCGAGAAGGCGCTGGGCACACCGGCGCGCATCTACTACAAGGACGAATCGGTGTCGCCCGCGGGTTCGCACAAGCCGAACACCGCCGTCCCCCAGGCTTTCTACAACAAGGTCGGCGGCACGCTGCGCATCGCTACCGAGACCGGCGCGGGGCAGTGGGGGAGCGCCCTCGCCTTCGCATGCGCGCAGTACGACCTCGACTGCAAGGTGTACATGGTGCGGGCCTCCTACAAGCAGAAGCCGTACCGGAGGATGCTCATGGAGACCTGGGGTGCCGAAGTGGTCGCATCTCCGGTCGACGACCCCGACCACCCCGGTTCGCTCGGCGGAGCCATCAGCGACGCTGTGCGTGACGCCGTGAGCCGTGACGACACGCACTACTCGCTGGGCTCGGTGCTCAACCACGTGCTCCTGCACCAGACGATCATCGGCGTCGAGGCGAAGGAGCAACTTGCGATGGCGGGCGAGACGCGCCCCGACGTGGTGATCGGCTCCTGCGGCGGTGGTTCCAACCTGGGAGGTATCGCCCTTCCGTACATGACCGACGCCGCGGTGCGCCTGCTGGCGGTCGAGCCGGCGTCGTGCCCGACGCTCACGGGAGGCAGGTTCGAGTACGACTTCGGCGATGTCGCCGGAATGACCCCGCTGCTGCCCATGTACACGCTCGGCCACGACTTCGTCCCACCGTCGATACACGCCGGTGGTCTCCGCTATCACGGCGACTCCCCGATCATCTCAGCTCTCGTGAAGTCCGGCCGCATGGAGGCGGTTGCCTACCCGCAGGCGAAGACCTTCGAGGCAGCGATCCTCTTCGCTCGGACGGAAGGGAAGCTGCCGGCACCGGAGACCGGCCACGCGATCATGGGCGCGATCGACGAGGCCAAGGCCGCGACGGACGCGGGCGAGGAACGAGTGATCCTCTTCAACTACTCCGGTCATGGCTTCCTCGACCTCCAGGCGTACGACGACTACAAGTACGGCCGCCTCGAAGGCGCGTAGGAACGTCGAGTAGGCGTGTGTGAGAGGGGGTGAGCGCACGTGTTCGTGAAGATCTGTGGGATCACGAACGAGGAGGATGCTCTACTCGCGGTCGCTCTAGGCGCTGACGCACTCGGCTTCGTCTTTGCTCCGAGCCCCCGTCAGGTGAGGCCCGACGACGTTCGCGACATCGTGCGCAGACTCCCTCATGGGATCGTCACAGTAGGTGTGTTCCGCGACGAGTTGCCGCGCCGTGTCGTCTCTGTCGTGAATCGGGTAGGGCTGAGCGGGGCGCAGCTCCACGGACGTGAGTCTCCCGCCGACGTTCGCTCCGTCCGCGAGGGGGTCTCGTTCGTAATTCAAGCGTTCGCCGCGGGTGACCCTGCGATAGCCGAGTCTGCGGGCGGTCCGGCGGACATCGTGCTCCTCGACGCGCCCGACCCGGGTTCCGGGTCGGTGTTCGACTGGAAGCTCGCCGACGGCGTTCCGGGCAGCGTGCGCATGATGCTGTCGGGCGGTCTCACTCCGGCAAACGTCGGTGACGCCATCCGGCGGGTAAGACCGTGGGGTGTCGACGTGTCGACGGGTGTCGAGGCTCAGCCCGGATCGAAGGACGCCGTGAAGCTTCGGAAGTTCATAGAAGCCGCCCGCGAGGCTGGAGACGCGCTCGACGACGACCTCCCGGGAGCCTCCGGCGAGGCGCCGTTCGATTGGGAGATCGACAGCTGAGCGGATCCGGGGCGATCAGACGGACTTCGCGAGGTCCTCACACACGCTTGACGGCATCCGAGCATCCGGGTCCGACGATGAAGGGGTCAACTACCAGATCCCTCAATCGAAGGAGGAAACATGTTAAAGCGTGTTCTCGCAACGCTCGTGACGGGAGCCACGCTCTCGAGCGGGGCGCTGGTCGCCGGCCCGGCCGCATCGGCATCCGGATCGGACTGCCCCGGCGGAACCTGGCCCAGCGAGCTCGATGGCCGTCCCGCGGAGGTAGCGGTAGGCATGACCGGCATGGCGCTGTGGCGCGACGGCCGCGTTTGGAAGCTTCGGGTCAGTGAGAAGGGGCGCGACCTCGCCATCTTCACCGGGAGCATCTCTACCGACGGCCGGCTCGTCTCAGTCGGTGCGAACCTGGAACGTGGCGACCGCTTGGTGCGCCGGAGCAGGTCGAAGGTCACCTACGCCTTCACCAACTTCGGCGGTATCGATGGAGTCAACTTCGGTGCGGCCTGCGCTTCGCAGGTGACGATCAGCGGTCGATTGAACGGGGTGATCCTCGACACGACGACTGTGTATCTCGGTCACGGAAGCCAGCATCCGGACGGCGTTCCATTCACCGTCGAGAAGGCGGCCACACCCGTCTGAGGACACTCGCTTGCGAACCGCCCGCCGCCGGCAGGGCGACGTGAGCCGCCGGGCCTCCTTGCCTACCCGAGCATTCATGGGGCGGGCAAGGGGGCCCGGCCCTATCATCTGGCACTCGACGACTCTGGAGGCGAGCGCGCGATGCCCGATGTGCCCGAGAGAGGCGGTGCGCTGCACCTCGGACCACCCGGCCCGGAGCCGATCGGACTAGGTCGATTCGGCGAGTACGGCGGCAGGTTCGTTCCCGAGACGCTCATCGCCGCCCTCGAGGATCTCGAAGCGGAGTTCCGCTGCGCATGGTACGACGACGCGTTCAGATCCGAGCTGGCGATGCTGCTGCGCGACTACGCAGGTCGCCCGACCCCGCTGACCGAGTGCCACCGTCTATCGGAGCGTCTCGGCGTGCGCGTGCTCCTGAAGCGTGAAGACCTCACGCACACGGGATCGCACAAGATCAACAACGTTCTCGGCCAGGCGCTGGTGACGCGGCGCATGGGCAAGGAGCGCATGATCGCGGAGACCGGCGCCGGCCAGCACGGTGTAGCAACCGCGACAGCAGCGGCGCTCTTCGGATTCGACTGCACGGTGTTCATGGGCGAGACCGACGTGCAGCGACAGGCGCTCAACGTCTTCAGGATGCGGCTCCTCGGTGCGAAGGTCGTATCGGTCGACTCGGGCAGCGCGACCTTGAAGGACGCCGTGAACGACGCCATGCGCGAGTGGGTGGCGAGCGTAGGGAGCACGCACTACTGCATCGGATCGGTGATGGGACCGCACCCGTTTCCGTGGATGGTGCGCGAGTTCCAGCGCGTCATCGGTGACGAAGCGCGTGCGCAGTGCCGCGCGATGACAGGTCGCGACCCCGATGTCGTCGCTGCATGTGTCGGAGGTGGGTCGAATGCGATTGGAACTTTCGCCGGATTCCTCGACACGGAGGCTGCGCTGGTAGGAGTCGAGGCCGGCGGCCTCGGGCTCGACACGGGGCATCATGGGGCCGCGATCACTCGTGGGGTACCGGGGGTGCTGCACGGGATGCGTTCATTGCTGCTGCAGGACGAGTGCGGGCAGATTCTCGAGGCATCGTCGATCAGTGCCGGCCTCGACTATCCGGGAGTCGGCCCCGAGCACGCTGCGCTGGCGGCGAGCGGGCGCGCGCGATACGAGGTCGCCACCGATGCCGAAGCGCTGGCAGGGTTCATGCTGCTCTCGGAGTCGGAGGGCATAGTTCCGGCGCTGGAGCCGGCGCACGCGATCGGATGGCTGGTTCGGGAAGCGGGCCGATCCATCGCACGGGGTTCCACCGTGTTGATCACGCTCTCGGGCCGTGGCGACAAGGACGCGGCTCAGGTCGCGGAGATGTTGGGCGAGATGCCGGGAGAGGTGCTGTGAGGTTGGAGGCGTCGCTTCGCGAGCGGCGCGACTCCGGGCGCAAGCTCCTGGTTCCGTATGTGACCGGGGGGCTGGGGGCTTCGTGGCTCGACGTCGTCAGGGCAAGCGCAGCTGCAGGCGCCGACGCCGTAGAGATCGGCATCCCGTTCTCCGACCCGATGATGGACGGCAAGACGATTCAGGAGGCAAGTAGGCGCGCACTCGATCTCGGTGCTACCCCGAGCGGCGTGATCCAACGCGCAGGTGACCTCGACATCGGCGTGCCCCTGGTCGTGATGACGTATTACAACCTAGTTGCGCACATGGGTCATGACCGATTTGCGAGCTCGCTGGTAGATGCCGGCATCGACGCTGCGATCGTTCCGGATCTGCCGCTCGATGAGCTCGACGGGTGGGGCGACGCCGCCGCATGTGCCGGAGTGGAGACGGTCTTGCTTGCCGCGCCGAGCACGACCGATGATCGCCTCGCCGCGATCTGCGCGCAGAGCCGGGGTTTCGTGTACGGCGTTGCCCTCATGGGAGTCACCGGCGAACGGGCGGCGCTCTCGTCGCACGCCGCGGAGATGGGTCGCCGCCTCAAGCAGGCGACAGACAGGCCCGCGCTGCTCGGCGTGGGGATCTCGACGCCGACACAGGCTGCCGAGGCGGCCGCGTCAGCCGACGGTGTGATCGTCGGCAGCGCGCTGGTCAGGATTCTGCTCAAGGGCGGCGGGGCCGACGACGCCGGTGCTTTCATCGCCTCACTGCGCGCGTCGCTCGACGCTTGCTAGAAGCGCCTCCATCGCGATGTCGTAGCGGCCGTACTCACCGCGAACCGTCGTGACCGGCGCCCGGGTACGCGCTTTGGTGACGAAGCGGCGTCGTCCGGTATGTTGTCGAGCATGGCTGAGAAGATCACGATGCAATCCGACGGAACGCTCGTCGTGCCCGATGAGCCGATCATCCCCTTCGTCGAGGGTGATGGGATCGGCATCGACATCTGGCCCGCCGCGCGCACCGTCCTCGATGCTGCGGCGGCAAGGCACGGCAAGCACATCGAGTGGAGAGAGGTGCTCGCCGGCGAGAAAGCCTTCAACGCGACGGGCTCATGGCTTCCCGATGAGACCCTCGACGCCTTTCGCGAGTTCCTCATAGGGATCAAAGGTCCCCTGACCACCCCCATCGGTGGCGGGTTCCGCTCGCTCAACGTGACGATGCGCCTGAGCCTCGATCTGTACGTGTGCCTGCGGCCGGTCAGGTGGTTCGCCGGTGTTCCTTCACCTGTGAAGCACCCTGAGAAGGTCGACATGGTGATCTTCCGTGAGAACACCGAGGACATCTATGCAGGTCTCGAAGTCGAGCAGGGAACCGCGGAGGCGGCAAGGCTGATCGCGTCGTTGCAAGAGCAGATGGGCTGGAAGATCCGACCCGACAGCGGGATCGGCATCAAGCCCGTGTCGATCACCGGCTCGAAGCGGCTCATCCGCGCTGCGATCGCGTACGCGGTGAAGAACGGGCGTCGCTCGGTGACGATGGTGCACAAGGGAAACATCCAGAAGTACACCGAAGGGGCTTTCCGCAACTGGGGCTACGAGGTTGTGCGCGACGAGTTCGCGGATGTCGCCGTAGGCTGGGACGACTGCGGTGGCAAGCCCGGCGACCGGCTGCTCGTGAAGGATGCGATCGCCGACATCACATTCCAGCAAGCCCTTACCCGTCCCGAGGAATTCGACGTTATCGCGACCACGAATCTCAACGGTGACTATCTCTCCGACGCCCTCGCGGCCCAGGTCGGGGGTATCGGCATCGCTCCCGGAGGGAACATCAACTACATCACCGGGCACGCGATCTTCGAGGCGACGCACGGAACGGCACCGAAATACACGGGCCAGGACAAGGTCAACCCAGGGTCTCTGATCCTTTCGGGTGTGATGATGTTCGAGCACCTGGGATGGACGGAAGCTGCCGCTGACATCGTTCGCGCTCTGGAGAGCACCATCTCCGACCGGATCGTGACCTACGACTTCGCCCGTCTGATGGAAGGGGCGTCGGAGGTCAAGTGCTCCGAGTTCGCCCAGGCGATCGTCGATCGCTTGTAGACGCGGGAGCGCCGCGCCCGGATCGGTCCGAGAGAGGTGACTTCGGAAGGTGAGGGCAGGCGAGTGCCGGTGTCGGCGGGCGGTCCGGTAGTCGACGGCGGTCCATCTGTTGTCGTGGGCGGCGATGTCCGTGGCGCTCGGACCCTCGAGTACCAACCGGCGCTGGACGGGCTCAGAGCCCTGGCGGTCGGTGCCGTCATGGCCTATCACGGCGACGTCGCGTGGATGCGCGGTGGATACCTGGGCGTCGACGTCTTCTTCGTCCTGAGCGGCTACCTGATCACGACGATTCTCGTCGTCGAGTGGTCTCGTACGTCGGGCATCTCGCTGCGCGGGTTCTGGGCGCGGCGAGCGCGCAGGCTGCTGCCGGCGCTGTTCTTCATGCTCGCAGGGGCGGCAGCTTACGCGTGGCTGCTCGCTGAGCCCGACGAGCTCGCGCGATTGCGCGGCGACGCACTGGCGACTCTCGGCTATGTGGCGAACTGGCGCTATGTGTGGTCGTCGGCTTCGTACTTCGAGCAGTTCGGCGTTCCGTCACCGCTGAGGCACACCTGGTCGCTGGCGATCGAGGAGCAGTGGTACCTGCTGTGGCCGCTGATCGTCCTGGCGTTGATGCGGGTCGGTCGTGGCGGCGTGCGACTCCTCGGCTCGGTCTCCGCAGCCGGCGCCATCATCTCAGCGGTGCTGATGGCGGTGCTGTTCGATCCGGCGGGCGACTGGTCGCGCGTCTACTACGGAACTGATACGCGCGTGCAGGGTCTCTTGGTGGGAGCGGCGCTGGCTGCCCTGCTCGTGGCGGTGCCGCACGAGTTGCGCTCGCGCAGCGGGCGCGTAGTCGACGCCACTGCGCTGATCGGTTTGGCGGGACTCGCGTGGTGTGTCTGGGCTGCGGCCGACACCGCCGAGTGGATGTACCGAGGGGGCTTCTTCGTGGTCGCGCTCTCGGCGGCGGTGGTGATAGCGGCGGCTGTCCGCCCTCGGCCCGCGCGATCGGGTCGCTCGATCCGCTCCCTGCTCTCCACCCGGCCGCTTCGTGCGGTCGGGCGTATCTCGTATGGCCTGTTTCTGTGGCACTGGCCCGTCGACGTCGCTCTCACGTCCGAGCGCGTCGGGTTCGCCGGACCGGGTCTCTTCGCAGCGAGGACCGCGGTAGCAGTCGCCCTGGCGGGGTTCTCTTACCGTGTGGTCGAGCGTCCGATTCGAGTGCGAGACGTGTTGCGGACGTGGCGTGCGGCGCGCCTGGCGGTGACGCTGACTGCCATCGCGACGGTCGTGGCGATCGTCGCGGCAACGGCCGGGGCGCACCCGCTTCACGGAGTGAGAGGTGACTCGGCGTTGTCGCCGAGTGCCGGTCCCGACAAGCAGGGGACGGAGGCAACGAAACCGAGCGTCCTGTTCGTGGGTGACTCTTCGGCGCTCACCCTCGCGTACAACTTCGATTCGGCCCGGTGGCACGAGGACGACTGGCACTTCGTGGCGACGCTCGGCTGCGGTGTCATCCGCGGCGACACCGTCTCCGCCGGGCGGACTTGGAAGCAGCAGGATGTCTGTCGAAGGTGGCCGCGGCAGTGGGCAGCCGGGGTCGCGAAGTGGGATGTAGACCTCGCAGTCGTTCAGATCGGTGCCTGGGAGGTGCTCGACGCCAGCGTCGACGGCAAGACGCTGAAGGTCGGAACGCCGGAACACTCCACGTACCTCGCAGGCGAGCTGCAAGAGGCGATCGATGTGTTGAGTGCCGGGGGAGCGCTGGTCGCCTTCCTGAAGGTGCCGTGCTTCGGTCCGTCGTCGAGCGGCTCGAGGTTCGGGTCGGAGCGGACCGACACCGCCCGGGTCGCCGCTGTCAACGAGGTGCTCGCCACGGTCGTCGAGGCGAACCCGGGACGCGCCGAAGTGATCGATCTCGCCGAGTGGCTCTGCCCTGGTGGCCGCTATGCGGAGAAGATCGACGGGCTCCGGGTTCGCTACGACGGTGTCCACTTCGACGCCGCCGGCGCCGCCGCGTTCTGGGCCCGGCTCGCTCCGAAGATCGAGTCCCTCGCCAAGACCCCCCACCCCGCTTCTGGCGTCAGTAACTCGGGATAGTTGCGAGTTAGTGACGCAAGAACCTCTTGGGGCGGGGCTGTCGAAGCGACTAGGCGAGGCGGGTGAGGAGGGCTTCGAGGCCGAGGGTGTAGTGGGGGAGCAAGTCGATGCCCTGTAGGCGTAGGGCCGCGTTGTCGAGCACGGAGTTGGCGGGGCGCAGAGCCGGGCGCGGCGGATCGAGATCGGCGGTGGTGATCGGAACGACCCGACCGGGATCGAGTCCCGCGGCGCTCATCACCGACCGCGCGAATTCGTACCAGGAGACAGCACCCTGGTTCGTGACGTGGTGCACGCCTGGTCGTCGGTCGACCACGAGACGCTCCAGCATCGCCGCCAGGTCGGCTGCAAAGGTCGGGTTGCCGCGCTGGTCGTCGACGAATGCGAGCGTCGCCTGCTCACGAGCGAGGCGGAGGATGGTCTTCACCATGTTGGATCCGCGAAACCCGCATACCCATGAAGTTCGCACGATCGTCGTGCCGGGTAGGCGCAGCGCCTCGGTCTCTCCCGCGAGCTTGGAGCGGCCGTACGCGGAGGTCGGGTTCGTAGGGTCCCATTCGACATACGGTTCGGACTTGGTGCCGTCGAACACGTAGTCCGTCGAGAGCGCGACGAGATGCGCATCTACGCGAGCGCATGCCTCCGCGACGTGGCGCGTGCCGAGGGCATTGACCATGTGCGCACGATCCGGATCGGATTCGCAGGAATCGACGGCAGTCCATGCCGCTGCGTGAACTACCGCATCCGGTTCGAGGGAGGTGATCGCGCCGAGCACAGAGTCACGATCGGTCACGTCGAGGAACTCGCGAGCAAGAGCGAACACCTCGTGTTGTGGAGCGGCATCGAACCTGGCGGCCACCTCGCTGCCGACCTGTCCTCCGGCCCCGGTGACCAGGACACGCATCAGCCTGCCT
>Ga0172370_10009794_pt1 | contig 11129 bp, 9 predicted proteins | sample LakKiv5m_FD_114538 | JGI IMG/M metagenome (GOLD analysis project Ga0172370, IMG submission 114538) | Freshwater microbial communities from Kabuno Bay, South-Kivu, Congo - kab_022012_11.5m | ecosystem: Environmental > Aquatic > Freshwater > Lake | place: Democratic Republic of the Congo...
AACTGGAATACCGAATACCTGCAGGATATGCCGGGAAAATCCTTGAATGAGTGGAACTGTACCCAGGAACGGGCTTTTAGCTTAGCAGATGACTTGACCGGGAAACAAAGGCTTGAAGCTTTGCAAAACCAATCCGGGTAAAGGGAAAAAGATGGTGATAGAAATTAGTTTAGACCAAATCTGAGACGTGAGCCATAAAAACAGATGATTACCTTGTCGAGAGTTGAGAGTCTGATAAATGGTAAAAAGACCTGCAAAATCGTAAACCTGCAATCCATAAGGCGTTAAACCAAAGAGGGCGAGGAGGGAAGTGCAGAGGCGTCAGAATTCAATAGAAAACTTAGGTAGGTCTCTGTCTTATGTTGTTATTTCATTCGCTATCAGCTCGGCTTGTTTAAGAACTGTCTCTGTTGCTAACATTTGCATGTCGGGCGGATAGCCGTATTTTCTTAAAATTCTTTTGACTGCAACTTTAAGTTTTGCTTTAACACTCTCCTTTATAGTCCAGTCAATTGAAGCGTTCTGGCGAATGGTTTCTGTAAGTACTACCGCCAGTTCTCTTAATTTTTCCTTCCCCATAAGTTCTCTTGCACTATCATTATTTGCTACAGCAGTATAAAAAGCATATTCAAAATCAGACAAATCCATTGATTTGGCCTCTTTGTCCATTTCGACAATATCCTTACTTAGATTGATGAGTTCTTCAATAACTTCAGCTGCAGACAGAATTTTATTATGGTACCTTTTTATAGCAGCTTCTAACATCTCCATTAAGGACCTGCTTTTTACAAGGTTCTTTTTGGCTCTTGATCTTATTTCATCATTCAGTAATTTTTTCAATACTTCCAGAGCAATATTTTTCTGCTCCATTCCTTTCAATTCCATTAAAAAATCTTCCGAAAGAATTGAAATATCAGGCTTCTTTATTCCTGCTGCATCAAAAACATCAATCACTTTTTCTGAAACCAGTGCCTTATCAATAACTTGCCTTATTGTTGTTTCAATCTCTTCGTCTGTCTTCCCTGAGCCCGTTATGTCAAACTTTGCCAACCTTGCTTTCACTGCCTGGAAAAATGAAACTTCATCTTTTACATCCATCGCCTTTTCATGCGGTATTGCAATGGCAAAAGACTTTGAAAGTGCTGTTACTTCATTAATGTACCTTTTCTTTCCGTCATCCAATCCTAAAATGTGTTCTTCCGCGGCCAAAATCAAAGAAAGCTTGGTTGAAGTGTCAGCATCAAAATAATGTTCATAAGCAAAACCATGAAACATCTGAGCAACAACTTCTATTTTCTCTAACATAAACTGAACTGCCTGTTCCTGTAATAATGTTGGATCCCCTTTACCACCTGCATTTGAATAAAATGAAAGCGCCTTTTTTAGATCAGAGGCAATACCAAGATAATCTACAATCAAACCGCCAGGCTTATCTTTATAAACACGATTTACCCTTGCTATAGCCTGAACAAGATTATGGCCCTTCATAGGTTTATCAATGTATAAAGTATGTAAACACGGGACATCAAAACCTGTAAGCCACATATCGCAAACAATAACAAGTTTTAATTCATCATCAGCATCCTTCATCCTATCTGATAATATCCTTCTCTGATCTTTTGAGGTGTGATGCTTAGCAATTACTGGACCATCAGATGATGAAGAGGTCATTACTACTTTAATAGTTCCTTTATTCAAATCATCTGAATGCCATTCAGGGTTAATCTTCGTGATTGCACTATAGAGTTCGGCGGCAATTCTGCGACTCATTGTCACAATCATTGCTTTTCCGGTAAAAACTTCCTGCCTCTGTTCAAAATGAGTAATAATATCATTTGCAATTATATTTGTCCTGTTTTCACTTCCAACAAGAGCTTCCAATTGCGTCCATTTGGCTTTGGCTTTTTGAGAGCTTGTAAAATCTTCCTGGTCGAGTTCATCATCTAAATCTTCTATCAGCTTTTTACCTGCCTCTGATAAATTTACTTTCGCCAAGCGACTTTCATAATAAATGCGAACGGTTGCACCATCTTCAACAGCTTGTGTGATATCATATATATCAACGTAGTTACCGAATACAGCTGGTGTATTGACATCTGTACTCTCAATCGGCGTTCCGGTAAAACCAAGGTAAGTTGCATTTGGCAATGCATCACGCATATATTTTGCAAAACCGTAAACAATTTTTTTACCTACAACATTTCCCTGTCCATCCTTAGCATCAATGGTTTTCGCTTTAAAACCATACTGTGTTCTATGGGCTTCATCAGCAATAACCACAATGTTCTTTCTCTCTGAAAGAGTTTCATAGACATTTCCAACTTCAGGTTGGAATTTCTGGATGGTTGTAAAAACTACGCCACCAGAAGCAACCTTCAATAATTCTTTCAAATGGTTTCGGTCATCAGCCTGAACAGGTTCTTGTCTTAGCAATTGTTTTGATGCTGCAAAAGTGTCAAACAGCTGGTCGTCCAAATCATTCCGGTCAGTTATTACCAAAATGGTGGGATTGTCTAATGCCAATACAATTTTACCTGTATAGAAAACCATGGATAGCGACTTTCCACTTCCCTGGGTGTGCCATACGACACCACCTTTTCTATCACCTATGGGCTGTTTTTTTACTCCAGGAATTCCATAGCTTTCAGGTGACTCCATAATCATACTCAAAGGCGTCTCATTTTCAAAAATATAACCAGATGCCCTGAGTGTTGATTCCACAGCTCTGTTTACGGCATAATATTGATGGTATGCTGCTAGCTTTTTTACTGTGGATATGGTTGTAATTCCTGTTTCTGCGTCTTCTTTTTTCGATTTCTCAAAAACAATAAAATGTCGGATTATGTCAATAAGAGTCTCTTTGTTCAACATACCCTGGATCAAAGTTTCCAGTTCACTAACCAGATGTGATGCTTCAGCCTTTCCATCAGCAGATTTCCATGACATATATCGGCTAAACCCTGCCGATAATGAACCTGATTTTGCTTCTAATCCATCAGAAATGATAGTGAGTCCATTGAAAGTAAACAAACTCGGGATGATTGCTTTGTATGTCTCTATTTGCCTGAATGCAGAATGGATAGTTGCGTTTTCATCTGCAGCATTTTTCAATTCAATAACAACAAGCGGAATACCATTGACAAAAAGAATAATATCAGGTCTTTTGTTGTTCCCATTTTCAATAATAGTGAATTGGTTGGCCACTAAAAAGTCATTATTATAAGGATTTTTAAAGTCAATCAACCAAACTCTATCCCCTCTGTCATCACCTTCAACTCGTTTTGATACTGGGATACCTTCTGTCATGAAGCGATGAAATGCTTCGTTGATCGCTATCAGTTCAGGTGATGCAATACGTTGTATTTCTTTAATAGCTTCATTTTGTGCTTCAGAAGGAATACCAGGATTTATTCTATGTACAGCATTTTTTAACCTTTTTAGCAATAGAACCTGCTGGTAACTTTCTCTTTCAGGATTTTCACCATCGAATGCAATGTTTGGAGCATAAACATATTCGTAACCAAGTTTGTCTAAAAGCTCGATTGCAAATGCTTCTATGATATTTTCTGTAATTCTAGTCATTCCTCAGCAGGTTCATTTGCGACAAAAGCATTGTATTCATTGATGTATGCCTGCTTGTCCACGTTAAATAAAATTTCACTTGCCGAATAGGCATAGTTTCCCATTTCAAAATCTCCAAATATGTCGTCCCAAAAGTCGTTGAACTCCTCTGCTTCCCAATAATCTAAACTATCCTCTAAAGTTTCCTTTGCTTTCCTTGGATTTTCGTTTTCAAAGTTTCTAATAAGGAAACAGGCAACTATTTCAACGGTATCTATTAAAAACTCTCTGGTAAGTATGTCAACTCGATTATTCCTTTCTCTTATTTCTTCTAAGGATTTACCGTGAGAAGTAAGACCAATTTCATTTCTCAGTTCACCAACCTGTTGACCAATGGTTGCAAGTGCGGAAGCAATCTGGTTCACGAGATTACTGTTTGAATATCCTAATGATGAAAAAGCATTTTTAAGAACTCCATTAATGCTAGACGTTTCACTAAGTGTCAATCCTTTTGCTTTACAAATTTCTTTACCAACAGTTTCTAATAATGCCTTTGCGTTTTCTAATGAATGGCTAAAGTCAGATTCTATATGCGTTTCTATTCTGCCAATGTAAATGGACAACTCTGTCCAACGCCCGTATTGCTCAATAGTCTTTTTTAGTTTCTCCATTAGTTAGGTACTAATCCAACTTTTAGATTTAATTTATCTCTGAATTCAACAGGAATGTCGTTCCAGTGTTCAGCAAGAATGTCAACCAATTGCTCTCCATTGATAAGGCCAATTCGTGGGAATCCTTGCTCAACAGCAATCTCTTTTGCCAGTTTCTGAAAGTCAGAGGTTGTGATAAATGCACCTTGACCACCGGCAGGGATATTTGCTCTTAATGCTTTTACCACATTCGGAGCAATTCGTGAACCAAGTTTGTATCTTTTGGCCTGTACGAATAATTTGATTTTAGCCATATTGGCTACATTAAGTTCACCTGTGGCATCTACTCCCCCATCGCCGACTCTACCTTTGTGCTCTGAACCCTCAAAACCTAAAGCGTTCAGAATATGTGTTATTAATATTTCAAATTCCTGGTCGTCTAGCTCTAATATCCTATTCAAGATCGAGGTATAATAATCAAACTCAATCTTCATATCACTTTCAGAAATCAATTCAGGTTTCCCAATTGTTGTGAAAAAATTCTTTTTATGACAAATATAAAACACTGTCAAAGAAGAACGTATCGTGTTTTGAAATGGAACTGAAAATTGGCTTCGCTGTATTGGCTCTTTGTTCCATTTTACTTTTTTCCGATGTAAAAACGGGCAGCTATCAGATCCACTATCAAAATAATATGCATTTTCTTCAATTGTACCATAATAGATAAACTCGGTATTCTGGGCCGGTGTAATAACATAATCGCCTGATTTCATTTCCAAAAGGAATCTTGCAATTTGCCCCACTTGTTGACCTATAACAACATTGCTTGTATCCTTTGGATACTCATTTTTATACAATGGATAAAGTTCATCACGACTTTTTATGTTTGATAGATCATTGTCTGGAAGCCAGCCAATAGCCACATAGTTGCCATCAATAAATTGTTTGGTGTAAGTACCAAACTCTGCTCTAACGCAATAGAGTTCAATATTTTCGGAAGTTGTTTTCGTCATATTCTAATTTTCAATAGTTACTTCACCACTCATTAGCTTTGGCAAGAGGGTATCTCGGAACTTTGATAAAGTTCTTATTTGGGTGCAGTTGAATAATATCTTTTCTAAATATGGCAACGTTATGTCACCATACTTTCTTACCAATTCATTATCGGGAGAAAATATCCATAATTTATTAATGTCATTTTGATTGATACCAGGAATTGCAGCTTTTGCACCATTTGCTACTAATATTGATTCTGTGATTGGTGTTTGAAAAAAATAGTAGGCAAAGAAGTTAAAGGATTTCATCCCGAAATCCAGTTTAAAAACATGTTCATTGATAACCATCCTTTTATAAGGAAAACCTTTTCCAAAAATAGTATACCGTGGGATAAAATGCCCTGGTGTCCCACCGTCTTTATAAATCAACAATTCATATCCATTTATTATACCTCTGCTCATATTTTCGGCATATTCACAGGAAACATGTTTTTCCCTTGAATAATCATAAACACCAAGTCCTTTAATGTTTTCAGCACCTATACTTGGCATTCCTGATAAAAGAGTGCCAACACCTCCTTTTGGTCTTTTTCCGGTTTCTAACACATGTGGTATGTCCTCTATTCGTGATAATTTGAATGACTTTGGAATGAATCCAATTTCGGTTGATATGAGCTCTTCATTCTTATTCTCGGAAAATTCAATAAACCAAAGATTGAATAAAGCTTCTGAAAGTTTTTCTAATGTGGTATTTTGACGATACAAAAGGTCAATTTTATTATCTATGCTAACAAGAATAGAAGCAATTTTAATTTGTTCTATAGGATTTGGTATTTCTGTTTCAATATTTTCAAAATCTCCCTTGTTTACTATCGGAACCGCAGTCCCATCACCACCATACATTCGAAGTGTATCATACATTGAAACTAAACGGTAATACAAAAAATCCTTATCAACAATTTCTTTATTCGGAATTATTGAATTTATCTGCTGATTGGTTATAACCTTACATTTATTCATTACAACTTTGCCCATGTCTGATCCAATGCATGTAACAAGAATAGACTCCTCTGGCAAGATTTTATTTTGCAGCCGCTCAACCCCATCTGCTGATAATTTTCTTATTGAACTAAAAGCATATTTTCGATAGTGCTTATAGTCTGTAGGTGTTACAAATGGCATTTCATTTCCCCAATCTTTTGGATTGTCTTTGGATGGTGTTTTGCCAGTTATAACTGTCCCCAAAGCACCAAACTTATATTCTACCCATTTACTCATTGATTTTTAACAGTTTTAGATTCATGATAATTAAATCATTCAACCTTGCTTCTTCTTTTAGTTGTAATTCTAATTCAGTTTTCAGCTCGGACATGCGTTCATTGAAATCAATATCATCATCATCTTCTGGCAAACCAACGTATCTACCTGGAGTAAGAACATAATCCATTTCCTTGACTTTGCTAATGGGAGCTGAAGAACAAAAGCCAGCAATATCTTCATACTTGCCATCAGGATTTCTCCAATTGTGGTATGTACTGGTAATTTTATCAATGTCTACTTGTGAAAGTTCACGGGTTCTCCGGTTTATTAAATGCCCTAGGTTTCGGGCATCAATTAATAAAACCTCGTTGCTGCGGTTTCTGAACTTTCCATTTTTACGGTTGCGGCTCATAAACCATAATGCAGCAGGAATTTGCGTATTTAAAAACAATTTAGCTGGTAGATTTACAATGCAATCAATCAAGCCGTTTTCAACCAAAGCTTTTCTTATATCTCCTTCGCCAGATGTTTTAGAAGTCAACGCACCTTTTGCCAATACAACCCCTGCTTGTCCGTTTGGTGCTAAGTGGTAAATAAAATGCTGCATCCAAGCAAAGTTGGCGTTCCCTGTTGGCGGTATGCCATATTGCCAACGTCCATCAGTTCGCATTAAATCACCGCCCCAATCACTCACGTTAAATGGTGGATTGGCAATGATGTAGTCGGCTTTCAGGTCTTTGTGTGCATCGTTCAAAAATGAGCCTTCGTTGTTCCATTTTACCTGGGAACTATCAATACCACGAATAGCTAAATTCATTTTTGCCAATCGCCAAGTGGTTTGGTTGCTTTCTTGTCCGTAAATAGAAATATCATTAACATTTCCCTGGTGTTCTGCTACAAACTTTTCAGAGTGTACGAACATACCCCCGGAACCGCAACAAGGATCAAATACACGTCCTTTATAAGGTTCCAGCATCTCCACTAACAATTCAACAACACTTCTGGGAGTATAAAACTGTCCGCCCTTTTTGCCTTCTGCTAATGCAAATTCTCCAAGAAAATATTCAAAGACATGTCCGAGGATATCAGCACTCCTTGATTTAGCATCACCTAACTCAATGTTTCCTACAAGGTCAATGAGTTCACCTAAACTTGTTGGATCTATATTCTGCCGGGCAAATACTTTTGGTAAAACCCCTTTCAACGAATCATTCTCCTTTTCAAGTGCATCCATCGCTTCGTCGATAAACTTTCCTATATCAGGTTGTTTTGCTTTTGACAACAAATCATTCCAACGAGCATCCTTTGGAATGAAAAACACATTTTCGGCTTTGTATTCGTCCTTATCTTCAGGATCAGCTCCGTTTGCTTCGTCTGCTTTTAGTTTTGCATATAATTCTTCAAAAGCATCAGAAATATATTTTAAGAAGATTAAACCTAAGACAATGTGCTTATATTCTGCAGCATCAATATTTTTACGAAGTTTGTCTGCAGCTTTCCAAAGTTGTTTTTCTAAGGGTTCTTCAGTCCCGTTACCGTTTTTTTTAGCCATACCTCTGATTCGACTTTTATTTACCAAGAACCGGAATCCGATTCTAATCCTCTATTATACTTCAAAACTAAGAAATAATATTAATATCAAAGGAGTTCATTGAAATCTAAACTTAAAAAGACCCATGCCTTTGGGATTTGTTATGGCATCTGGCGCGTCAGGTGTAATAAATTTTTCTCCCATCAGCGAAGGAATAATACCGGTAATCCCCGACAATGTTGTGATCCAGAATGGACACATCCAGGATAATACCCCATTCTTTGATCCTTTTACTGATCTACTGGTCCGTATCGCTGGGCTGAATATTTCCTTTATGATGGTTGTGACCTTGGATAATACGGTTTTTATCATTTACCAGGCAAATGACGATCTGCGTTCTTTATGCCCAAGCAAAGTGTTGGTGGAATGTTATAGTCGCCGATTTTGGCGAACAACACTCCTAATCCGACATAAAGTTATTGCAAAGTTCCCCCTTTAATTTTCACACTAAATCAACCAAAAATCGCACCGCTTGTTAACTCTTCGCCCTTCTGTGCTTTTAGTCAATCATATTTAAGTTTTCCGTAAATTGTATCAATTTTTCTATCAAACCATCACCTTTATCACACGTATATAAAAAGCCACTATATTCTTCATTCCATTTAAAACCATACTGATTTAGTATTTCTTGAATGTCCTCTCCATATTTATCAGGCAAATTTTCACCTTTTGATTTTCTAAAAGCGATTTCATAAGGATTCGATAAGTTATCATTGTTTCTGTAATAAATGGCTATATGATAATTGATTCTGTTGTGGCAAAAATCATTCAGAACGATATGCGCCTTATAGTCAATACTTTTAACCTCCTCATACTTTAGAGTTGTGAACGGTTTAAAAAGACTTTTTTGCGGTCAAGGGATACCTTCCATAAATAATAGGAGTATATTTCGGCATGCATGTGATTGCTTTGAGATTCGCCGTATAATAAAATATCATTTTCACTCCCAAATCTAATAAATCCCTGTTCACAGTATCTTATCAAATCCGGATTTGTAATAAAATAATCCCGCCAGGAGTTTGTCTTGTCTTGACAGATAGATATCAACGAATCATCTAAATTATCTATATCAAACCGGTCGTCGTCAAACACCTGTTTTACAAATGAACGTCTATTTGCCCAGGTTTCCTCTTCTGATATTCTCAATAACCTTTTCCAACTATGGTCACGTTTGATATTGTTTTTTACGACATTAGTAGATAACAGATTTTTTCGATATTGTGAAGCGGTTGTTAAATAATCCCCTTTGGTCAGTACAGCCCGTTCAAAAACATAATCCTGGTCATTTTTAATGTTTTCATAACATTCATCAAATACCTTTCCTGCTTTATCGGCATAAGATGAAAATCTTTGAAAATACCCGGCATCTTCCTGGTTATTCCAATCACAATTCTTATTGGCGGAGTAGTATTCCACTATTCCTGCAAATTCTAGAATAAATCCAATTTGTCCATTAAAATACCCGTGTTTTTCAACTTCTTCAATTTTAATTTTCCAGTCATCGCTTTTAGTAATTAAATGAGCTTTGATTTTTTCTTCCAAAACTTGCCAGGTGGAAAATAAAGGTATATCGGGATTAACCTTTAAGTGTTCAAGGATACTGTTACCATGAGGCAATAGTTCATTAATTGACTTAATCGCAGAAGCAACTTCTGAAGCATTATCTATAACTGTATTTTCGGGATGGGTAAAATTATGAATTACGCGCATCTATTGTTCAATTCCGCTTCTGTCATTTTTATTGTATATCAAATAACAAACGTAAGCATGGAAACACAACCGTTCTTTATTACTTTCAAAATCATGCTTCAACGCATTCTCAAAAACCTTGTTTTCATCAAAATAAAATATGTAAAATTCCGGCAAATGAATATTGATTTTTTTATTGCCATTAATAAGACTATCAAATGAGTCTACCAGATAAAAAGCACAATCAGTAGATAATTTCTTCAACTTTTTATGCAGCCCAGCAATTTCTATCCTATCATCTTCATCTTTTGATTCTTCCTCCAGTTTTAAATATTTCTCATCTTCTTCTTTATCAAACAGCACCTTAAACTCTTTATACTTATGATAGGATATGATGTCTGAATAATCTTTATTGCCTTTCCTGGCGACATTGGTTCCTAATAAATATTCCAATGCATCATCCCGTTCCTTTCCCGACACGTCTGAATTCATCGCATACCTGTGCGTGAAAATCACTCTTATAAAATTCATCAACTCATCATCAAACGTATCGTCTGTTTCAGTTTTCAACCGATTTTGCAAGGTCCGGTAGTTCCAAAACAGATTTGCCCATTTTGTATCGATATTATATGAAAAGTATTGTCTGAGAGAAACATCCTTATTTGTTTCTCTTAAGTTTAAAGAAAATTTTCTATCATGCCTGACAGTCTCAAGGTATTGTTCAAATTTTGCTTTGAAGTTCTCAAACGGGGTATGAGGTTTGCCGCGAGAGTTCATTTTTATATAAATCGTCAGTCAGTTTAAAATCCTTCAAATTAAGGAACAGAAAAGTGATAATTGGATTTTCCAGATCGATCAGCCGTTCAAAATAATCTTTCATGAGTGCAAACTTGTTATGAATGGCATCAAGCATTGTGAGCATCGACTGAATAGTAGGATCATATTTCCAGGACAGATAAAACCAGGATGAATTTTTAATTAGTTTCGAAAGCAGATCATTCCTACTGCCTTTTTCTAAAAGGTAATCAAAATCAATTTCATTGGTCATTAATGCATCGCAAAATTCAGAAGAACTACTGCGTGTTTCGTATGTAAACATAGATTTTCCATCTTTAACCATGGCATTTTTAAACTCCGCCTTTTTTTCCTCGTTATCTGAAATTTGGTAAAGGTACCTATGTAATAATAGAAAAAGGGTTGTGAGACGCTGCTGTCCACCAAGCGGAATAAAATTTGTGCCGTTGTCACCTTCGTTCAAACGTAAAGGGTTGGTAAACTACATCTTGCATGACTCTATGGTAGTGTTGTACCTTCGCGACCAAAACACGACCGATGAACAATCAGGAACGCAAAGTCCTATCAGAAGAGATGCACCATCATATC
>Ga0172370_10009798_pt1 | contig 11126 bp, 11 predicted proteins | sample LakKiv5m_FD_114538 | JGI IMG/M metagenome (GOLD analysis project Ga0172370, IMG submission 114538) | Freshwater microbial communities from Kabuno Bay, South-Kivu, Congo - kab_022012_11.5m | ecosystem: Environmental > Aquatic > Freshwater > Lake | place: Democratic Republic of the Congo...
CGGGCTTTTTCAATCAAAAATTCGCTGGCTTCGCGCGCCGGCAGTGCCGCCAGCACGGAGCCGAGTTCGGTATCGCTGAAGTAGTGCCACAGACCGTCGCTGCAAGCCATCAGGCAATCCCCGGCAACCAGCTTCGGGATGGTATGAATTTCAACGGGCGGATCCTTGTCCGAACCCAGACATCCCATGAGCACATTCGACTGGGGATGAAACTGGGCTTGCTCGTCAGTCAGTTCCCCCCGGTCCACCAGACTTTGCACATACGAGTGGTCCTTGGTGCGCGAGATGAGTTGTTTGCCGTGAAAGTGGTAGACGCGGGAGTCCCCGGCATGCGCGCAGAAGCAACTGCCGTCCGGGTTGATCAGGAACACGGCAATGGTGCTGTGCGGCTCTTCCTCCGACGAGATAGCGGTCAGCCGAATCACCATGTGCGCTTCGGTCACGATCTGCTTGAGCGTCTCGGTCGCGTCATCCGTGGTGGGGCTGTAGCGCTCAAACAATTGCTTGGTCGTCATGATGACCTGGTCGGAGGCCTTGCGCCCGCCACTGCGCCCGCCCATGCCGTCGGCCAGCACAGCCATCACACAAGCTTTGACGCGCGGATGCGGCATCAGGTAAACCTGATCCTGCTGGTAGTCGCGGTCTCCCTTGTGGATGCCGGTGGCGCCGGTCAACCGAAAACGTGGTGCGGTCATCGGATTACCAGAGTTTCCACCACGGCCGCGGGATGGTTTTGAAGCCTTGCGTCAAATATTCCGAATGGGGGTAATTTTTTTCCAGCACGCGCCGGGTGTCGTCACGCAACTGCGGCAGGTTCAAGGCGTCATACGACTGCATCAAAATAAACAGCGCGTCTTCCAGCGCCGCCACACCCTGGTAGTCTGTCAGGGTTGACTGGGCCCGGTTGATCGCCGCCACGTAGGCACCGCGCTGGTAGTAGTAGCGCGCCACATGCACTTCAGACTGCGCCAGCGAATTGACGATGTGATTCATGCGTGCGGAGGCATCGGCCGCATAGCGCGATTGGGGGAAACGGCTCACCAGCTCCTTGAACGCTTCAAACGAATCTTTGGCCGCTTTCTGGTCACGTTCGGAGAGATCCTGCAGCGTGACGGAAGAAAACAGTCCGAGGTCATCGTTGAAGTTGACCACGCCCTTCAGATACAGCGCATAGTCAACGGCCGGGCTGGCCGGATGCAATTTCAGAAACCGGTCGAGCGTGGCAATGGCCAACACCGGTTCGCCGTTCTTGTAATGGGCGTAGGCTTTTTCCAGCTGGGCCTGCTGCGCCAGCGGGGTACCGGCGGCACGCCCTTCCAGTTTTTCATACAAGGGCACGGCCTTGTCGTAGGCCCCGGTGCTCAGTTCGTCCTTGGCTTCGGAATAAATCCGGTTGGGGCTCCAGCCGGCCGTGGGATCGGTCGGGGTCGAAGAGCAGGCTGTCAACACGCCAGCGCAACAAACCAGGAAGGCGGTTCGGGCAGCAGATAATTTGGCTTCTGGCATGAGGAAATGGGTTTGCAAAATAGTCGATCAATTATATCGGTCACCCCCGAAACGACGGGGGCCGCAAGCCTGGAACCGGCCGATACGGAACGCGAACTGCGGGCATTTTCCATCGACGCACCGCTGCATGACTGGCGACTCGACCGGGCGCTGGCTCAACGCGTTCCCGAGTTTTCCCGTACCTATCTGCAACACCTGATCACCACGGGCGCCGTCACGCTCAACGGCCAGGTGGTCAGCCGGGTCTCGATGAAAGTGCACGCCGGCGACCAAGGCGTGGTCGAGTTGCGTCCCACACCGCAGTGCCAGGCCTTCAAGGCGGAAACGCCGCAACTCGATGTGGTGTACCAGGACCATGATCTGTGGGTGATCAACAAAGCCGCCGGAATGGTGGTGCACCCGGCTCCGGGCAACTGGAGCGGCACCTTGCTCAACCACTTGCTGGGACTGGACGCACACGCCTTTGAGCTGCCCCGAGCCGGCATCGTGCATCGGCTGGACAAGGACACCAGCGGCCTGATGGTGGTGGCGCGCAACCGCATCACCATGGATGCCTTGGTGCGCGCCATTGCCCAGCGCCAGGTCAAGCGCCAATATCTGGCTTTGGCCCACAAGCCCTGGTTGGGCGCCACCACGCGCCAGGTGACGGGCCCGATCGGGCGCGATCCGTTCAATCGCTTGCGCATGGCCGTGGTGGATCTGGCGCAACATCCGGGCAAAACTGCGCTGACTGACATTGAGTGTCTGGATTCGAACGCCCAGGGATGTCTGGTCAAGTGCAGTCTGCACACCGGGCGCACGCACCAGATCCGGGTGCATCTGGCCTCCATCGGCCACCCCTTGGTGGCAGACGTCACCTATGGCGGCGCATGCACAGCCGGTCTGACGCGCCAAGGCCTGCACGCCACACGACTGGCGTTTGATCACCCCATCAGCGGGGCGTCACTGGTTTTTGAATCGACTCCGCCGACAGACCTGCTGCAAGCCATCGGGCAGATGGGGCTCGCGTACAATAGCGCCAGTTTTTGACCGGTTACCCCACCGGTATTGCGGCAGGCCAGCCGATGCGTTTGGCCCTGGTTTCGCGTTCCACCTCTTTCAATCATCGCCCTGCCATGGGTTGGATCGGAATTCGTCAGTCATGAATACACCGGATGCCCAACGCATCCTCGAAGCGGCGCTGCTGTGCGCCCAACAGCCCATGTCCGAAAGTGACATGCGCACGGTGTTGGGAGACGATATCGATGCGACCACCTTGCATCACCTGTTGCAGGCGTTGACCCAGGAATGGTCCTCGCGCGGGGTGGAATTGGTCTGCATGGCCACCGGCTGGCGCTTCCAGACCCGTCCCGAAATGCGCGTTCACCTGGATCGACTGCACCCGGAAAAACCGCCGCGCTACGCCCGCGCCACGCTGGAAACGCTGGCCATCATTGCCTACCGTCAGCCGGTCACGCGTGGCGACATCGAAGACATCCGGGGTGTGACGGTCAATTCCCTGACGCTCAAGCAACTGGAAGAACGCGGCTGGATCGAGGTGATTGGCCATCGCGAAACCGCCGGGCGACCGGCCTTGTTTGCCACCACTCGCCACTTTTTGGACGACTTGGGCTTGCAATCGCTGGATCAGTTGCCGCCGCTGGAAGAAATGTCTGCGATCGGTGAACCCTTGCCGTCTGCAGACCTCTCCGCCCTGAGCGGCCAACTCGATTGGACCGACCCACAGCTTGCGCCCGATGTCCCCGCCGATCTGCCCGTCCCCGAATCCCCCCAAGAGGAACGCTCATGACCGAGCCTGTTCAAAAAGCCCCTGAACTTGAGGCGCCAGCGCCGGAGCCCATCATCCGGTTTGAAGACGTCGTCTCCGGCCGCTTCGACCAGGAAGAAACGCAAGTCCAGGCCACGCCCCCCAAGCGCGTGTTGTTGCCGCAACCGGAATCGCCCAAGCTGCACAAGGTGCTGGCCCAAGCGGGCATGGGCTCGCGCCTGGAAATGGAACAACTCATCCTGGAAGGGCGCATCACTGTCAACAACGAGCCCGCCCACATTGGCCAGCGGGTCCAGTTTGGCGATCATGTCAAAGTCAATGGCAAGCCGATCCGCTTCAAGGTGGCTGCGCCCGCACCGCGGGTGATTGCGTATCACAAGCCCGCAGGTGAAGTGGTCAGCCACGACGATCCGCAAAACCGTCCGACGGTGTTTCGCAAGTTGCCCAAACTGTTTCAGGGCAAGTGGCAGTCGGTGGGGCGGCTTGATCTCAACACCGAAGGCTTGCTGCTGTTCACCAGCTCGGGTGAATTGGCCAACCATCTGATGCACCCCCGTTTTGGCCTGCAGCGCGAATACGCCGTGCGGGTGTTGGGAGCGCTCAGCAACGAGGAAAAGCAGAAGTTGCTTGACGGCATCGAGCTCGAAGACGGCAAAGCCCAGTTCGGTTCCATTGAAGACGGCGGCGGCGAGGGCGCCAATTGCTGGTACCGCGTCACCATTTCCGAAGGGCGCAACCGCGAAGTGCGCCGCATGATGGAGGCTTTGGGTCATGCGGTCAGCCGGCTGATCCGCATCCGCTATGGCGCCATGATGCTGCCACGCGGCCTGCGTCGGGGCGATTGGGTCGAGCTCGATGCAGCCGATATCCAGCGCCTGCGGGGTGCCGCTGGGGCGCAGCCGTCGCAAGGGGTCGAAACCCGCTCTGAGCCACGCCCTGCTGCGGGTCGAGGCAATGGTCTGCGCAACAAGTTCAAGATCAAACGCGCGGGCGGGCCAACCCCGAGCCGCTCGGACAATCCCAAACCAGGACAACCAGACCCGTTGCGCACCTCGCTGGGTTATATCGGTGCCGACGCCATGCACCGCTTTTCTCCCAACAAGGACGCACGCTCGGGACGTCGCCCCGGCGGTCGCAAGCGCTAAGGAATTGATCCCGTTATACGGCTGGCGGGATAGCGCTTCGCGGTAAGATCGCCGGTCTTGATTTCCCTTTGCTTTTTTATTTTGCAGGACCCTTTTATGTCGATTGAACGCACCCTTTCCATCATCAAACCCGACGCCGTGGCCAAAAACGTCATCGGTCAAATTTATGCCCGTTTCGAAGCGGCAGGTCTGAAGATTGCTGCTGCCAAGCTGGTGCATCTGTCGCGCCTGGAAGCGCAAGCGTTCTATGCCGTGCACAAGGACCGCCCCTTCTTCAAGGATCTGGTGGACTTCATGATTTCCGGCCCGGTCATGATCCAGGTGCTGGAAGGTGAAAACGCGATTCTGAAAAACCGCGAACTGATGGGCGCCACGGATCCGAAAAAAGCCGCCGCCGGCACCATTCGCGCCGACTTTGCGGAAAGCATCGACGCCAATGCCGTTCACGGCTCCGATGCGCCCGAAACGGCCGCCGTTGAAGTGGCCTTCTTCTTCCCGGGCATGAACATCTACTCGCGCTGAGCCAGTGCCTGCAATGACGGTCAATTTGCTCGATTTCGATCTCGAGAATTTGGCTGTTTTTTGCGAGCAGCTGGGCGAGAAGCGCTTTCGTGCCGTCCAGCTGTTTCGCTGGATTCACCAACGTGGTTGCGCCGATTTCGGTGCCATGAGCGATTTGGCGCGCTCGCTGCGCGACAAGCTGATTGGTCTGGCGTGCGTCCAGCCGCTGCCGGTCGTGTCCCAGCATTGTTCCGACGACGGCACCATCAAATGGCTGTTTGACGTCGGGGCCGGCAACGCCATCGAAACGGTGTTCATTCCCGAGCACGACCGGGGCACTTTGTGTGTGTCATCTCAGGCGGGGTGTGCCATGTCGTGCCGGTTTTGTTCGACCGGACATCAGGGCTTCAGCCGCAATCTCACCTCGGGCGAAATCATCGCCCAGCTGTGGTTTGCCGAACACTTCCTGCGCAAGCATTTGCAACGCGACGAGCGCATCATCTCCAATGTGGTGATGATGGGCATGGGCGAGCCGCTGCAAAACTATGCCGCGCTGATTCCAGCCCTGAAAACCATGCTTGACGACCATGCTTATGGCTTGTCTCGGCGTCGGGTCACGGTGTCCACCTCGGGCGTGGTGCCCAAGATCCGACAGCTGGCCATGGATTGCCCGGTGGCGCTGGCGGTGTCTTTGCACGCCCCCAATGATGCGTTGCGCGACAAACTCGTGCCGTTGAACACCAAATACTCGCTGGATGAACTGCTGACGGCATGTGCCGAGTATTTGCAGCATTCGCCCCGGGACTTCATCACGTTTGAATACTGCATGCTCGATCAGGTCAACGATCAGGAAGCCCACGCCCTGGAACTGGTGCGTTTGATGAAAGCCCGCGCCAAGCAGGGCTTGCGTTGCAAATTCAACCTGATCCCGTTCAATCCGTTTCCGGCATCCGGCCTGGCGCGTTCGCAACCGCAGCAGGTGGAGCGCTTTGCACGCATCCTCAATGACGCTGGCATCGTCACCACCATCCGTAAAACACGCGGAGATGACATTGATGCGGCCTGCGGCCAGTTGGCCGGCGATGTGATTGACCGCACGCGCGTAGCCGTGCGCATTGCTCGCCAACGCGAAGTTGATCTGGCCGCGCAGCCGGCTACTGGCGCAGCGGCGCATTCGTCATAGTTTGATACTGGGAGCCCAGCGCATGAAGAACACTTTTTCCAGGTCCGGGGCGCGGCGGTGGCTCGTGCTGTCGCTGGCAGGGTTGGCGCTGCTCAGTGGCTGTGCCGGCAACATGGAGCGTGCCACCACGCTGGACGGTGGAACCGATCTGGTGACCGATTCCGACGAGACGTCGCAACGCAAACGCGCCCGCATCCGGGTTGAGCTTGCCGTGGGCTATTTCGAGCAGGGCAAAACCAACATTGCGCTCGATGAAATCAAGCAAGCCATCGCCACCGATCCCACCTTTTCGGATGCGTTCAATCTGCGTGGGCTGATTTACATGAAGCTCAATGAATACGCCGTGGCCGAAGAAAGCTTCAACCGGGCGTTGTCGCTCAAGCCACGCGACGGCAATGTGCTGCACAACCTGGGCTGGATGAAATGCCAGGAAGGTCGCTATCCGCAATCGATCGACTTTTTCCAGCAGGCCTTGGGTAATCCGCTGTACACCGAGCGTGCCAAGACCCACATGGCACAAGGGCTGTGCCATATTCGCGCCGGCCAAATGGCCGAGGCCGAGGCCAGCTTGATGAAATCCTATGAATACGATGCCGGCAACCCGGTGACGGGCTACAACCTGGCGTTGTTGCTGTACCAGAAAAAAGACGATGTACGGGCCCGGTTTTACATCCGGCGCATCAACAACACTGTGCTGGCCAATGCGGAAACCCTATGGCTGGGGGCCAAGGTTGAACGTCGCTTGGGCGATCAGGCCGCCATGTCGCAATTGGGCACTCAATTGGTCAAGCGTTTCGGGCAATCGCCACAGGCTGCCGCGTACCAGCGAGGGGCGTTTGATGAGTGATTTGCCGACCCCGCCCGCGGTTGCCGTGGAGTCTTCTGACGCTCTGGTGCCCGTCTCTGGTTCGCAGCATGCGGGTGGGCTGATTCGTTCGGCGCGCGAAGCGCAGGGCATGCACATCGGAGCCCTGGCCGTCACGCTGAAAGTTCCGGTCAAAAAACTGGAAGCCCTGGAGGCGGGGCGCTTTCAGGAACTGCCGGATCTGGTGTTTGTGCGGTCGCTGGCCCTGAGCGTCTGCCGCGCTCTCAAGCTGGATCCTGCGGCCGTGCTGGCCTTGTTGCCGTCTGCCCCCGAATACCGCATCGTGCCGGTGGACCACGGACTGCACGCCGAATTCAAGGATGTTGACGCCACAGCGGGATTTGCATGGCGCAGTCAAGCGCTCAATCCGTTGATGTTGGGTGCATTGCTGATTGGCCTGGCCATTGCTGGGGTACTGCTGTGGAATGGCACTACGGGAAGTTCCAATGAACCGGTGGCGGTGTTAGAGGATCGAGCGCCCGTTCAGACCGGAACCCCGGCGCCCCTTGCACCGCTGTTCCCGCCTGATGCCACGCCACCCACTGACGGATCTGCCGCAGCGCCGGTGGTGGCGCAGGACACCGGCAATGTGACCGCTCAACCGCTGGTGGGCACCACCCGCACCGCCGCTACAGCACCTGCCGCTGCCGCAGCGGGTGCGGACTCGCGTGCGACAGAAATTCGTGCGCGCGGCGTGTCGTGGCTGGAAGTGCTGGATGCCAAGGGAGCCGTGCAGTTGCGGCGCTTCACCAGCCCGGGTGAGGTGATTGCGTTGGCCGGTCAGCGACCCTTGGCCATCACGCTGGGCAAGGCGGATCAGGTCGAGGTGGTCGTGGCGGGAACACCGCTCGATCTGCGTGCCCAGACCCGCCAGAACGTTGCCAAATTCGAGGTGAAGTGATGACCCAGGACGCATCGCAAGATCAGCGCCCGCAGCGCAAGACGCGGCAAGCCCGCGTGGCTTGGAACAATCACGTGATCACCGTGGGTGGCAATGCCCCGGTGCGGGTGCAGTCGATGACCAACACCGACACCACTGACGTCATCGGCACGGCCATCCAGGTCAAAGAACTGGCCTTGGCGGGCTCGGAGCTGGTGCGGCTGACGGTCAATACCCCTGAAGCAGCGCAAGCCGTGCCACACATTCGCGAACAGCTTGACCGCATGGGTCAGAGCGTGCCGCTGATCGGCGACTTTCACTACAACGGCCACCGCCTGCTGACCGATTTCCCGGACTGCGCGCAAGCCTTGTCCAAATACCGCATCAACCCCGGCAATGTGGGCAAAGGCGACAAGCACGACAAGCAGTTTGGTCAGATGATTGAAGCCGCGGTGCGCTGGAACAAGCCGGTACGCATCGGCGTCAACTGGGGCAGCCTCGATCAGGAATTGCTGGCCAGTCTGATGGACCAGAACACCCAGCGTGCCGAGCCGTGGAGCGCAAAACGAGTGATAGCTGAGGCGCTGATCAGCTCGGCGCTGGATTCCGCTGAACAAGCGATGCGCTGGGGGCTTGATGCGAACCAGATCATTTTGTCGTGCAAGGTCAGCGGCGTGCAGGATCTGATTGCGGTGTATCGGCAACTGGCGCAGCGATGCAACTTTGCCTTGCACCTGGGCCTGACTGAAGCCGGCATGGGCACCAAGGGCGCGGTGGCTTCGGCGGCTGCGCTGTCGGTGCTGTTGCAAGAGGGCATTGGGGACACCATCCGGGTCTCGCTGACCCCACAGCCGGGCGAATCGCGCACCCAGGAAGTGGTGATTGCCACTGAAATCCTGCAAGCGCTGGAGTTGCGCTCGTTCGTGCCCAGCGTCACCGCGTGTCCGGGGTGCGGTCGCACCACCAGCACCACGTTTCAGGAATTGACGCAGACCATCGAAAGCTTCTTGCGCAGTCAGATGCCGGTCTGGCGCCAGCGTTATCCGGGCGTGGAAAGCCTCAAGGTGGCGGTGATGGGATGCATTGTCAACGGCCCGGGCGAGAGCAAACAGGCCGACATCGGCATCAGCCTGCCCGGCACCGGCGAAGCCCCGGCCGCGCCAGTGTTCATTGATGGCGAAAAGCGTCTGACCTTGCGCGGTGACACCATTGCGCAAGAGTTTCAGGCCATCGTCGAAGATTATGTGCAACGCCGTTTCGGCCGTGCCGAAACCGCTCCAATCTCCTGAATTCCGGAATGACTGAATCGAACAGCGCCCGTCCAATGGGCAAACTCACCGCCGTCAAAGGCATGAACGACGTGTTGCCACCGCAGTCGGCTACCGTGGAATGGCTGGAAGCTACGGTGCGCCACCTGTTTGCCCGCTACGCCTATCGCAACATCCGCACGCCCATTGTGGAACGCACGCCGCTGTTCATTCGCGGGCTGGGCGAGGTGACGGACATCGTTGAAAAAGAGATGTACTGTTTTGAAGACCGGCTCAATGGTGACCCGCTGACCTTGCGTCCGGAAGCCACTGCCGGTGTGGTGCGCTCGGCGCTCGAACACAACCTGTTGTACGACGGCGGCAAGCGGCTGTACTACATGGGGCCGATGTTTCGCCATGAACGTCCTCAAAAAGGGCGTTACCGCCAGTTCGACCAGATCGGGGCCGAAGCGCTGGGTTTTGCCGGCGCCGATGTGGACGCCGAACTGATCCTGATGGCGCACGCGCTGTGGCAGGCCATCGGTCTGAACGATGTCCGTCTGGAACTCAACAGCCTGGGGCAACCCGACGAGCGGCGCCAGCATCGTCAAGCCCTGATTGCGCATTTCGAGGCGCATCAGGATCTGCTGGACGAAGACGCCCGCCGGCGTCTGTACAGCAACCCGCTGCGCATTCTGGACACCAAAAACCCGCTGATGCAGGACCTGGTAAATGCCGCGCCCAAGCTGCTTGACTATCTTGGCGAGTCGTCCTTGCAGCACTTCAACACACTCAAGGCGATGCTGGACGCCAACGGCGTGGCCTACACCGTCAATCCACGCCTGGTTCGCGGCATGGACTATTACAACCTGACGGTGTTTGAATTCGTCACCGATCGCTTGGGTGCGCAGGGCACCGTCTGTGCCGGGGGGCGCTACGACTATCTGTTTGAACAATTGGGCGGCAAAGCGTCACCCGCCGTGGGATGGGCGTTGGGGGTCGATCGGGTGCTGGAACTGGTTCGGGCCAATCCCCCCGAGCTGACCGAACCACATCTGGACGCCTATGCCATCGTGACCGATGTGACGGCCATGCCCCGGGTGCTGGCAGCGCTGCAGGTCTTGCGCAGTGCCGGACTGTGCATTCAAACCCAGGCCAGCGCGCAAGGAGAAATGCCCAGCATGAAGAGTCAGTTCAAACGAGCCGACATCAGCGGCGCCCGTTTTGCCCTGATCTTTGGCGCTGACGAACTGGCGGCGGGTCAGGTGACGGTCAAACCGTTGCGTGACGCCGGTGCCTCTCAGTTCAGTTGGTCTTTGTCGGATCTGCCGACGTTGGCCGCAAACCTACAATCGAAAAGCTAGCACCTTCATATCATGGCCAATCAATTCGACCTCGAAGAACAGGAACAGCTTGACCAGATCAAGCACTTCTGGAACCAATACGGAAACGCCATCACCTGGGCCCTGATTGCGGTCCTCTCGTTGTTTGCCGCCTGGAACTTCTACCAGTACTGGCAACGCAATCAGGCCAGCCAGGCAGCGGTGCTGTTTGACGAAATGGAGCGTTCCCTGATGGCAGGCGACAGTGCCAAGGTCGAGCGGGTTTTTTCCGACATGAAAGATCGGTTCGGTTCCACCGCTTATGCGCAGCAATCGGGCTTGTTGGTAGCGCGCCATTTCCAAAGCACAGGCAAGGCGGATGCGGCGCAGGCAGCGCTCAGTTGGGTGGCCGATCAATCGACCGACCCCGGTTACCAAGCGGTTGCCCGCTTGCGACTGGTGGGGCTCTTGGTCGAGGGCAAACACTACGACGACGCGCTCAAGTTGCTTAACGCGCAATATCCCGAGGGCTTTGAGGCGCTGGTGTCTGACCGCAAGGGAGACGTGATGGCGTTGCAAGGCAACAAGGCCCAGGCTGTGCAGGAGTATCAAAAAGCCTACCAACAGTTCGCAGCCACCAGCGAATATCGCCAGTTGGTCGAGATCAAGCTCACCGCACTGGGTGCGGGTGTCACGGGAGTCTGATCGA
>Ga0172370_10009799_pt1 | contig 11125 bp, 6 predicted proteins | sample LakKiv5m_FD_114538 | JGI IMG/M metagenome (GOLD analysis project Ga0172370, IMG submission 114538) | Freshwater microbial communities from Kabuno Bay, South-Kivu, Congo - kab_022012_11.5m | ecosystem: Environmental > Aquatic > Freshwater > Lake | place: Democratic Republic of the Congo...
CCTATGAGCTGCCGGAAGCAGGTCTGGTGTCATTGCGAGTCTATGACATAACCGGACGCGAGGTTGCGAATCTGATGGACGGCTGGCAGGCATCAGGCATTTATACAATCCCCTGGGATGCGACCGGACTTGCGAGCGGAACTTATTTCTACAAATTGGTCAGCAGTTCAGGCACCGATTTAAAAAGGATGTCGCTGGTGAAATAGATACAACTGTGTGACAGGAAGAACCCCAGACTTTTCTCAAAAAGTCCTGGGTCTTGCGTTGCTGAATCCTTGAAGATTTTTAGGACACATAATTAAGAGCCAGAGTTTATGTTGTTTGGGAAGGTGGGAACACATACAAGACTGACTACTTCGAACGCACACCTAAAACACGCCTGAATATCTCCTGACTCCGATAGCAAAGAGAGAGATGTATTCAGGCTTTTTTTATTGAGTAAAAATGTGCGATGCACTTGGGAAGTGCGTCACATGATTCAAGACAAAAAAATCCCCCAGCCTGACAAGCTTGGCCGCGCGCAGACTGGGGGCCAACCGCAAACGCAAGGGAGTGCTTTGCCCTTGCGAGAGGGCTTTTTTTATTCGAAAGGAGAAGGAGATGGAAACTACCTTGTATAAACCGCCTTGATGGTTTGGACATTCCCGCCCACCTGCAAGCGAATGAGATAGAGGCCGGAGGGTACGATTTGGCCGCCTTGGTTGGCGCCATTCCAGTGAACGCGGTGGCTGCCTGATAAACAGCGGCCTCGCGCGAGTGCTCGGATCTCGCGGCCCAATAGGTCGGTGACGATGAGAGTAAGCTCTCCCGGCTCCGGCAGGTCGAAGGCGATCGCGGTTTCGCCGTTGAATGGGTTGGGATAGTTCTGATGCAGGGTAAAGCCGGTTGGCGGAGATGGTACTTTGACTGGCTCAACAGTGACATTTCGGCTATGATAGCTAATAAGATAATTTATTGGCCCAACATGAGGTGCATAGATGGCTCCATTACTAAAGACAATACAGCTATCGAAAGTCAAACCATAACAATTGGTGACCGTCGAATCTCGACTAAGCACCTTGATCCATATACTGTCATTTCGACCAGTAAAAAAACTATCACTCTTGGGAATTGAGAAATCAGCTAAAAGCCACTTATGATCAGTAATACAAAAAATTTGAGAGGGAAGTTTAAATTTCAAAATAAAACTTGGAAATTCCACACCAAAAGGATTCCCTATGCAATCAGGATATAAATAGCCCCAAGTCAATGATATTTTTTCAATATTATCAATAAAAGAAGGAGTCGAGTATGATATAAAATGATTGCTATCTTTACATGCTGGACTAAAGTCCCATGAACCGAATTGATTTATTGGCCAATAATAGACCAGAAAATCAGTGCTATCTGCAATTGCCATAGAATATTGAAGAAGAGAAAAAAAGCAAATGAAGAAAATTTTGCTGCCGTTCATAATCTTATCTCCATCTTCAGTTAGTTCTGCATATTTAGTACTGAAAACATTATAAAACGCAGACAAAAAAAGAAAGGATAAATACCATGAAGAATCAGATCATGATTTTAATGATTTTCGTTGCAACCAATATCTTCGCATACACAAATTGCAATGATCCTGTTGAGAAGATCAACACTTACATATTGCTAATTGAAGGTCTAGAATATTCTGATACCTTTACAGGTAACCCTACCGCTATCGAGTTATATTACGATTTCTTCAGACGGATGGGGTTCGATGATGATCATATTCTATTACTTGCTGATTCGACTGGAAGATCAAAAAATTCCTCTTATCAAAACTGGATCTCTAATGAAACTCCATGTTATGATAGCGGAAACTATCGGCAGTCTGGATGGATAGACGACATTGTACTCTGTCGGGCTGATGTACTTTCTGCTTTACATTGGCTTAATGTGAATAGTGACCAGAATGATAATGTTATCATCATCTCTTTCACACACGGAGGTCAAAAGCCAGATGGCGATGGCTATGATTCAGATACTGAGGATGATGGTTATGATGGTTTTATAACTGTTGGTCCAGATACGTGGTATGATAGACTCGCAGATGGCGTATTCGCACAGAGATTGGACAGTTTGGTCTGTAATAGACTTTTCTTACGAATGAGTGCTTGTAATTCGGGCGAATTCTATGATGATGTTTGGAAGGTTGTCGATACAACAAGAACTCGAGTAGTGTTCAACAGTCAACCCGATCAGATGGTTTGGCTTTCACAAGAATTTCAAAACGGTCAATTGGTGTGGAATAGAGGGTCTGTTTCAGAGATCGTTCCTATTCTTATGACACGACCTAACAGTAACTACCATGGAATTAACGGTCAATATAAGTACATACATCCGCCCTATAATACTCCAGATAGTTACAGTTGGACTAATTATTTTTATCCAACTCAGCGTTTTGAAAATCCTCGAATAGGGGAGATTTGGGGGGATGATGCTTTGTATGAATGTTGGAAATATGATTTAGCAAGAGTGACATTAAACTCTAACGATAAATGGAATATAATTCCATGGCCCGGAATCGATTCCCAGGCGGACAGTGTATATCATGAATATACTAATTCAGATACTACTTTTAAGTTCTATTTTAGTGATAAAGTTCAGTACGGTCAAATAAACTCAAACACAATTTGGGATGCCGACACAGTTTTCGTAGTAGGCGATATTTATGTGCCGAGTGGCAAGACGCTGACAGTCAAGAACGGTACGGTAGTCCGATTTACAGGGGATAATTTTCATACCAATGCCAACGGTCTTTCATCGAGCAAACCGGAAATCATAGTTGCCGGTACATTGAACGCGGACACTTGCAGCTTTGTCGCTTCTTCGGCCAATACCTATAACATTGCTTTTAAGAGTACTGCAAGCGCAGGTCGGCTGAGAAAATGCACGATTAGCAATGCTCAATATGCGGTCCATATAAATGGAGCAAGTCCGACAGTTGAGGATTGTACTATCTCTGGTGGCGAATATGGTATCTACATCACCGGCTCTGGAGCATATCCTACTGTCGAGAAATGCGATGTTACCGGAACGGAATATGCTTTGTATGCAACCAATAGCACTGATCCGGACATCATCAATTCCAAGTTCGTTTCTCCGAGCAAATATCCGGCCTATTTTGCTGGGAGCGCCGATGGATATGTGTATCGTTGTTCATTCAACATCTCAGGCACGCCGACGAATAAGAACTTGTTCTACACAACCGGCAGTGGTACGAGTCCGGAAATTGGTTATGGTATGACCGATTTCGGTTGTCTGTTTGACATGGGGCAGACGAGTGCCAATAGAGCCGTTTATGTGGCCGGCGGTTCGCCCAAATTGGGCAATCCATCTTACAATGAAGGACAGTACAATGATTTTCTTAATCGAGCTGCCAGTGATACCTTGGTTTATAATCTTACCGGTTCGACCATCAAAGCGGAAAATAATTATTGGGGAGGCACTCCGCAATCTTCATGGTTTTTCGGTTCAGTAGACTTTACGCCATATCTCAATGAGTCACAAAGCGCCGGCCCTACATGGAAACGAGCAGCAGACCCATTAGCCGATGCGATCGTAGCTTACAGAAATCACAATTATCAAGATGCCAAGGAATTGGCCAATCAGGCAATTGCCAACAAGGGTGACTCCCAAGAATCGGCTGAAGCCTTGTTTTATTACGCCAAGGCGGCGTTTCGGCTTGGAACGCTGAAGAATGATCTGTCCTACATCGAAAGCTATCTGACGGCCCGAGATCCTGAATTGGCGCATCAAGCGCGAAACTGGGTTTCATTTGCTAATGCCCAGCAAGGCGATCTGAAAAAAGCAGAAGAAATTACCTTCCAATCGCCCAAGGGCAGCCTTGCTGAGCGGGAATTGATGCTGCAATTGATTTCGTATTACGCTTCTTATGCTATGCAAACCGACGTAGAGCGTTTGGAAAAAGAGTTCCTGTCGCGTGAATTTCCGGGCGATGTGAAGGATGATTTGACAATAGCCAAGAATAATGCAAATTTGGGTATGTTTGGCGGAGAAGCGTTGCCAAAAGAAGCGCCGGAAATAAACGCGAGTGAAGAAACATCGTTAGCAGCTTATCCTAATCCCTTCAATGCCATGACCAGAATCGCCTATAAGCTGAGTGAAGCAAAGCGTGTCTCTATTGCCGTCTACAACATTCTTGGCCAGAGGGTTCGTACTTTGGTCGACAAAGAATTGCAGGCCGGAAGGCATGAAGTTATTTGGAACGGTTTGGATGAATACGGCCGAGCCGCCGCCAGCGGGGTATATCTGTGTCAAATGATCACCGGTGCGCAGCGCCAAACTGTAAAGCTGATCCTCGCCAAATAGGACGGTCAGCAATCTCCATAGAAGTATGGTCCGCTATCTCAGGAATCGAATTTCGTGGAGAATAGCCCGGCTCAAACTGAACAGTGAGTGAAGGATTGAACGGATGATCGTGAATCAGAAAAATGCAAATGCTCCAAAAGACACCACCGCAATGATTAGAGCTAAGCAAATCCGATCCGTCCGTTCAATCTAAATTCCATTTGGTCGTTGCTTCCAGTAAAAAGATTTCTTAGCTTAGAGAGCGACATAATCTCGATAAACTGCTGGAGGCTGCTGAAGAATGAAAAACGCAAGTTCATGGTTGCTTATCTCACTTTGGTTCTTCTTGACCGCAATTCCTGGGGTTTCTCAAGACAGATTCAACGATTCCCCTTTTGATCAGGAGTATCACGAAGCCTATCCAATTGGCGACGGGCGCGAAATGAACGATGTGCGGGCGGTGGCTATCGATCCAGCCGGACTCGTCTGGGCCGCCACCAAAGCGGGTGTCTATCAACTCGATACTGGGTCGAAGACATGGATCAGCCAAATGTCCCCTGCGGAGGCGGGTCCGGCCTTCGATCTAATCGTTGATCCAAAAGGAGAGATCTGGGCCGCCGCATGGAACGGTGTTTATCATTCGACCCCAAATGGCATGGAAAAGGTCAAAGGAATCGAACAGCCCATAGCCGCCATAGGTGCGACGGGGGATGAGATCATCGCCATTGGCCCGGACGGCTGGTGGAGCTACAAAAACGGCATCTGGTCGAGGAAAGAGTTATCATATTGTCGGAGCGTCCGCAGGGTGCTTACGGATAAACAAGGAGGATGGTGGATCGCCACCAGCAATGGACTCTATCATCAAACCGGCTCTGACTTGATTCTCCTGCAAAATGAAGATGCCCTGCTCAGCTCGGACGTTCACGATGTCGCCTATGCGGATGACGGCCGTTTATGGATCGGCGGTTTGGGAGGCATCACGATCTATCAAGACAATCAACGCCTATCAGCCTTGACTCCTGAGAATGGCCTTCCCAGCGTCTTTGTGCGCTCGGTGACTCAAGGACCGAATGGACGAATGTGGATCGGCACGGAAAACGGCCTCGCTCGGTTGGACGGAAAGGATTGGTCTTGGCGCCACAGCAGACGCTGGTTGTTGAGCGATGATGTCCGTGAGCTTGCTTTTGATGCGGACGGCACGGCTTGGATTGCTACGGCGAACGGCGTCAGCGCCATCAAACATCGCTCGATGACATTGGCGCAGAAAGCCAATTACTTTGACCGCATTTGTCAGGCGCGGCACGTGCGCGAACCGGGATTGGTAGAAAAATGCCTGCTGACGACGCCAGGCGATACTTCCTCCTGGCAGCCGCGCGACGACGACAACGACGGTCAATACACCGCCATGTACCTGACCATGGAGTCTTTTCGCTACGCTGCCACTCGCGATCCACGAGCCAAAGCCAATGCTAAACGGGCTTTCGAGGCTTTGCGCTTTCTACAAACGGTGACCGAGACCCCCGGCTTTGTCGCCCGCACAGTCATTCCCAGTACCTGGAACCGCATGGCCGATCCGAACGTCACTTGGACGGATCAGGAGTGGGCGGACAATTACGTGCAATCGCCACGGGAAAAGCGGGTTGAGAAACGCTGGCGGCCCTCCCACGACGGCAAATGGCTGTGGAAAGGCGATACCAGCAGCGACGAGATCACGGGCTACATGTTCGGCTATCTATTCTACTACGATTTGGTCGCCGATCAAGCCGAACGAAAAATCGTAGCCAAGCACGTCACCAACATCGTCGACTACATCATTGCCGGCGGTTTGGTCATGAAGGACATCGACGGCAAGCATACGCGCTGGGCGGTTTGGGCGCCGGAGAAGCTCAATCACGATCCCGACTGGGCGGCTGAACGCGGCGTCAATTCGGTGGAGATTCTGTCGTTTCTGAAACTGGCTGAGCACGTCACTGGAGACAAACGCTATCAGAAAGAATATCGCAAGCTGTTTGAAGAGCACAAGTATGGTGAAAATGTGCGCCGGGCAAAGACTCTTGGATTGGCTTGGCGCACCCATATCGATGACGAGCTGTTGGCGCTGGCGTATCCATGTTTGATGCTGTATGAAAAGGACAAGTCGTTGCGACAAATCTATCGCGAGAGCATGGATCGCTGGTACGGCGCGGTGAAGGATGATTGCAGCCCGTTTTTTGATTTTGTCTACCAGGCATTTGCCGGGCAGCACCTTAATTTGAAGAACGCCCTCTTTGCCTTGCGCGACACGCCGCTGGATCTGATTCGCTGGCGAATCGATAATTCTCAGCGCGAGGATATTACCCTGGTTCGCCGCCCGGAGATTGAGCGGCTGCAAACCAGTCGATTGCTCCCGCCCAGCGAGCGCTGCACCATGCGCTGGGACAATAATCCCTGGGACGCCGTCGAGGGAGACGGCGGCCACACGGAAAGCGACGGCGTGTTCTGGCTGCTGCCGTATTGGGTGGGAAGGTATTATGGGTTTGTTGCGCCGCCGGAGTGAGGAAAATGCCAAGCAAAGCCCCAGACGCTATTCTTGCCAAGCCGATAAAAATAGTTTGCATCTTTGCATCTATTTTGTAAAATTGAGCCCGGGCTGGAGCAGGAAGATTGCATAGTTTTGACGATAATCCTCTGCATATATTTGATACGGTAACAGAGATTAATTGCCATAATCGTGTAGGAGAAACAAATGGGCGCGTTAGCGAAATCAATCGACGATTTGGTAAAAGAATTATCGCCGAATGCACAAGCCCAAGTCAAAGACTTTGTGGAGTTTTTGTTAACAAAGCAAGTACGAAGGCGTGGTGGGATTTTGCGTCAGGATTGGGCTGGTGCTTTAAGTGATTATCGGGAGCAATACACCTCCATGGAGCTACAAAAGAAAGCTCTGGAATGGCGGAGTGATTGATGTATCTAATTGACACCAATGTCTGGCTTGAGCGATTGCTATCTCAGGCTAAGGCAGAAGAAGTGGGGCTTTTCCTCGCCCACATCCCTTCTGATGAATTGCTCATTACTGATTTTGCTTTTCACTCTATTGGAGTTGTCCTTTGCAAGTTAGATAAGGGAAAAGCGCTACAGCAATTCGTAAATGATGCTTTTATTGATGGAGCGGTAGCAGTGCTCGCTCTTCAACCAGAGGAAATGGGAAGATTGTTGAATGTGATGGACGCGTTCCATCTCGATTTCGACGACGCTTATCAGTATGTTGCATCCGAGAAATATGATGCAATTATAGTGAGCTTCGATAGTGATTTTGATCGCACCGAGCTTGGGAGAAGCACTCCATCTGAACTGCTGTCAACAACGAGCTAATCATGGAGAAGACCAGGGGGTATGGTGTGACAGCACGATGCGTTGGGACAATGGTCCCTACGTGCCGTCGAAGGAGACGAGGGCCACACCGAAAGCGACGGCGTGTTTTGGCTGCTGCCGTATTGGATGGGGAGGTATTACGGGTTTATTGCGCCGCCGGAGTGAGCGGGGAGGTGGTACTAAAGGGTCACGGAGTTTGGCAATCTGGCTTTCATAGCTAACGATGAACATCCCAAATACTACGTTCACAGATCGGCGCTTCGTGATTAGAACGCAAAGAACATTGACGTCGCGACCCAATTGTCTCTAACGAATGACATCTATTGATTCAAACCAATTCGGGGATCTCCTGCACCGTGATATTGACTCGATACCCTAACCGGGATAGGAAAGATTCGCAATCTTCCCACGTCAAACCGAATTCCCGCACGTCGGCCAAGCCTACCAGGCCCACGATGTCCACCAAATCTTTCGAACCTGCCTCATCAAACTCTGCCTCCCTCATCGCTTCCTCCGCCCAATCCACCAAGTCCGATAACGTGATGCGATGATGTAGATAATCTATCAGCTTTTCTGCAATCTTTTGATGAGTAATCTTCATCGCCTATCTCCCTGAGCTATTCCATCCCTCTTCTTCAACCTGCAACTGAAAATCCTCGAACTCGACGAAATACGCCAGCTCATCACACGAGCCGGCAGCGAGGCCGAGGTGGACGGAGTGGTTAATGCCGGGAACGATCGAGGTGTGCCTTTCCACTGTCCAGTTTTGGCCGTCATAGCTCACATAACCGGAAAAGCTATCTCCGTGCCGGACTAACTTGATCCACATGGGATACTGTTCCGTTTGCGGATGATTCTGGCTGGTGGCTTTGTGCATGCAGCCGTCGCCGAACTCGTCCCATTGCATACCGGCGCGTCCCGGAGTGACGAACATGAGCACCGAGCCCAAGCTTCCCCGTTCCGGGCCAAAGCACTTGGTCATGTCATTACGAACGAAAAGCCCGGCGCGGAACCATTCGTGGGTACGTGGGCCAAACCGTTTCATCTTTACAGTAGCGACGAAATTGCCGGTAATCTTCTTCGGCAAATAAATGGCTCCATACGAATCTTCCGCGTGATAAAAATCTGTGCCGCCGGCTAAGATGCGATAGTCATTGGCCGCCGCATTGCTGGTAAAATCGCAGTCCTGAGCGGTACTTGAGCAGTAAGTCAAGAGATCGGCCTTTTTAACATCGAATGGCTGGTGCGGAAAAACTGTAATGTTCTCCGAAGAATTATGGCCGATTCTTACGTTGTGTTCGCCCTTCTTGGGCTTGATTCGAAAAGAGACGGGACGGGAATTCCTCGGGGTCAGGCTTACCTTTGTGGAATCGACTGCCCGATCGTCCAAGAATAGCTTGGCGGTGATGCTGTGCGAATCGTCGGTTTTATTTTCGATGTTTGCGTTGACCTCCAGCTCGTCTCCTTCCGGCAAGATAAGCTGAGATAGCTGTAGATTAGAATACAACTCTGTTAGCGTATTGCCCGCGACGTCTATGGTTTTGTAAGGAGTCGTGCCAATGGCTATGGTGTGTCTGCCCGGCTCGTGAAAACGCAAATCGAACCCGATGGTGCGCTTGTTGCCATGAATGACGGCGAATTGTTGGGTCGCGTAAACTTTGCCGTCGAGGTATAGATCCACGTCGGCGATGCCGGTGCCGCCAATGTTGGCGACGTCGGCGCTGGCAACAATAAAATCGCCCGTTTGAATTCGATCATTGGTCGATGGATGTACCGGAGCTATGGTCAGGTTTCCGTATTCGAATTTTGGCTCCTCCGTGATAATCTTTTCTGACTCCGTCACCGGCGGTTCAATGACATAATTGCTCTGATACACGTTGTCGGCCAAATAGGCCGCGCAGAGCTTCATCTCGCCTTGTTCAAGATTGCAGTAAATATTTTTCTCCACGATCCAGCCCATGGACATGTTGTCATACCAAAAGCCGACGTTATCATTGAAATAGCCGGCTTTGACGTCATGGATTAGGTTGTAGCGGATGTAGGAGTCATGCGTCATCCCGGCGGTCTTGATAACCCCGGAATCATCGGCGTACTTTTGCGCTTGGTGGATGTGGTTGTACTCTACGCGATAGCCGCCGTCGATGGCCTCCTCCAAATTCGCCCATCCGCCGACGGAGATGACGTAGCGACCGAGATTGTTGGTGATCTCGTTGTGAGAAATGGTGGTATAAAGCGCATCGGCCACGTAGATGGTAATTCCATCACAGTTGTCGATGGTGTTGTAAGAGATGGTGTTCTCGCGAATAATGTCCTGCCATTTCTCGGGATGCGGATTGCCGGCCATGGTGATTGCACCGTGCCCGGCGTCGGTGATCTCGTTGTTCAGGATAAGATTTTGGTAACATCCTCTTGCAACGTTGATGGCACCACCGCCAACGCTTCTGATTTTGGAGTCGGCCACCTCGCAGTTATAGGCATATTCCAATGTAATAGCTTGCGAGCCGGGATTGGTTGCCTCAAAGGTCAATCCATAAAACCGCAAATTCCGAATGGGACGGTCGGCCTCTCCCTTGATGGAAACGATCTCGCTCAGAACTGGCACTACCGGATTGGTCTCCTCCGGAGTGCCGAAAACGTCAGGGAGTATATAACTCAATTCGCCCGATTTTTTGTCGTAGAACCATTCTCCTTTTGCATCCAGAAAATCCTTGACGTTTTCGACGTAATAGCGCACCGGCACCTGCACGATTCCGGGCTGCGGCTTTTTCAAGTAAGCGACATTGGCTCCACCGTCGACCGATGCGAAAGAATTGACGCCGGTATGCCAGCGAAGCAGCATGACGACGCGATTATCATCCATGTCCAGCCATTGCTTTAGCTCACCTGGTCGAAAAGGAATCTGAGACTTTGATTTGGAAAAACTGCGTGGGGTAAAGAATCCGATATTGGGAGTGCGTGCCAAGGTTTGCTTCCTGCCATTGGCTAGGAAACTCTGAACCTGCACGTCCTTGATGGAAGCTACCCAGGCATCGCCTTGCTTGCGCCAATTGCCGATTCTTCTTCCGCCGGAAATAATCGGCTTTTCATTCGGGTAAGCGGCATAGGTGACGTAATGATCGCGCAAGTGGTGATACTCAAACGCGCCCGAAGGCAAGTCGGTCTCGACGCGCTCGCCGCCGTCTTCGGGAGTGAATTGCAGCGGCTTGGCCAGCGAGTAATAGCCCTCGCGGATCAGCACCAAAATGTCTTTGCCCTCTCCCAGAGGATGCGGCGAGCCGATCCAGCGCTTTTCCACCGGCTTTTTCTTGGGTTTGTACACTCTTAGCTTGAGATCACGAACGGCTTGTTGCGCTCGCTCGATGGTCGCAAATGGGCCGTCGGTCTTGCCGGCATTTGGCTCTGCCAAAGTGCCTGACCAGTTGTCGTTGCCGTTTGCCGCCACATAAAA